>Ga0154020_10000857_pt1 | contig 37495 bp, 23 predicted proteins | sample Klosneuvirus_201_FD_109709 | JGI IMG/M metagenome (GOLD analysis project Ga0154020, IMG submission 109709) | Active sludge microbial communities from wastewater, Klosterneuburg, Austria - Klosneuvirus_20160825_MG | ecosystem: Engineered > WWTP > Aerobic digester > Activated sludge | place... | reverse complement strand
TACAACTCCATCGCGATTGGCATCACCCGGCCAAACTTCTGCGCAAAATGGGTTTGCGATATAATTTACATTTGCCCAGCCCGTACATCCATTGTTGCCGGTACCTGATACGCCGTACACACCAGCTGAAAAGCTCGGTATCACATTCAAGGTGGAGGTGTAAACCGGTGGCGTGGTATTCCATGTATAAGAGTTGGCGCCGCTTGCTGAATACGTGATACTTGAACCCATACATACCGACCAATTGCCTATGGCTGTCGCTGTAACCGGTGCTGTTGCACCTAATATGACCCAATGCGTTGTTTGATCAATACATCCAAAAGCGTTTGAAGCCATTACCGTATAACAGGTACTCACCGTTGGACTGACCATGATGGATGAAAAATTCATTCCACCTGGAGCCCAGGAGTAAGTGATGCCGCCAAGCGCACTTAAGTTTACGATACTACCGAGGCAGATGCTTGTATTCGGAACGGCATTAATAGTGACTGGACTCGCAGCATTGCAGGAAACATTTACTGTATACATAACATTACCTACCTGGACGCTCCCTGTGGTATAAGCAAAGCAATAAATTGTATGGGTTCCACAGCTCGTATAGGTTATTGAGGTATGCAGCCCGTTTAAAGTTGGGCTAAGAATTGCCTGGCTGTTCCCGGGTCCAGAAGTAATCCAGGTATAGGATGTAGCTAAAGGCGCAGAAACAGTTACCGCAGCATAAGCCGTTGTATTCATGCATAAGCCTTGAGACCAAACCCCAATATTAAAAACTTGAGCAGTGCTACGGGTGCTAATTAAAACGAAGCATATAAATAGCAGTTGGAGTAATTGTTTTTTCATGAGATGCTTATTAATTGATTAACTAAAATGAACCGAGCTTAAGTGAACAGAAAAAGGCCTGCTATAACCCTACCAATAAAAAACCAAATTGGTTGGGTAAAAAGCTAAAAGAACCTCATTTACGGTAAAATTAAACCATTCCATTCCAAAAACAGCAACCGTTTATATAATCAATTGCCACTTCCACTCATTATAGTAAGGATTTAACTAGCTGTAAGCCAAAAAACATCAAACACTAAACGCATCCCCATCCCTCCCCACCGGAAAAGCCGTTCTGAATTCGTCCAGAAGTATTTTATCCAATGAAAGGGTTTCAATACATTCCTGATTGGTATTTGGTTTGCTGATCACTGTGCCTTTTGGCTCAATCACCAAACTTTCTCCTGCATGAGAAATTCCGTTCCCATCTTTGCCAATACGGTTCACGCCAATCACGTAACATTGATTTTCAATAGCTCTGGCAATCAGTAATTGTTTCCAGGGATATGTCCTCGCCTCGGGCCAATTCGCAACATAAATCAACACATCGTAATCCCAGGTTCCTTCTTTCGACTTAAACTTGTTGCGGCTCCAAACCGGAAATCGCAAATCATAACATACCAAAGGGCAGAAATTCCAAGCTTCGTAATGCGCGATGAGTTTTTTTGCCCCGGCTTTAAAATGTTCGTCCTCTTTGCCCATACTGAACAAGTGCCTTTTGTTATAGGTGTAAAATTCCCCATTGGGCTGTACCCAAAACAAACGGTTAAAATAATTTTCCCTGTCCTTTACCGCCACACTGCCGCAAATCACCGCGTTTTTTTCTTTGGCTTTTTGTTGCATCCATTTTAGGGTACTGCCGTTTGCGGGTTCAGCTGTTTTTTTAGGATTCATGCTAAAGCCCGTGGTGAACATTTCGGGCAGCAGGATTAGGTTGGTTTCTTCTTTGATGGAATTTATCAAAGCATCAAAATGACTCAGGTTTTTTTCCCGGTCTTCCCAATGCAAACGGGTTTGAATGTAGGTTACTTTCATTCCTATAAAAGTAAGGAATAATACGGCTTAACGGCAATACGTGTTATAAGCGTTTACGGCAGGTTCAAAACTTTTCTGAGCAGCAACTTTAAAATCCTCACAGGCATTTTGTTTGAGATTGATCTTTGCAACGCCCCTCCAGTAATAAGCTTCAGTGTAGTTCGGGCGCAATTGCAAACAGACGTCAAGGTCGTTCTTACAACTTCTGAAATCCTGTTGTTTGCCAAACACAATCGCCCTTTTGAAATACACTTCGGCATCCTCTGCATGGAGTTGTAAAGCACGATTGTATTCACCAAGTGCCTCCTCTAGGCGATCGAGTTTATCAAAGCTGCTTCCTAAAACATAATGCGCTTTGGGATTGTTTTTCTCTAAGTCCAAGGAGCGATTGGCATCCGCCATGGCTTTTGCAACATCTCCAAGCTGCAGATAGGCGGTGGCTCTTGCCGTATAGGTTTTGTAATAGTCTTTCAATTCCAAAGCCCTGTCGAAATTTTGTATGGCAGAGTTGGGTTTTTGATTTTTAAGGTACAACAAACCCCGGTTGTAATACGATTTATAATTGTTGGGAGCAGCTTTAACCGATTGGTTAAAATAGTTCAAGGCCTTCTCGTCACGATCCAATCGCATGCTTTCAACACCGGCGCTATAAAGGGCTACAGATGAGTTGGGAAATTTTTTGAGTATGTCCTCGTACAACACCAGAGCGCTTGACCAAACACTTAAACGCGCAAAACAAACCAATGCCAGTAAACCCGATATGGAAAGGAAAAGTAATTTTTGAGGCAATTGTAATTTTGAAAGCCCAGCCCCCAGTACCCATGAAAAACCGATCACAGGCACATAGGCATAACGGTCCGCGTACAACACTTCCCCAAAGGGAATAAATTGAAGCACCAAACTAAAATTGAGAAGAATAAATGCCACAATAGCTGCAGATCGCAACTGTTGTTTTGCAATGAACCAAAGTAAGGGGAAAATAAAAAGAACAAGCCCACCACAACCGAGCAAATAAGTGCCGATGCCGGCTTCAGGATAGGGGTAAATCAGGCTAAGTTTTAAGGGCGCGATATAATTGCCACTGTAAGCCAACAAGGCATACCCGGCATGTAAGAAACGTTGCCAGAGCGGAAATTCATGAGCGGTATTCAGCATAAGGTCTGCACGCTGAGTTTGTAAGGTGATCCAAGCGAAAACCCCCGCGATAATCAGAAAGGGAACCTTGTTCAAAAGCCTAAGACGTTTAAAGTCCTGCCGGAGAAATATTTCAAGACATAACATCACGAGCGGAAATACCAACAGAGCAGGTTTACTGAGCAGGCCTAGAAGAAAAAAAAGAAAAACGTAAGCGTAGGATTTTTTTGTGGGATTTTCCAGGTAGCCAATCCACTGAATAAGCGCAAGCAGATAAAAGCAGGTGGAAAGAACATTTTTTAATTCACTCATCCAGGCCACAGATTCTACCTGAACAGGATGAAGCAAAAAAACGGCTGTACAAAACAAAGCGAGTTGTTCTTTTCTAAATAACCTGAGGGAAATCTGATAAACCAAAACCCCATTGATCAAATGCAAGAGTAGGCTCAGACCATGGTGCCCGGCATCGTTTGCCCCAAACAGAAAATAGGCGATGGCATGTGCCAGCATGGTGATGGGAATGTAATTTCCAAGGATATGCGAGCTAAAAAGGGCTTTCAGGTCGAAGGTTTTTACATCCGCGTTGGCAAATACCATTTCAGGGTCGTCCCACCAGCTCATGTGTGGGTAAGTGAACAATTTAGCATACACCAAAACGCAAAGCCCAAGCAGCGCGATCAGGAATTTGTGAGATTTAAGCGTATGTAAAGTGATTTGCAGAACAAGACAAATATAACAGTTCTTTAAATTCGTATTTTTAGCCTGTGTTAGCCATTTCAGTTGTCATCATCACCTTCAACGAGGAGAAAAACATTGAGCGTTGCCTGCTTTCGGTAAAAGCAGTGGCCGATGAGGTGATCGTGCTCGATTCTTTTTCAAAAGATGCCACCGCTCAACTCTGCGCCAAACACGGTGTCACCTTTATTCAGCGGGAGTGGGAAGGCTATTCGGCCAGTAAAAACTTCGCGAATCAACAGGCCGCTCACGACTGGATTCTTTCCCTCGACGCCGATGAGGCCTTGAGTGACGATTTGCAAAAGGCCTTGCTGGAACTGAAAAAACAAGACCGCTTGCAAACCATGTCCTTCAACCGGCTGACCAATTATTGTGGCACCTGGATTAAACACAGTGGCTGGTATCCTGATAAAAAGATCCGTTTGTTTAACCGCAAAACAACCCAGTGGCAAGGCACCTTGCATGAAGAGTTGAACATTCCGAAAGGAGAAGTGGTTAAACACCTCAATCTAGACATTCTTCATTACAGCTATTATACCCTGGAAGATCATTTGAGCCAGATCGAAAAGTACACCGGCATCGCTGCCAAAGACCTTTACAACCGTGGCAAACGCCCTGCTGCTTTTAAAATGTATTTGAACGCCTGGGCCAAGTTTGTTTCGCACTACCTTATTCATTTGGGATTTTTGGATGGAACAGCCGGGTTTAAAATCGCCTGGTATTCAGCCTATGCCACTTACCTGAAATATAAAAAGGCCAGAGGAATGTACGCCTATGACTGAGTCGCCCAACATACTCATTAGTCGCTGCGACAGCATTGGAGATGTGGTGCTCACCTTGCCCATGGCCGGCCTGATCAAGGCCCGTTTTCCCAAAGCCCGCGTTATTTTTTTGGGAAGAACATACACCAGAGATGTTGTTGCCCTTTGTGAGCATGTGGATGAATTTCTCAATTACGATGAATTGAAACACCTGCCGCGTGCGGAACAAATCGAAGTTTTTAAAAAGCTAAACGCGGAAGTTATCCTTCATGTTTTTCCAAAAAAGGAAATCGCCCTTTTGGCCGAGCAAGCCGGTATTCCTTTAAGAATAGGAACGTTGAGCAGGTTGTACCATTGGTATACCTGCAACCGGAAATTGCATCTGCCAAGAAAAAACTCTGAGTTACACGAAGCCCAATTGAATATAAAACTACTGGGTCCCTTGGGTATGAATACCAATCTGCAACCAAGCGAGATTGCCAGCTGTTATGGATTCAGCAAAGTTCCGGAATTAACCGAAAAATTTAAATCCCTGCTTGATGACAAACGCTTTAACCTCATCCTGCACCCTAAATCCAAAGGCAGCGCCAGGGAATGGGGGCTTGATAACTTTCAAACCCTTTTTCACTTGTTGCCTCAGTATAAATACAAAGTGTTTGTAAGCGGAACAAAAGAAGATGGAGAGCAGATGAAGGACTGGCTAAAGCTAAACCCGCAAGTTACAGACATTACTGGTACCATGAGTTTGAAGGAGTTTATCGCGTTTATTGCGGCCAGCGATGGATTGGTTGCGGCGAGTACCGGACCACTGCACATTGCTGCAGCTTTGGGTAAAACGGCTATCGGTTTGTTTGCGCCTATGCGGCCCATTCACCCCGGAAGATGGAAACCATTAGGGGTCAAGGCAGCGGCTTTGGTGATGGATAAAAAATGCAGTGATTGCAGAAAGTCCAACTTCTGTCATTGTATTCAGGAAATCCGAGCCCAACAAGTTGTAGATTTGCTTGCACAAAGATGAGGGCATTTAAGGACAAAGTAATTTGGATCACCGGCGCCTCCTCAGGCATTGGGGAGGCTTTGGCGCTGGAGCTGGCGGGACAAGGCGCCAGACTAATCTTATCGGCTCGGCGAGAAGAGGAACTAAAGCGTGTGGCTTTGTCAACACAACTTCCTGAATTGGATTTGTTGATCTTACCTTTTGACCTGGGCAACACATCAAATGCCTCTGGTTTAGCGGCCCAAGTGATGAACAAATTCGGGAGGATCGATATCCTGATTAACAATGGGGGCATGAGCCAGCGCAGTGAGGCGGCTGAAACATCTGAAACCATTGAGCGCCAATTGATGGAAGTAAATTATTTCTCTGCCGTAAATCTTTCCAAGGCTGTTTTGCCTTACATGAAACGCCAAAAGAGTGGACAGTTAGTTGTCATTAGCAGCATTGCCGGCAAATTTGGTTTTTACTTACGTTCCAGTTACAGTGCCGCCAAACACGCTCTTCATGGGTATTTTGAATCCCTGCGTTTGGAAACAGAAAAGTTTGGTATAAAAATTTTAATGGTGTGCCCGGGAAAAGTAAAAACTGCGGTATCCTTAAACGCCATAACCTCTAGTGGCTCAGCCCACAATGCCATGGATGAAAGTCATCAGGAGGCCATGAGCGCGGAGGCATGTGCCAGACAGATCTTATCGGGTATTAAAGCGCAAAAGGAAGAAATTTTTGTTGGAGGAAAAGAATTGCTGCTGGTGAAAATAAAAAGATTTTTCCCATCCCTCTTCTCAAAATTGATAAGACAACAAAGCCCATATTAAGCGATTTTTTGCAGCAATAATCTTAACTTTGAGAGCCTTAGTGTGATGAAAGCAAAGCTCACAATACTTCTTGTATTTATAATGATTGGGACAAAAGCCCAGATCATTAACGCTTACGCTGATGTAACTGCACTCTCAGGGCAAACCATAACATTAGCGAGTGTTGATGAAGCAAGCGATACTTTTGAGGATGGTGAGGCGGTGATCCTAATGCAAATGCAAGACGATTGTATTGGTTCCAATACAACCAATGTTGTTACTTTCGGAAATCTGGGTTCAATTGCCGCGGCCGGCGTTTATGAAGTTGCCTACATTTCCTCCCATACAGAAAGCGCTGGACTGCCAGTAACACTAGTTGTTAGTTCTGCGTTAAATAATACGTATTCAATTGGAGCGGCCTCTAGACTTCAAGTTATTAGTTTTCCTCTGTTTGGTTCACCCAATTTTACAACCGCGGGAAATTACGTGGCTAAGGCCTGGAATGGAACCACAGGTGGATTACTTGCCTTTCAGGTGAACGGCACACTCACGCTTTCAAATAATTTAAGCGCCAATGGATGTGGTTTCAGAGGAGGGGCTGCATCGGCAAATTATTACAGTGGTGGTAGTGGTTGTTCAACAACCGAATACATACGAACAACAAATCATACCAGGGCAGGACGCAAGGGAGAGGGCATCTACCGCACTTCAAATAATAATTTTTTATATGCAAGGGGTAAATTGTTGAATGGCGGCGGTGGTGGCAGTGAACGGATTAATTGTGGAGGAGGTGGTGGAGGAAATTTCACGGATGGAGGATTAGGAGGAGTTGGTTGGTCTTGCGCCGGACCTGGAGGAGGAGGATTAGGTGGCCTTTCACTATCCGGGCAGATTTCTGCTTTTAGAATATTCATGGGCGGCGGTGGTGGTGGCGGCCAGCAAAACGACTCACAGGGTTCTGCAGGGGGTAACGGAGGAGGTATTGTGTTAATTAAGGCGTCTGCAATTGTAACCAGTGGCGCCTGTGGAGGAAGAAGTATTAGTGCAAATGGAAATTCAGTGACAGGCTTAACAAATGATGGCCAGGGTGGAGGTGGAGCGGGGGGTTCGATTGTATTAGAAGTTGGGACTTGGGGCCTTGCAGCCGGTTGCCAGTTGACGGTTTCTGCGAATGGGGGAAATGGAGGAACTGCGAACACCAGCACCCATGCCGGCGGGGGTGGAGGAGGACAGGGTGTTGTTATTTACTCAAGTGCTCAACCAACAAGTAATGTTAGCACGCTTACAAACAATGGCACGCCGGGGTGCAACAACAACAGCAGCCCTTGCACCAATTTGGCCGGAGCCCCTTCTGGTTCTAATGGCAGTGGTGTGTTTTCAGGACTCAATAACCCCCTGCCCATTGAATGGAGTAAATTTTACCTGGAAAGAAACAATTTATCGGTGTCTATTTATTGGGAAACACAAAGTGAAAAAAACAATTTGTATTTTGAAATTCAACGGTCCGTTAACGCAGAGGACTGGAAAACGTTGGCTCGTGTTCATGGCGCAAATAACTCTGCAATAAAGCGTCAATATGAGTTTTTAGATAAGAATGCACCCACCGAATTAGCTTACTACAGACTGAAACAAGTTGACAACAACGAAAGTTTTAGCTTTTCTACTATCTTGTTTGTAGATGCCATAGAAACACATGGAACAGATGTTTTAATCTTTCCAAATCCAATCGAAGAGCATTTGACTTTGAAAATTTCATCAGAGGAAATAATCCGTATTTCACAACTTGAGATATATAACAGTAATGGCCAAAAAATATACGAGCACCCCAAATCGTTATTACAAGACGCGTTTCAGGATAAAGAGATGAGCGTTGTTCAGAAACTTGAACCCGGCATATACACCTGTTTGGTAGTGCTTGGGGAAAAAGTAATGCGGGTTAAGTTTTTTGTTCCAAACTAGTTTCAAGCAATTCCGCTTCAAACAATTGATAAAAGTGTTTTTTTACTTTTCCTTTTATCTCATCTAGGTCCACGGTTCTTCCCAATTCTTTATTTAAACTGGTAACGGCTTTGTCGTTGATGCCACAGGGTATGATATTATTAAAATAATCCAGATCAGAATTCACATTAAAGGCCAGGCCGTGCATGGTGACCCAGCGGCTACAGCGCACTCCCATGGCGCAAATTTTTCTAGCTTTCAATGGGTTCTCCACATCCAGCCACACGCCGGTTTCGCCCTGACTTCTGCCACTTTCAATACCGTATTCTTTTAAAGTGAGAATAATGCATTCCTCAAGCAAACGCAGGTACTTATGGATATCAGTAAAGAAGTTGTCGAGGTCGAGTATAGGGTAAACCACCAATTGCCCGGGGCCATGATAAGTGATGTCTCCCCCACGATTGATTTTATAATAACTCGCTTGTTTTTTTTCGAGCTCTGCCGAATTGATGAGCAAATGGTTTTCATCCCCGCTTTTTCCCAAGGTGTATACATGAGGGTGTTCAACAAACAGCAGGTGATTTTCAGTGGGGTTTTGTTCTGCGTCAGGAAGAGAACGGTTAGTTGTTTTGCGATCGATGGTGGCTTTAAAAAGGCTTTCCTGAAAGTCCCAGCAGGCTTTGTAATCCATTTGTCCGAGGTCGGTAAACAGTATGTGTTTGTTCTGGAGGACCATGCCCTGAAGTTGAAAATTGGATTTCGAAAATCAGAATTTTGACAATTCCGATTTCAGGTGATTGATCACGTTCACTTCAACGGGGTCAATTCCCTTTAGGTCGGCGATGTAGCAGCTGATCCAATCGCCAATGTGAATCAGGTATAAAAACTGTTCGAGTTTGCTTTCTCCCTTGGCGCTGATGTCGATCACGCCCGAAGAGAACTTCTGAAAAATAGGTTTACAAACCTCATAACGCTTGAGGGTTCGCTTAAAATCGAAAGAGGTATGAAAGGTCAGCACCACAAGGGAATCGTTTTTTTCAGTCCAGCCCACCAATTCGTTGTGGTTCATTTCAGGAAAGGTGTGGTGCCAGCAGAGCATTTTGCTGTTTTCATTGATCTGTTGTCTGAATCGCACGGCTACTCCTTCACTGGTGCCCAGGGAGTAGATCACCGGCAGTTTGCCTTTAAGTTTTGTAGCGATGTCCTGGGCCTCTTTTTTAATTGAGCTACTGTCATGATCTAAAAGCTGAATGGCCTTTTCAAGATCAGTGAACAGGGAAGCTTTGGCAAAACCTTTGTTCACCATCACCTTCAAAAGTTGCACCAGAGAATAACCGATGCAGGAGCGGGGTGGAAAACCACCAGGAATTTCTATAAAATCAAATTGATGTTGTTTGGCCAACTCCAGCACTTTTCCGCCGCTGCTAATACACACGATCTGCGCCTGTTTTGCCATGCCTTGTTCCATGGCACTTAGAGTTTCTTCGGTATTGCCCGAATAGCTGGAAATAATCAGTAGAGTAGAAGCGTTGACAAAAGCCGGTAAATGGTAGTCTTTATTAATGATCACGGGAACGGAGCAGGAATCGGCGATCAATTCTGAAACGATGCTTCCCCCTATGCCCGAACCGCCTAAACCACTGATGACAATGTTCTGGATGTTTTTGCCCGGAGTGACAAGGGCTTTATCGGCTATGGTTTTGGCTTCGCGAAGTTGAGCGCTGAAATTCTGTACGAGTTCTTTCATGATGGGTCTGCAAAAATAGAAATTTAATGTTAAGAGTCGCCTTAATGCCGCCAAATTCAAAGCACATCAGAGTTCGCCTTTTTCGAGCAGGAGTTTGGTTTTTAAAATAGCCACCATGCTCAGAGAGTCGGTAATTTCGCCCCGCATCACCATGTGGTAAGCTTCCTCAAAAGGCAGGTGTTTTACCTGAAGGTCTTCGCTTTCCTCGGGCTCAGCCTCTTCCTGCCTTAAATTCCGGGCAATGTAAAGTATGGCGTACTCATCGGTGGCTGAGTTGCTGGTGTGCATGCGGCACAATTCTCTGTATTCTCCGGCTATTAAACCGGTTTCTTCTTTCAATTCCCGCTCAGCCGACACCAATGGATCCTGATCGTGCGGCCCCCCTCCCTCCGGAATTTCCCAACTGTAGGCACTTAAAGGGTAACGCCATTGGCCCACCAGCCAGGTGTTCAGATTTTCATCGAGAGGCAGCACCCCAATGGCCAGGTTTTTAAAGTGAATGAGACCATATAAGCCGGGTTTTCCGGCCGGGTTCAGCACATCGTGTTTACTCACCGAGATCCAGGGGCTTTCAAATTTTACTTCGGTCTGCAGGGTGGTCCAGGGTTTTTTTTGCTCGTTTTTCATTGAATTTTCAAGGCCCTAAGGCTTAAATTAAGTGCATCTAAATTGTGGATAGAATGTTAATTTGTAGTATTTTAGTAACCAAATTAACCAAACTTTCGTTAAAAGCATCAAATTACCCTATGTTGTTGACACTCAAACGATCCTTTTTATTGCTCTTTTTGTCGATTTTTTCCACTCTTTTAGGGGCTCAAACCCTGTATTGGGTGGGAGGAAGTGGTAATTTTAATGACCCTAAACACTGGAGTTTAAGTTCGGGGGGAGCCGTGGCTCATCAGGTACCGAATTTAAATTCGGATGTGGTTTTTGATAATAATTCTGGAAAAGGAGTGATAGATGTTAATTTGGGTAGTTTCAACCAGGTTAAAGGATTTTTCATACAAAGCACCACCAATTACATTAGAGTGAATGGGTCCTCAAGCGGCCTTCTGACCATTTCTGGTTCAGTTCGCTTTTCTCAAAAAGCGGATTTCAGATCACAAACTCCCATAAAATTAAGCGCAACAAATTCTGATATACAAACCATTGATTTTGGTTCTGTTTACCTTAAATCAGACGTTTCATTCAGCAATGGTAACTTTATTATTGCGCCTTTATTTTTAGTTGAAGGAAAGACATTGAAGTTCGGGAGTGGTAAATATATCCTGGAGGACACCTATATTTCAGCAGGAAGCATTATCAACACAGAGGTTGCTGCAGAGTTTCAAATTAGAAATGCCTATTTCCAAACCAAACGGCAATTTAAGTTCAGTCCGGCCAAAATTGAGGCAGAGGACATGTATGTTATTGCAGATTTGAACACCCCGGGCAATTTTGATGTCCCAATTTCAATCTCAAATTCCAAGGGGTTTTCATCTAACAACAACATCAATGCATTTTGTCCGGTTACAATTTCAGTTTCCCCTGCTTGTACAGGTTCGTGTACCGGCGTGTTGACTGTAAGTCTATCTCCTGCTTGTGTTACGCCCAATTACAGTGTTCAGGTTACAAATCCAAGCTGCCCTGCTTTTGCTGCTGCTCTGAGTAATACAAACATTCCATCGGTTTATACTGTAACCAATGCCTGCGCTTGTGGAGGTGGAAACTATCTTATTATTGTGAGAGACGGAGCAAATCAGGTTCAAACATTTTTACCAAATGCGAACTTTACACCCAACACTGCGACAGTTGTTCCGGGGCTAGACCTAAGTCCAAGTTGTAGTTATTTGTGTGACGGAACTCTGGAAGGTTTTATTTTCGGAACGGGGCCATACACTGTTTCAGTTTTACCAGGAACGGTTGCCCCGTCAACTTTCACTTCAGCGGGGAGCTATAGTTTAAGTAATGTTTGTGCGGGTAATTACACATTTAATATTACTGACGCATTCGGTTGTGTTAGCTCGAACTCCAATATCGTTTTGACTGGGCCATCACCAATACTTCCTAATGCTATTACGACAAGTATCAGTTGTAACGGCAATTCTACTGGTGCCTATTCTGTTTCGCCTACAGGAGGCACGCCCGGATTTACTGTGAACTTCAGTGCTGGTTCAACAGCTTCTGCAGCTATTGGAGGAGGCGGCACGGCATCCACTGGAAATTTGGGAGTAGGTGCAATTTCAGCGACCATAACCGATGTCAATAGTTGTACTTTGGTTACTAGTTCAGCTATCACCCAGCCAACTTCTGCTATTTCTTTCACCCAATCTCAAACCAATGTAAGTTGTAGTGGGGGCGCAAACGGCAGCGCAACGGTTTTGGTAGCAGGAGGCACGCCCACTTATGCCTATGCCTGGTCGCCTTCCGCTAGCACAGCTTCGATAGCCAGTGGTTTAAGTTTTGGCCCACAAACCATGACCATTACCGACCAAAATGCCTGTACGCAGACGGTTGGTTTTAATATTACGCAACCCAATAGTTTAACACTTACTCCAAACTCAGTAAACGTTGTATGTACCGGTTCAGCCACAGGCGCCGCTACTGTAACGGCTACAGGTGGAACAGGGCCTTATAATTTTACCTGGACTCCGGCTTCCGGCACCAGTTCGGTATTTAACAACGTGCCAAGCAACACCTCTGTAGGCAACCTAATCGCACAAAACTATTCCGTTTCTGTTTTGGATGCCAATGGTTGCGCAAGCCTGGTGGTGATCTCCATTACCCAACCCACTCCGGGTTTGAGTCTGTCCTTAACATCACAAAGCATCACCTGTTTTGGGGCCAATAACGGTTCGGCTACAGCATCACCCTCGGGTGGAAATGGCGCGCCGTTTACTTTTACCTGGTCGGCCGGTGGCCCCGGCGTGAATGGCTCGTCTATACTTAATTTACCTCAGGGCACACATACGGTAACGGTTAGAGATGCGTCTCTGTGTCCCATTTCAGGAACTGTTGTAATTGCGGAACCCGCTACGTTTACTGCTGCTGTAAGCCCTTCCAGCTTAACTTGCAATTCAGGCAATGCGCCTTGCAATGGCAGTGTGGTTACCAATCCCATTGGGGGCGTGGCACCATTTACCTACACGCTCATTTCTTCCACCACAACATTAACCGCAGGCCCCTCCACGGCTGCCGCTTCGTTTACCGGCATTTGTGCAAACAATTATACCGTTAATGCCCGCGATGCCTCCAATTGCCCTATTGTGGCCACTTTTTCCATTGGTCAGCCCAATTTACTGAGCCCACAGGCCACAGTGCCTACCATGTCTTGTTCTAACAGCACGGTTACAGCGGTTGCTTCCGCTACAGGAGGTACCAACCCCTATGGTTTTGTTTGGACTTCTCCGCCTTCTTCTACACTGGCGGGTGCAAATCTGCAGGTGAGTGCTTCAGGAAACTACACTGTATCTGTTACGGATGCACAAAACTGTACTGCGCAATCGGTGATCAGTGTTACAGCGCCTACCTCTCTTTCTATAACCATTAGTACAAACAGTATTTCGTGTTTTAACGGATCCAACGGTGCCCTTAGTACAACGGTTCAGGGCGGAAGCCCGGGGTATACGTATTTGTGGAGCAACATCAGCGGTACTTTAAGCACTGCGCCTAACATCAACAGTTTATCACCCGGGAATTATTCATTATTGGTTACCGACGTGACGTCCTGCACTGCTGCAGCAACAGGAACGGTTCAGTCTCCAACGCAAATCACAACCACAGTAACAACCTCGCCGGTTTTATGTAATGGCAACTCCAATGGCACAGCAACCGTGCTGGCTAATGGTGGAACTCCAGGAACACCATCCTATACCTACAGTGTCAATTTTCCAACGCCTGTGACAAACACCAGTGGTTTGTTTACAGGTCAACCTTCAGGCGTTTATACAGCAAGTGTTTTGGATGCTGCGGGCTGTACTCAGACTGCAGTTGTAAACATTGGAACACCACCCGCATTAACTGCAACAATAACAGGACTTGTGGGAAGCTGCAGCGCCAATAATGGTTCGGCTTCCGTTGTAGCGGCCGGAGGAAATGGTGGGTATACGTATTCATGGACGCCTGCCGGTGGTACGAATTCAGTAGCTACAAATCTGGCTCCCGGCAATTATTCGGTAACCGTTAGAGATGCCAGTTTATGTGCCGTTACTTTAACTGCCAATGTGCCGTTTATTGTAAACATATCCCTTTCCCTTGCAAGCAATTCGGTAAACTGTTTTGGTGCCTCTACGGGAAATGCTCTGGTAACGCACACCGGTGGTGTAGCGCCCTTCTCGTATTCATGGGCGGCGCCGGGTGCACCAACATTAACCACTCAGGCGGTTAGTTCATTGTCGGCAGGTGTGGTGTATACGATCACTGTAACCGACAACAACCTTTGCGCCAACTCATCCACCTTTCAATTGAGTCAGCCACCTGCTATTTCAATTGCAACAGCGGTTACCAATGTGTCTTGTTTTGGTTTATCCAATGGGGCGATTTCTTCAACTCTTTCCGGAGGCACCGGAGTGTTAAGCCCAACCTGGACTCCTGGTGGGGTCACCTCAACTTCGCTCACAAATTTGGTGGCAGGTTCGTATACCTTGAACGTTCGCGATGCGAATCTTTGTACTGCGAGCGTTGTGGTTTCGGTCACCCAACCCTCATCCATTTCCATAACATTCACAACTACCAACCCAACAGGTTGCGTATCTAATAACGGTAGCGTTTGCGCTACAGCAACTGGCGGTTCCGGTGCGGGATACACTTATTCCCTGACACCTCCGGGCGCTTCCAACCTAAGTGGATGTTTTACTGGTTTAGGTGGTGGCGCGTTCAGTATGTTGGTGACGGATGGTACGGGGTGTTCAACTACTTCCATCACCACCTTGGTAAATCCTACAAGTCCAACGCTGAGCATACTATCCTCTTCAGTTGCTTGTAATGGGTTCAGTACAGGTGTTATTTCATCAACGGCAACCGGTTCCGGACCGTTTCAATATTCCATTAGTCCTGTGGCGGGCAGCACCGTAGCGGCTGGTGCCAGTTTTACAGCGAGCGCTTTACCAACGGGATTGTACTTCCTTTCAGCCATTGATGTGAACTCATGCGTTACCACCAACACGGTGAATGTGCAAACGGCCCCTGCCGTAACCGTCAACAGTACTTTTAACAACCTGGCCTGTAACAACATTCCTACCGGGTCCATTTCGGTAGCCCCAAGCGGAGGAACTCCGGGATCGCCCTCGTATACTTTCAGTTGGTTGCCTGCTGCGGCTGTTACCGGAACTAACGGGCAGGGCACAGGAACAGTGAGCAGTCTGGCTTCAGGGAACTACACACTGAATTTGACCGATGGCAATGGCTGCCTTACCACACACACGTTTACACTAACCCAGCCCAATGCCTTTACTGTGACCGCGACCACAAGCAGTTTGCTTTGTAACGGGATTTGCAATGGCTCCATCGTGGCCAATGCGAGCGGCGGAACAGGGGCACCTAATTACAGCTGGACAGCGCCTGGCAACCCAACCTTAACTGGAAGTTTTTCGCCTACAGTAACCGGGCTTTGCGCCAATACTGGAACATTTGTAAACTACTCACTTACCATTACCGACAACAATGGTTGTACAAATGTTTCTACTTATATAATCACAGAGCCGGCTTTGCTTACAAATACGGTAAGTTCCATCCTCACAAGTTGTTCTAATTCTTGCAACGCTGTGGCCAGCCAAACCGCATTGGGCGGAACACCTGGATACACTTTCTCCTGGTCTTCTAGTCCGGCAACCACCTCAACGCTTGGTGGTCTTTGTCCGGGCACCTACACAGCTAGTGTAACCGACTCGCATGGTTGTATGGCTTCGAGTGCTTACACAGTTGTTGCTCCTCCTGCTTTCACGGGCACCTTAACTCCTACGAATCCGCTTTGTAATAACGGAACGAATGGAAGCATCACCAGCACCTTAAGCGGAGCACAGGGAACCGTTAGTTACGTTTGGTCACCGGCGGGCAGTGGTGCGAATCCAACAGGACTTGGCGCGAATCCAAACCCGATTTATACGCTTGTTGCCACCGATCAAAATGCATGTGAAGTCACATTGACTACCACACTGACTAATCCTCCTGCTATTGTTGCCAACATTACTGGTACCAACCCGACTTGCAACGGCGGCAGTAACGGTTCAGCCGCAGTAAGTTTAACAAACGCCGTTGGAGCCAGCTCATTTACATGGACGCCTACTGGGCCACCAACACAAACCGCACAGACGGCAACGGGATTAAGTCCGAATGTTATTTACACTGTTTTTGTGATGGATAATAATTTATGTACCGCTCAGCAAACGGTTAGTTTGGTTGATCCTCCTGTGTTTTCGGTATTAAGTACTGTTGCTACTACTTCTTGCGGTTCATCCAATGGTTCTATTTCCCTAAACGTTTCTGGTGGCACGCCTGGAGTACCAACTGCATACAATTACACCTGGACACCGGGTCCTATAACGGTTCCTCAGGGTCAGGGTACCGGCACGGTTATTAATCTGGCAGCAGGCGCTTATAGTGTATTTATCGTTGATGGCGCGGGTTGTTCAACTTTGGTTCCTATTGCGATTGCTAACAGCAACGGACCGGTTTTACCACCGGTATTTTCTACTTCGGTGAGTTGCCATTTGGGAAGCAATGGCACCGCCTCTTTAGATCCGACAGGCATAAGTGGCGGCACCCCAGGGTACACCATCAGTTGGGGACCTGCACCAACCTATACTGATCTTACAAATCCGATTACCGGTTTAACAGCTGGGGTGTATCAGGTTAGGGTAATCGATCTTTCAGGATGTGTTTCTTTCACCAACGTTACGATTGCGGAGCCCTCTTCAGTAACCATTGTTTCAAGTTCCGTAGCGCCTTTATGCAATGGGGTTTGCGATGGAAGCATAGCCCTTACGCCCACAGGTGGGGTAGCGCCTTACACCTATACCTGGACCTCGTCATTGGGTGGAAGCTTTTCAAATAACCCAAGTCAAACAGCATTGTGTGCCGGTGATTATACGGTTGTTTTAGGATACAATGCGGTTTGTACTGATACGGCCACCTTCAGTTTTCCAAATCAAAACAGTTTGAGTATTGTGCCAAGCACAACCAATAACGCGTGTTTTGGGGATGCAAACGGTGCCATAGGCATTGTGGTAAGTGGAGGAGGATCTCCTTATACGGCCAGCTGGAACAACAGCCAGACCGGCTTTACGGCTAATAACCTGTCTAATGGCAGCTATACGGTGATTGTAGTTGACGCAAACGGCTGTCAGGACACCCTGGCAAGCGCCATAACTTCAGCACCACAATTAAGTTTATCAACTGCAGTGGTTCAACCATCCTGTGGATTCAGCAATGGTAGCGCCGTTGTCACGCCCACCGGAGGAACCGCGCCTTACACCTTTACCTGGAGCACCAGCGCCAACACGCCATCAATTTCCGGATTATCTGCGGGCATCTATATTGTTTCGGTGAGCGATAATTCCCTCTGCAGTGCGGGGCAAACCGTTATAGTGAACAACTCCAATGGCATTACCGGCGAGACCATTGCAGTGCAACAAATTCCATGCTTTGGAGCCTGCAGCGGAGCAGCTACAATTACGCCTGTTGGTGGAAATCCTCCAATCAGCATCAATTGGCTGAGTCCTGCAACAAGTGGCTCAGTGATCAATAACCTTTGTCCCGGCATCTATTTCGTGCAAATGACCGATGCTCAGAGTTGTGTGCGAACCGCATCCATCAACATCAATCCGGTGATTACGATAACCATATCTCCTTTCATCACCCCTCCAACCTGTGGTGTCAACAATGGTTCGATTTCTGTTTCCGTGAGTGGTGGTGTAGCCCCTTATACCTACTCCTGGTCGCCAATTGGCGGCACCAGTGCAGCCACCTCGAGTTTGGGAGCCGGCCAATACACCCTGCAGGTTACAGAGAGCAGCACCAACAATTGCAGCACCTCTCAGGTCATAAATTTGAGCAATCCGGGCGGACCAAGCATTAGTTCTACCGTAACACCAAACCCTTGTTTCAACTATTCTTTGGCTTCTATACAAACCATTGGCACCGGTACAGGGGTAATTTCTTACAATTGGAGCAACGCATCAACCTTGTCCTCTGTTAACAGCATTCCTTCAAGCACACTTACTTTACTCACCCTCACTGTTACCAGCACAAATGGTTCAACAGTATGTAACACCATTCAGTCGTTTACCTTGATTGATCCGCCTCAACTGGTCATGAACAAAGAATTGATCCATCACCCGACTTGTTTGGGCCTGGTGCCTTGTGATGGTTCCCTTAGTGTTCAGGCTTTGGGTGGCACATCGCCTTACACTTACCTGTGGAGCAATGCTGCAAGCGGTAACAGTTTGGATTCACTTTGCCAGGGCGGGTATACTTTAACTGTAACGGATGCCAATAGCTGTACGTTAATACCTTCTCCTGTTTATACGCTTACTAATTTGAGCAACATCTCGGTTACAGCGAATACGTTCAGTTCTTCCTGTAGTTCGGTTGATGATGGATCCATTACCATTAGTTTTTCGGGGGGAGCTCCAAATTATACTGTGAATTGGCAAGGACCAGGAGGTTTCAGTTCTCAAAGCACCACACTTAACACCCTGTTTTCAGGAGATTATATTTATGAAGTAACGGATAGTTTAGGGTGTAAACAATCCGATACCCTTAGTCTTGTTCCTACCCTCACCATTGTTGCAGTTGCAGGAACCGACACGATCTTATGCCCAAACACAGGAACCATCACCTTAACTGGTGTTAATTCAAGTGGTGCGGTGGATTATAGGTGGTATCAATTGCCTGACAATACTAACACGGTGTCGGCAGTGGTTGACCATACAGTACAAAATCTGATTGATCCGGCCTTGTATTTGTTGGTGGCCACCTCTTCAGTACAAAGCTGTTTTGACACGGATACGGTGTTTATTGATATGCATCCATTGCCACCTGTATCTGCAGGCACATCCACTACCATTCCTTTGGATGCTACGGTTCAGATTGGCGGTAACCCTACGGGACCAACCGCAGTGAGTTACACCTGGTCGCCTGCTGTTTACCTCAGCAATGCCAACATTGCAAACCCTGTTACTTCAAATACGTTTAACATGGTGTTTACAGTGACTGTGCAGGACGATAATTTCTGTGTTTCCTCAGATACCATTCGGGTGACTATTTTACCTGAGATCTATTTCACGAATGCTTTCAGTCCAAATGGCGACCAGAAAAACGACATCTGGGTCATCGATTACATTGATCAGTTTCCTGGAAGCGTTGTAGAGATTTACAACCGTTGGGGTGAACAATTGTTCAGAACGGAAGACTACTTCTCGACACCATTTGACGGAAAATTCAAGGGGCAGAATCTTCCTGTCGGCACTTATTATTACATCATCAGCCTGAAGACACCAAAAAGTGGAATTAAAACGTTCACAGGTCCTTTAACCATATTCAGATAATGAAGAACAGGATACTCCATATTGCCCTTTGCCTTTTTGTTGTGCTTTTTGCCAAAGCCCAGCAGTTGCCCCAGTACACCCAGTACATGTTGAATCAAATGGCCATCAACCCGGCTTATGCAGGAACTGAAGAGTTTCCTGAGGTGCGCTCCAACAACCGCCAGCAATGGGTAGGCATTACGGATGCACCCAGAACCTACATGCTTACACTGAATGGACCCATCAAAGCAAAACACATGGGTATTGGTATGGGTGTATATACCGATATTGTTGGACCAACACGTCGAACAGGGATCAATGCCTCGTATGCCTATCACCTGAAACTTAAGGAAGACATGACCTTATCCATGGGATTAACCGCCGGAATTTTGCAGTGGGGCATTGACGGAAACAAATTGACCATACGTGAAGAGGACGACCCAAGTTTATCAACCGTGTATCAAACCACCATTGTTCCTGATTTCGGGGCCGGACTTTATTTCCGCAAAGCCAAACAATTTTATGTGGGCATCAGCATTCCTCAGCTCTACCAGGCGCCAATTGGTTTGTACGATGCCAGCAAAGAGAGCCGGGTGGTTAGTCATTTTAATATCAGTGGGGCTTATTCTTACAGTTTGAATGAACAATTTGTGATTGAGCCCTCTTTTTTATTGAAGTACGTAAAACCCGCCTCACCCATACTTGATATTGGTGCACGCGTGATTTATAAGGACGAGGTGTGGGCCGGGTTGACTTACCGTACCAAAGACGCTGTTTCTTTGCTGCTTGGTTACATGTTTAAAAATTACCTCATGATTGGGTATTCCTACGATTTTACGACCAGCAACGTCAGAAAATACTCATCAGGTACACACGAGATCATGCTGGGCATACGTTTCTCAAGGAAACAAGCAGCTACCTGGGGACGTCCTTCGCAAAATTAAAGCCCTAAAGCCTTTCTTAATTCCCGGGGGCTGATAAACCGTTCAAAGGGAAATGTTTCACAGCCTTCTGCGTATTTAAATTCGGATTTCCCTTTTTCAAGGATCAGGTTCTTAAGCGTTTCCTTTTCTTGAGCAGGAATATTTTCCAGATCCAGACAGACACAAACAAAGGCATACATTTTTTCAACACCGGTTTTTTCTGCTTCACTCAAGTTTGAAAATTCAATTCCCAATTCAGTTTTAATGCGGTCGAGAGCCCAGGTTCTGAACAGGTGCCTATCGCCTTGAAACTTTTCGGCAATCGTTTCAGTGATGTGAGCGCTTAATATGGAGGGGTCGAGGTTAATCGTCCTTTCTTCAAAACTCAGCATCATGTTGGAGGCGGTAAAGGCCTTTAGTGTACTTGGAGGGGTTCTGTAAGTCCTGTTTTTTTGGAGCTTGTTATATTCCTTTGCTGCAAGTGAACGGAGGGTTTTATCGACTGGCCTAAAACCAAAACGGTAATAAAACCAAAAGGCCCCGGTTTTAATGCCTTCCGGATTTCCTTTTCCAAATTGGTAAGGTTCCACTTCAATATAGGTTGGTGAAAAACGTTGTTTGTAACAACGGAGCAATTGGGCAAAAAGGTAGGCCGATTCCCCTCCACGGTAGGATTCATAAATGTTTATCCCTAATAAACTACGTTTTCCAAAGAGCCAGGCCCCGCCATAGGAAATGGGAAATCCGTTTTTAAACATCATAAACCCAATGTAAGATTCAAGCGGCAGCCGACGTTCAGGCACGGTGCTGAACAAAGCGATGCTGAATCCCCTCTCCAATTCATAATATTCAAGTCCCGATTCTTCACAAAGGCTCACCGGATCGGTTTCTCTATTCAAAAACAAAAGGCTCAGGCGTGCGCAATGGATCAGCTCTTTTTTCTGCGTGGCACTTAGTTTTTTGGACTGTGGTAGGGGTGTATCAAGCAAAGCCTTTTCATCAAAACGTTTGATCAAACCATCGCTGTGAACAAAGGGTTTGGTGGCAAACCTCAAAGCCGGACTTTGATCGGCACATTCAAACGATACGCAAACTCGCATGGATTCAAATAGTTGGTCCTTTTGCAGGCCTGGGATCGCCAGGGCAGCGATGTAGTTTAATACACGCTGCAGGAGGGTTTTGCGATCTTTACTCCCAAAGGCCAGTTCAAGCCACCTCATTGCTTTAAGGGATTCTTGGCCTTCCAATTCAAATTCCATTTCGTTTAAACCCCTTTTCAAGGCCGCGCATGGATGTACCGCGCCTTTCTCAAAATACGCCAAACGCACTTGGGTATTGGTATTTTTACTTAGCCAATGCAGCAGGTGAAAACTGTACACACCCAATAAAACCGTATTTGGGAGCCCGCTTTGACCCAGAGCTTTTTTGCTTTTGGAACCAAGCGATTGAATTTTTAGCCCAAGCGTATGCAAACCCATAATGCCTGCGCGGTAGTTGGCATGCGTTTCAGGATAGGCTGTAGTAAACAAAAGGCAGCGCCTGTATTCTTTGATTTGAGAGGGATTCAGGGTTTTACAGGCAGACAGAAGGTCAAGCGTTTGTTGTTTGATTTGGCCCGAAGAACCATCAAATTGAAGGAGATGCCGGGAGAGTTCCTGCAGTATTTTTGTCGCAGAGTGCGAAGGTGTATTGGTCTTCAAAACGGGATGGAATGATGAGCTCAGACAGCGAATGTAAAGGAAAAGGGTTTGTGTTTTAAGGAGGGTGACCAAAATCAAGACATGAACTTGATTTTTACAAAAAATCGGATGGAAAAAAATGAACAAAAAAGGAGGGATTTCAACATACTCCAGAGGTCTATTTAGAATGATTATAAATTACCTGATTTGTTAAAAGAAATAAAAAAATCGCCCTTTAATTCTCAATCTTCTGTTAAATTTGCCAACGTTTTGTGTCATTAATTTGTCATTAATTCGATGTTAAAAGGATCAAATTCTTCTCATTTTTATATGAAAAACCAAATCCCCGCATTTTCTCTAAAAACCATGGTAGCCGCGTTTATCATGGTTTTTATGTTTACCTCCGGCCTTCAGGCTCAGGATGGAGCAAAGCTCTTTAAGCAGAACTGTGCCGTTTGTCACGCTTCTCATACCGATCAGCGCCTCACGGGCCCTGGTTTGAAAGGCCTTTTTGACCGGGCACCCAAGGGCGACTGGCTTGCTAAGTGGATCCTGAACAACGAGAAGTTGATCAAGAGTGGGGACGCCTACGCCAACAAAATTTACAACGAGTACGGTAAAGCGGCAATGACCGTATTTGAGGGGCAGTTGAACGATAAGGACGTAGCGGCCATCCTTGATTTTATCAAAGCACCACTGCCTGAAGCACCAAAAACCGGACCCGTTGCCGGTGGTCCTGCTGGAGAAAGCGTGGAAGAAACCCGAGGCATTGAACCCCTTTATCTGATCCTGGCCTCCATTGTTATTCTTGCCATACTTTTGGGCGCTCTCAGAGGCATCCGCACCTCCCTCCAAAATACAGCCAATCGCATTGAAGGCAAGGAAGAACTTCCTGAAATGTCTTTCTGGCAAGAAGTAAAATCCTGGATGTCGGGTCACCGCCGTTTGGTGGGTGTTTTCAGTATCATTCTGGTATTTGTTGGCATGAAAAGTTGCTGGGATGCATGCTACGACATTGGTGTTTACTACGATTGGGAAACTAAAAAAGGCTACAAACCTGAGCAACCCATTAAATTTTCACACAAACTCCATGCAGGCGACAACGAAATTGCTTGTCAGTACTGCCACAGTTCGGTTGAGAAATCACGCCATGCCGGAATCCCTTCGGTGAACATTTGTATGAATTGCCACAAAGGCATTCAAAAAGGACCTCAGTACGGAGAAACAGAGATCGCGAAAATTTATCAGGCTGCAGGATTTGATCCTTCAAACGGCAGTTACGATCAAAGCAAACAAAACCCTTTGAAGTGGATCAAGGTGCACAACCTTCCTGATCACGTTTATTTTAACCACTCTCAACACGTGGTGGTTGGTAAAATCGATTGCGCAACCTGCCATGGTGATCTCAAAAACATGACGGTTGCTGAACAAAAGGCTCCTTTAACCATGAGGTGGTGTGTGGATTGCCACCGTAAAACAGAAGTGGCCATGGTAGATAATCCTTATTACGACAGACTGCACAAAGCGCTTAAAGAAAAATACGCCGGTCAGTACGATGTAAAATTCACCGTTGAAAAAATTGGTGGTTTGGAATGTGCCAAGTGCCACTATTAAATTTTAGAAACATTAAAGATTCATAACACCTAATGTCTATGTCAAAGAAATACTGGAGAGGATTACCCGAACTGCACAACAGCCCCGAATTTGCAGAACAACACCGGAATGAGTTTGCAGAACCACTTCCTATGGAAGAGTTTTTGGGCAGCAACACAGCCGAGAAATCAGGCACCAGCCGCCGCGACTTTTTAAAAGTAATGGGTTTCTCCACTGCTGCAGTAGCTTTAGCTGCCTGTGAAACGCCTGTGAACCGCTCAATTCCTTACGTTGTTAAACCTGAGGAAGTAACTCCGGGGGTGGCCAATTTTTACGCCAGCACATTTTATGATGGACATGATTTTGCTTCTGTTTTGGTGAAAACCCGCGAAGGCCGTCCAATCAAAATTGAAAGCAACGATGTTAAAGGCCTCCCTTATACCAATACCAACGCACGTGTTCAGGCTTCTGTTCTTGGATTATACGATGGGGCCCGCTTAAGAGGCCCGGTAGTAAAAGGAAAAGAAGCCACCTGGAGCGCTGCTGACGATGCAGTAAAAGCGGCCCTCAAAGGCGGTAACATCCGCATTTTAAGTTCCAGCATCATCAGTCCTTCAACAAAGGCGGTGATCTCTGAGTTTATAGAAAAACACCCTGGCACCAAACACGTTTCTTACGATGCCGTGTCCTACAACGCGCTTGTACTTGCCAACAAAAATGTTTTTGGCAAGTCTGTCGTATCCTCTTACGATTTTAGTAAAGCTAAAGTGGTGGTGGGCATTGCCTGTGATTTCCTTGGCAACTGGTTATCCGGAAGTGAATTCGCAAAACAATATTCTAAAAACAGAAAAGTAAGCAAGGAAAACCCCGAAATGAGTCAACACTTTCATTTCGAGAGCAACATGTCGCTTACCGGCGCTAATGCCGATTACCGTTACATGGTAAAGCCTAGCGAACTTGGTAAGGTAACTTTGGCCCTGTTCAACGAAGTAGCATCCGCTACATCAAACAGCAAAGTTTCAGGTAACGACAAAATTGAAAATGCCGAGGCAACAAAAACAATAAAATCACTTGCTTCTAAACTGGCCTCAAACAAAGGAAAATCACTTGTGGTTTCCGGAGTGAACGATGAAGGGGTTCAAACCCTCATCAACGGCATCAACCAAATGCTCGGCAACTACGGAAAAACTGTGGATGTGGAGAACTACAGCAATTTCAAACAAGGTAACGATAAGGAATTTGCCGACCTGATAGCTGAAATGGCTTCCGGAAAAGTAAGCACACTTTTAACTTACAATTGCAATCCGGTGTATACCTCGCCTGCAAGTTTAAAATTTGCCGATGCGTACAAAAAAGTAGCCAACAAAATTTCTTTTGCTACCGTGTTGGACGAAACCGCTCAGATGGCCGATGTGATCTGTCCTGACCACCATTATCTGGAGTCGTGGGGCGATGCCCATCCTAAACGCGGCTGGTTCACCCTGCAACAGCCAACCATTAACCCTGTGTTTATGGCACCACGCCACGAGGGCACCCGCCAATTTCAGGATTCTATTTTGAAATGGTCAGGCATTAAGAGTGATTATTTGACTTATTTGCAAGGCTACTGGAACAACCGTGTGTTTCCGAATCAAGGCAAACACCTCGACTTCCAGTCTTTCTGGGCGAACGCTTTACACGATGGCGCAGTAAAAACATACGTACAATCCTCCGCTTCTCTTGAAGCCATTATTCCTAAAGACACAACCGGCAAACCAATTTTGGCCGGAAGCGCCTCGCCAATGGCCATGAGCGAAGAAACTGAAGGGAACGACAGTACTTCAGTAGCTGCCATGGCTCCTGCGGCTCCTGCTAAAAATGAAAAAACAAACTTAGCAGAAGCAAGTGCTCCAACTGCCGATTACAACAAAGCAGCTGCAATGGCTACTTCTGCTAAAGGCGGTCAACTCGAACTTTACGTTTACGAAAAAACCGGTGCCGGTAATGGAAATTACAGCAACAACCCTTGGTTAATGGAGTTGCCTGATCCTATTTCAAAAGTGACCTGGGACAATTACATTACCATGAGTCCAATTGATGTGAAAGCACTTGGATTAAACGAGATGTTGCGCCAGGATATTGAGGGAAGCATTGTTGATTTAACTGTAAATGGGGTTACTGTAACCGTTCCTGTTTATCCTCAGCCAGGGCAGGCTCCGGGCTCAATCGGACTTGCCATCGGTTACGGTAGAAATGCCGAGACCTTAAAAGTAGCGCATGGAGTTGGGGTGAATGCCTTCCAGTTCCTGAACCTGAACAACGGCACCATCCAAAATACGGTAAGCAATGTGGAGTTAAAACCAAATGGAGAAACTCACCGTTTTGCTGCCACTCAAATTCAACACACCATCATGGGCAGGGAGGAATACTTGTTGCGTGAGGTGTCCTTAAAAGAATTTAAAGAAAAAGATAAAAACTATTGGAACCCAGCTGTTGAACTTACTGTTCATGGTGAGAAAAAACACGTGGGTGAAATCGACCTCTGGGCACAGCACGAACGGCCTGGTCACAAATGGGGCATGAGCATTGATATGAACCTCTGCTTTGGTTGCGGAGCTTGTGTTGTGGCTTGTACCGCTGAAAACAATGTGGCTGTGGTGGGCAAAGATGAAGTAAGAAAAACCAGAGACATGCACTGGTTGAGAATTGACCGTTATTACAGTTCTGACATGAACATCCGCAAGGGTGAAGAAGAGGGATTGGGTTCTCAGCAAATGTACATTGAGATGGAAAATCCTTCGTCCAATCCGCAGGTGACTTTCCAGCCAATGATGTGCCAGCATTGCAATCACGCGCCTTGCGAAACTGTTTGTCCGGTTTTGGCAACCAGCCACAGCACCGAAGGTTTGAACATGATGACCTACAACCGTTGTATTGGTACACGTTATTGCGCCAACAACTGCCCGTTCAAGGTACGCCGTTTCAACTGGTTTAACCTGAATGAAAACCCTGACTTCGCTGACGTTAACCCTGCTCAACAGGAATTGGGGCGTATGGTATTGAATCCGGATGTGGTTGTTCGCAGCCGCGGTGTGATGGAAAAATGCTCCATGTGCCAGCAACGTTTACAAGCGGGCAAGTTGGAAGCCAAAAAGGCAGGTACCGCTTTAAAAGACGGAGCCATCAAAACCGCTTGTCAATCCGCTTGTCCAAGCAGCGCCATCTCATTTGGTGACCTGAACGACAGCGAATCAATGGTGAGCAAAGACAGAAACGACGAAAGAACTTTCTTTTTACTGGAAGACATTGGTGTTCGTCCGACCACTTCATACAAAGTGAAAGTGAGAAATCAGGAAGAACAAATGATCTTCGAAAAAGCAGGTGCCGTTAAAGCAGAAGGCAAACAGGAACATCACGAAGAAAAACATTCATAAAGAATAAAAATTCAGAGATTATATGCACGCAGAATCAGAAATCAGGATCCCTCTAATACTCGGCAATAAAAACTATCGCCAGATTACAGACGATATCATTGCGCCAATCGAAGGAAAAGCCGCCAGAGGCTGGTACACTTTAATTACACTCTCCGCACTTTGTTTCCTTTGGGGAATAGGCAGTTTAGCCTACACCATTGGTGTTGGTATTGGTTCATGGGGAAGCAACAATGGTGTGGATTGGGCATGGGACATCACTAATTTCGTTTGGTGGATTGGTATCGGTCACGCCGGAACGCTTATCTCCGCTGTGTTGTTATTGTTCCGTCAACGCTGGCGTATGGCCATTAACCGTTCGGCTGAGGCCATGACAATTTTTGCGGTAATGTGCGCGGCCATTTTCGTATTGTTGCACACCGGTCGTCCTTGGTTGGATTACATGTTGTTTCCTTTGCCAAATCAGTTCGGTTCATTGTGGCCTAACTTTAACTCGCCTTTGTTGTGGGACGTGTTTGCAGTATCAACGTATTTCACTGTTTCATTGGTATTCTGGTACATTGGTTTAATTCCTGACTTCGGCATGATCCGTGACCGTGTGATCAAACCTTGGCAAAAGAAATTTTATGGTTTCCTTTCTTTCGGTTGGGGTGGAAGCGCCCGCCATTGGAGCCGTTTCGAAGAAGTGTCTCTGGTTTTGGCCGGGTTATCAACCCCACTTGTATTCTCAGTACACTCCATCGTATCCTTTGACTTTGCGACCTCGGTCATTCCGGGATGGCACACCACCATTTTCCCTCCTTATTTCGTTGCCGGTGCGGTGTTCTCAGGATTTGCCATGGTATTGACTTTGATGCTGGTTGTAAGGAAAATCTACAAACTCGAATCCTACCTTACAGTAAAACACATCGAGTACATGAACATTGTAATCATCGTTACAGGTTCCATTGTAGGTGTGGCTTACTTAACAGAATTGTTTGTTGCCTGGTACTCCGGTGTGGAGTGGGAGCAATACGCTTTCCTTAACCGTGCTACCGGTCCTTTGGCCTGGTCGTATTGGATCATGATGGGCTGTAATGTAGTGTCTCCTCAGTTGTTCTGGATCAAAAAGATCCGCACCTCCATTGTGGCCACCTTCATACTATCCATTGTTGTAAACATCGGGATGTGGTTCGAACGTTTTGTGATCATTGTAACCACACTTTGCCGCACCTACGTGCCTTCTTCATGGAACACCTACACGCCAAGTTTTATTGATGTGGGTATTTTTGTAGGCACCATCGGTATGTTTGGTACTTTCTTTTTGTTGTTCTCAAGGTATTTCCCGGTTATTGCACAAGCTGAACTTAAAACAATACTTAAATCTTCAGGTGAAGCGCAGAAAAAAGCGGTGGCCTCACACCCACATCATTAATGCATTGAAAAAAATTAACTATGGCAACTACTAAACATATCATTCACGGGGTATTTGGCGACGAAGTGCCATTACTTGAAGCATGTAAAAAATTGAGAGCAGCCGGCATCCGGGTGAAGGACGTGTTCTCGCCTTTTCCTGTACACGGCATTGATTCGGTGATCGGTGTTCCGCGCACACGATTGGCCATTTGCGCATTTATCTATGGTTTAACAGGACTTGGTCTTGCCACTTTAATGATGTGGTACATGATGGTATCTGATTGGCCGAATGACATTGGTGGTAAACCAAACTGGGCTTATTACTTCAATATACCAGCGTTTATTCCAATTACATTCGAGAGCACTGTTTTTTGTGCAGCTCACGGCATGGCATTAACCTACTTGTTACGTTGCTGGCTGGTTCCGGGTGCAAAAGCAAAAAACCCCGATCCCAGAACCACAGACGATAAGTTTTTGGTATACCTTGATCTTAACGACGAACAGGCAAAAAAAGCTGAAGTTTTGCTAAAAGAATGCGGTGCCGAAGAAGTGAACCACAAAGGCTCTTACACGGTTGAACCAAAATACGTAATTGAAGAAACACACTAAACTGATCATGAAAAAACACTATAGCCTCATACGCTTTTCATTTGCAGCAGCTTTTGGCGGATTGTTTATCGCAGCCATGAGTTCTTGCGGGAAGAGAGACGCGAACAGTCCCGGAGTTGAATTTTTCCCCGACATGTACCGTTCCCCTTCATTAGAATATTACAATGTACATACCGTGGATGGAGATACCGTTTACAATGCCATGCACCCGGTAAGCGGAACTGTTGCCCGAGGATATGTTCCATACACCTATGCAAACACGCCGGAAGGCTATGAACAGGCTGGTTTAAACTTAAAGAACCCACTTGAAGCCTCAAAAAGAGAAAGCTGGGAGAAGGAAGGGGAAGTGTTGTATGGTAATTTCTGCGTGCATTGCCATGGTGCTACTGGTGCCGGAGATGGAAAAGTTGGAGGCAAATTGCCAGGCCCACCGCCTGCTTATGATGGTGCTTTGAAAAACCTGCCTGAGGGAAAAATTTTCCACTCCATTACCTACGGGAAAAATTCAATGGGCGCTCATGCGAGTCAGTTAACCGCTGAAGAACGCTGGAAGCTGGTTGTTTACGTTCAGAAGTTACAGGGCCCTAAAACCACCGGCTCCGACAGCACTGCTGTTGCAGTTCCGGTTGCTACCACAACTACTAAATGATGTTTTAAATTAACAGAGTAAGAACTTATGAATACCGAAAAGCTAAATTTTACAGTACCCTCTAAAGCCAGGATGTTTTCTCTGGCCCTGATGGCAGTGGGGCTCATTTCCATTATTGTGATGTTTTTAACTGATCATGTGGAAGGCGATGCGCATTACCATCACAACCGTGCCTGGAGTAATGTGTTTGCGGGGGCCTTCTTTTTTATGGCCATTGCACTTGCTGCCGCTTTTTTCCTTGGTTTACAATATGCAGCTGAAGCGGGCTGGTCCACCACCATCAAACGTGTAATTGAGGCCGTAACCATGTACCTGCCCTGGGGGCTTAGTTTTTTAATGTTGTTGTTCATCCTTGGGCAATTTCACGTGCATCATATTTACCACTGGATGGCCGACGGCATTTCAACACCGGGGCATGAAAATTACGATGAGGTCATTGCAAATAAAATGGGGTATTTCGGATGGTTCTGGTGGTTAAGGACCTTGCTTTACATCATCGGTTGGATGTGGTTTACCTTTAAACTCAGAAACAATTCACTTGCTGCTGATAAATTGGATATTGACATCAACAACAGTTACCACTGGAAGAATGTAAAATTAGGCGCCTGGTTCATGGTGCTGTTTGCCGTTACCTCTTCAACCGCTTCATGGGATTGGGTAATGAGCATTGATACGCATTGGTTCTCTACTTTGTTTGGCTGGTATATTTTCTCAGGCATGTGGGTAAGTGCCATGGTGGCTATTACTATACTGATCATCTGGATGAAAAAGCTGGGGTACCTTGAATTTGTAACCGAAAGCACCATTCACGACATGGGCAAGTGGATGTTTGCCATCTCTTTCCTTTGGACCTATTTGTATTTCTCTCAATTCATGCTGATTTGGTACGCCGATATTCCTGAAGAAGTGGTGTATTACCAAACCCGTTGGGAAAGTTACAAAGCCCTGATGTGGACCGTGTTTTTTATCAACTTTGCTTTGCCCATGGTGATGTTGATGAGTCGCGACAGCAAACGTAATTTCTTTTTCCTAATGTTTGTTGGTACCATCATTTTTATCGGACACTATCTTGATGTGATTATGATTGTGATGCCAGGAACCGTTGGACACCACTGGACCGGTTTGAGTTGGATGGAATTCGGAACCTTTTTCTTTTTCCTTGGTTTGTTTATCCATGTGGTGCTCAATGCGCTTACCAAAGCCCCCTTGCAGGTAAAACACCATCCTTTCCTGGAAGAAAGTTTACACCATTCCACCTGATTAGTTAAAGATATAAAAGAGTAAAAATTATAAATACAGATACAATGAATCTATTAGTTCTTTTAGCCATAATACTACTGATTGTAGCAGGGCATCAATTACTCAGGGTGATAGAGCTGAGCCGTGGATTAAAAAAAACCAGGGAATGGCAGATTAGCGACGCGGACAACAACCTGATGGGAAAAGCCATGTTGTGGTTTATGGTGGTGTTTTTTGCCTTCTTTTTCTGGCAGGTAAACCGCTGGATGGATCGCTCATTGCCCCCAGCAGCTTCTGAACACGGGGTGAAAGTGGACCTGCTTTGGGATGCCAACATGTACCTGATCACTGTAATATTTTTAGTAACCAATTTCTTTTTGTTTTGGTTTGCTTATAAATACCGTGGCAACAGCAAAGCAAAAGCCGAGTTCATTGCACACAACAACAAACTTGAAATGCTTTGGACCATTGTTCCGGCTGTGGCTTTGGCTTTTATCATCATTTTCGGATTAAAATACTGGAATGAGATCATGGACCCGGCTCAGGAAAAAGACAAAGTGATTGTTGAACTTTATGCCAAACAATTCGACTGGACCGCACGTTATCCGGGCAAAGACAACGAGTTGGGTGAAACTGATTTCCGTCAGATTAACGGCAGTAACCCTGTAGGTATGGATACAACAGATGCCCGTGGAAAAGATGACATTCTGGTAAAAAACGAATTTCACATTCCTGTAGGCACTGAAATTGAACTCAGAATGAGAAGCCGCGATGTGATTCACAGTGCTTACCTGCCGCATTTCCGTGCTCAGATGAACTGTGTACCAGGCATGATCACTTATTTCAAATTCAAACCAACCAAAACCACCGCAGAAATGCGTAAGGACCCTTATGTTGTGAAAATGATGGCAGGCATCAACGCGCAACGCGCAAAGGAAAACAAAGAACCGGTGGAGTTTGATTACCTGCTTCTTTGCAATAAAATTTGCGGCGCTTCACACTACAACATGCAAATGAATGTGATTGTGGAGTCGGTTGCAGACTTCAAACTCTGGAGAGCACAAAAAGCCGCAGCCAAAACTGTAGCTACTAAATAATCATTTTAAAAAATTCTAAACCGTAATAAAATGTCAACTCCTACATCAACCGCATTAGAACAGGAACACCTGGCGCATCACGATCACGTGCACGATCAAGATGACCACGAGGAGAGTTTTGTAAGCAAGTACATCTTTAGCATGGATCACAAAGTGATCTCCCGTCAATTTTTGATCACCGCGGTGATCATGGCGGTGGTGGCGATGGTGATGTCTGTGATATTCCGTCTTCAACTGGCCTGGCCAGGTGAAAAATTTGCTTTCATCAATTCCATGTTGGGCGACAAGTGGGGTAAGGATGGTATCCTTGACCCAAATATGTACCTCGCTTTGGTTACCATTCACGGCACCATCATGGTGTTTTTTGTATTGACGGGTGGATTGAGCGGTACCTTCAGTAACCTTCTCATCCCTTACCAGATTGGCGCCAGGGATATGGCCTCCGGTTTTCTGAACATGCTTTCGTATTGGTTTTTCTTTGTATCCAGCGTCATCATGCTTTCGTCTCTTTTTATAGATGACGGACCAGCTTCTGGTGGTTGGACAATTTACCCACCTCTATCCGCGTTGCCGGAAGCCATGCCGGGTTCTAAGTTGGGCATGACCTTGTGGTTGGTTTCAATGGCCATCTTTATCATCTCTTCTTTGCTCGGTAGTCTAAACTACATTATTACAGTAATGAATTTGCGCACCAAGGGCATGAAAATGACCCGCATGCCACTTACCATCTGGGCTTTTCTCATCACCGCCATTTTAGGTGTACTGTCCTTCCCGGTATTGTTCTCAGCTGCCTTATTATTGATCTTCGACAGGAGTTTTAATACCTCGTTCTACTTATCAGATATTTATATTGGAGGTCGCCCATTGGACAATGTAGGCGGTAGTCCAATATTGTTTGAGCACTTGTTTTGGTTCCTTGGTCACCCTGAGGTATACATCGTTCTATTACCGGCTTTGGGTATTACTTCCGAGATCATTTCAACCAGCTCACGTAAGCCAATTTTTGGTTACAGGGCCATGATTGGTTCCATACTGGCCATTGGTTTCCTTTCTTTCATCGTTTGGGGTCACCACATGTTTATGACCGGCATGAACCCTTTCCTGGGTTCGGTGTTTGTGTTCACCACCTTATTGATCGCCATTCCTTCTGCGGTTAAGGCCTTCAACTACATTACCACGATGTGGAAAGGAAACATTCAATACACACCGGCCATGATGTTTTCTATAGGTTTGGTGTCGTCCTTTATCACCGGTGGTGTTACTGGCATTATCCTTGCTGACTCTACCCTCGACATTAACGTGCACGATACGTATTTTGTGGTGGCCCATTTCCACATTGTGATGGGTTTGAGCGCCATCTTTGGTATGTTTGCCGGAGTTTATCATTGGTTCCCAAAACTCTTCCTCCGCATGATGAATAAAAAGTTGGGCTATTTGCACTTCTGGACCACGATCATTTGCGCTTACGGGGTATTTTTCCCAATGCACTTCCTTGGTTTGGCCGGTGTTCCTCGTCGTTACTACACCAACAGCGAGTTTCCAATGTTCGATAATTTGGTGGATGTAAACGAAATCGTTACCATTTGTGCCATCATCGGGGCACTGTCACAGGGTATTTTCCTTTTTAACTTCTTCTATAGCATGTTCCGTGGCGAAAAAGCACCGCAGAATCCATGGAAATCCAATACACTTGAATGGACAACGCCCATGGCACATGTGCATGGCAACTGGCCGGGCCCACTTCCTGTAGTTCACCGTTGGGCTTATGATTATAGCAAACCCGGTAAGGACAAGGATTTTGTACCACAAACAGTGCCTTTAGAGCCAGGAGAATCCGACGAAGGCGGACACTAAAGAAATGCATTTAAAACCCCGGTAATACGGGGTTTTTGGTTTATTCCACATTGCTTAATGTTAAATTTGCGCTGACGCCCTTTTTTTTAGCTACATTTGTTATAACTTATTAACACGACCCTAGTGGATAGCACTAACGATAAATTGAAAGAGGCCTATTTGAAGGTAAAGATGTTGCAAGAGAGGAAGCTCGCAATCCAAAAGGAATTGGACAACATTGATCAACAGATCAAGGACATTCTTAGCAAAGAAAGTCTGATGGCGTTTGATTCGGTAAAAAATGTGTACCTCCTAAATGTCAACTTCAGGGCTTAAGTTTAGCCTGCTTTAATTAAATCAGGTTTATTTCTATGACTTCTACAAAGAAGGTGCGTCAGGTATTGCCCCGCCCCGCCCGTTTTAATATGGTTGGCGATGGATTCCGGGTGTACAATTATTTTCCCAACGGTTACCCCATTCGCGAACAGTTCAGCCCCTTTCTGATGCTGGATTTTAATCCGGAACATGATTTTGGTCCTTCAGCCCGCCCCCGCGGTGTTGATGTGCACCCACACAAAGGCTTTGAAACAGTTACCATTGCTTACAAAGGGCATGTGGCGCATCACGACAGCACCGGAAACAGCGGCGTTATTCATCCCGGGGATGTACAATGGATGACGGCAGGAGATGGCATACTTCATAAAGAATACCACGAAACAGAGTTCTCAAAAACCGGAGGACCCTTTGAAATGGTGCAATTGTGGGTCAATCTTCCGGCTAAAGATAAATCGGCACCTGCAGGATATCAGAGCATTCAGTCAAGCGATATGGGTGTGTTTAAACTTCCTGAAGATAAGGGAGAGGTGAGGGTGATCGCCGGTGAAATGAATGGGGTGAAAGGTCCGGCAAAAACACACACCCCAATTCACATGTACGACATGCGACTTAATGAGGGGGCTGAGCTCACATGGACCATTCCGGAACAGTTCAGTTCAGCACTGCTTGTGGTAGAAGGTGATGGGGAAGTGAATGGAAGCGCATTTAAAAAACACGACTTTGTTTTTTTCTCCAATGAGGGTGAAAAGATGGAACTCAAAACAAAGGACAAATGCACTTTACTCTTCCTTGCCGGGGAGCCCATACACGAACCCATTGCGCAATACGGCCCCTTTGTGATGAATACCATGCAGGAAATCCAAAGGGCCATTGAGGAATTTAACAGCGGCAAATTCGGTCATCTGGATTAAGACTAAAACCAGTGAGACAAACAATAAAAAAACCCGGTTTAGCCGGGTTTTCGAATTTTTAGAGGCTTGTCTATTTCTCAAGAAAAGCATTCAGCTCATCAGCACTGCTACTGAAGGAAAACACATCACTCACCTGGTAATAATTCCCTTTCTCGGTACAATACTCATAAGCGTATTTCGCGTAGGCGAGTTTATCCTCATCCATGCTGAAGAGTTTGCAGATCTCCTTGATTTGATTTACCGAAAGGCAGGTGTTTTTTGTAGCCACCTTGGCGGTACTCATTTTTGTATCGGAGAAAGGTTTGGCTTCAACGGATTGTTTGAGTTTGCTAAAATCAGTGGAGCCCATAGCCGTAGTGCAACCCGCAGTTGTGGCTACTGGGGCATTTGAAGAAGCGGCTTCCGCTTTGGAGTTGGTGCTCGAACTTGAGCTTGTGGTAGTAACAGTTGTTGAGCTGGTTGAATTTAAGGTGCCTCCGTTCATGTTTTCCATACCACTCATGTTCATGCTGATGCCCACGCCGGCCATATTTACATTTACGGCTACATTGTTAGGGTCCACGTTGGAGTTGGTATTCATTTGGGTTGTAGTTGTAGTCACTGTGGTTTGAGAAACGCTTCCTCCTGTTGATGTGGTTTGGTTCACTGTTGTGCCATTATCACTGGTACTTTCGGCGCTGTGGTATGCCACAGTGCTTGCCCCTGCATTACCAGGATCGTTCAGGGCGGTTTGACCAAAATAACGGAGTTTGAGTTGTTTTTTCGAATCTTCTTTGATTCTCACCGTGTGCTCAAAGCCCGGTTCCATGGCCATGTTTTGTTTGAGTTGTGGTTTTGCTTTGTCTTCAAATTCGATACGCAAACTTACGTTTGGTGAAAGACCGGTCACCTTCACGTTGGCTTCTGGTTTATTGTTTTGTTTTACACCATTGATGTAAGCGTAAAATGCATAACCGTCTTCAGAGAATATAACCAGGTTGATTTTGTCCTGAGCAATGGAAAATAATCCCATCATCAGAAAGAGAAAGAGCGTTGTTGTTTTTTTCATAGGGGTTCGTTTATGGTTAATGTTTAATGGTTTTATACAGGTTTACAAAAATCGCACCGCAATTATACAAACTTCTCTCCCTTTTTCACTTTAACATCATTTACAAAATTGCGGATTTGTTGTTCGTCCTCTTTTTTGCAGATCATCAGCACGCCTTTGCTTTCCACCACAATGTAATCGTTCAATCCTTGTAAGACCACCAATTTATCATTTGGCATGTGCACAATACAATTGTTACAATCGTAGGTGATCACATTTTTTCCAATCAAGGCGTTTTTGTGATTGTCCTTGTGGATGTGGGTGTACAAGCTCCCCCAGGTACCCAAGTCACTCCAGCCAAATATACTCGCCCTCACATATGAATTCACAGCCTTCTCCATCACGCTATAATCAATGGAAATGTTTTTGCAGGTGGTGTAGGCGCGGGCCACAAATTCTCTTTCTGATGGGGTGTTGTAATTGTCCCAGCCTTCTTTGAATACATTTGCTAATTCGGAGTCGTGCTTTTCCATGGCCGAAATAATACTTTGCGTGCTCCAGATAAAGATGCCGGAATTCCACAAAAAATCACCGCTCTCCACAAAAAAGTTCGCCATATCGGTGTCGGGTTTTTCCGTAAAGGTTTTTACCTTGTGAATACGGCGATCACTTTCCTCTGCATCACTCTTTACAAATTGGATGTAGCCGTACCCGGTATCCGGACGCGTGGGTTTAATGCCAAGTGTAATTAAACAATCCTGATGCGCAGCTTTTTGAAAACAGGATTTAAGCGCCTTAATGAAGGTCTCTTCTTTTTTTACAAGATGGTCGCTTGGGGCCACCACAGTAATTGCTTTAGGATCACGTTTGTGAATTTTGTAAGAAGCGTAAGCAATACAAGGTGCCGTGTTTCTTCTTGCCGGTTCGCCGAGAATGTTTTCCTTCAATACCTGAGGCAATTGATCAGCCACCAAACCTTCGTAGGCATTGCTGGTGACCACATAGATGTTTTCGTTCTTAATTAGTTTAACAAGACGTTTATAGGTTTGTTGTAATAAAGTTTCGCCAGTGCCAAGGACATCCAGAAATTGTTTTGGGTACTGCGATGTGCTCATTGGCCAAAAACGGGTTCCTACACCCCCGGCCATTATTATCGCGTAATGATGCTTCATAAGTATTCACACAAAAATAGAAATTAAAGCTTTTACAAGCGTTAAAAAATGTTTATCCTTCTGGTTATCAGGAATTATCGTATATTTGCCCCGTCTGAATTTCATCTCGCCATTTTTGTATGGTCGGACTCATTAACTGCGGGATGTTTTTTTGCAGTT
>Ga0154020_10000856_pt1 | contig 37508 bp, 37 predicted proteins | sample Klosneuvirus_201_FD_109709 | JGI IMG/M metagenome (GOLD analysis project Ga0154020, IMG submission 109709) | Active sludge microbial communities from wastewater, Klosterneuburg, Austria - Klosneuvirus_20160825_MG | ecosystem: Engineered > WWTP > Aerobic digester > Activated sludge | place... | reverse complement strand
AGCCTATAGTAAAATAAAGCAACCTGTGTAAAATAAGGATTGGAACTTGCTGAAAAACTGGGTTATCAGAAACTAACTTTTTGTAATAAGGAATGATAGCTGCCAGAAAATAAATGAAGGCAAATAGAAAAAAACTTAATATGAGTAATATATCAGCCCCTTCAAGATTCTTTGACTTAAATACTAAACCAGTAAATGCGCACAGTGCGCAAAATATTTCTATGATATAAAAAATAACAAGGGCTACTCGCGCAAATGATATCATGTAGTTGTGGCTGATTTACCAAAATGCCTTTACTATGTTCTAAAAAAATACACTTGCGCTTTTCGCTGCATTCTATAAATACATTTCAAGAACTGATTTTAAAATCAACCCTATTTGAATCGTAGCTTACTGTGTTAGGCCGCTAGAAATTTTGAAGTCAATTCCTTCAAAGAATCTTTTTCCTCCACACTCATCTCGTCCGATTTGATTCTTAACATTAGTTCGAACATAACTTGTGGTTGGTAGCCAAGCTTTGAGGCTACGTTGGCACAAAATTTAATCTCGTCTTCATACAGTCGCTCATCAATTTTCATCAACTGAACCAGGTTGAATATGTAATTAAATTTTTGATCGTCTGTTAAATCAGCCGGAATGATAATATCATGAGTGGTGTAGAAAAGTGTTTCTACCGAAGATTCAGGAAAGCCATGGGCTTTACCAATATTAATAATATAATTTCTTTCGCGGGAGATCATGGCGCCATCAATGCGCGATAAGTTGACCAATAGTTTTAATTGTTCTAATACGATCATAAGATAAAATCAAAAATAGGCTACACGGTTAATGGGTCAAAAGTAAACGAAAATCAACTATCTTACACGCGGTAAAAATAATATACGAATTGAATTTTTTGGCTCATCTTTTTCTATCAGGAAATAACCCTGAAATGATGGTTGGCAACTTTATTGGCGACTTTGTACGAGGCAAAAATTTTCATGAGATATTCTCGCCATCGATTGCACTGGGAATTGAACTTCATCGTGAGATAGATGAGTTTACGGATACCCATCCTATCGTGTTAGAAAGCAAAATTCGACTTCGCCCAAAATATAGGCATTACTCACCGGTGATTGTAGATATGTTTTACGATCATTTTTTAGCTAAGAACTGGAACAACTATCACTCCCTTTCGCTTGATCAATATGCTCAGGATGCATACCGTATTATAAAAGCATTTGAAAATGTTGTGCCCGAACAGGTAAAGCAACTACTTCCTTATATGATTAAAGGAAATTGGTTGGTTAACTACGGGCAAGTAGAAGGCATTAACCACGCACTTAGTGGCATGGCACAACGAACACCCTACAAATCAAATATGGAAGAAGCCTCAAAGGATTTAGTCGCACACTACGAATTATTTCAAAATGAATTCACAATTTTTTTTCCTGAGCTACAAAAATTTTGCAAAGATTTTATTTATCAAAAACATAAAATACAATGAATAACGATCCGGAACTTAACGGAAAATACCTTGGTACCATTTCACAAGATTTTATTAAGGTTGCCGATACCCTCAAAGAAGCTTCTTATCAAATTCGCAAAGCAGACTTTGAATTTCCAATTTTTGCCATTTCAAAAACCGAACTCCCTATTGGGCAATTGCTGATACCACGTGCGCCAATGAATTTAACCTGGAACTATTATGCATCCTTTCTGGATGAATTTGTACAACGCGAATTAGTAGCAAAGGATAAGGAGGACGATTTTAAAAAAACCTACAAAGACCCCGATGAGTTTTGCTGCTTGTTTGTGATTGATGATGAGTTCGCAAACTTTGTTTATATACCCTTTCCAGAAGATTAATTTTTCACGCAAAGACGCAAAGCACTTATAACCGAAAATCTGAAATGAGTGAGAACGAAATATCAAAAATAATTGTCAACTCATGCTTTCAGATTCATTCAGAGCTGGGACCTGGATTATTTGAGTCTGTTTATGAAGAATGTTTAGTTTTTGAACTCGCACGGCAAAATCTATTCGTAGAGCGCCAAAAGGAACTTCCTGTAATTTATAAGTCGAATAAAATAGGAATTGGTTCCACACTGATCTGATAGTTGAAAGTAAGGTCATCATAGAGATAAAATCAATCGAGTCAATTTCTGCTGTACACCAAAAACAACTTCTAACATATTTGAGATTGACAAACCTGAAACTAGGCTTATTAATAAATTTTAACGAAGCCCTGATAAAGAATGGAATTTAGGGAATTGTCAATAATCTATAATTTCCCTTTGCGATCTTAGCGACTCTGCGTGCGATCATCAAAAGTGTTTCCACCCCTGTGCCGTAATTGGTACAATAGTTTCCTGCTTGGTAACCATTACATGTTGTGAAGGATCGTTATGAATATGCCCTATAAAGTGAATGTCTGGATGATTCTTCACCTTATCGTAATCGGCTGGCTTAATGGTAAAAAGTAATTCATAATCCTCGCCACCATTAAGGGCGCACGTGATTGGATCGAGATTAAATTCTATGGCGGTTTCGTAAGTGCCATGATCAATCGGCACTTTGTCTTCAAAGATTTTTATTCCCACACCAGATTGCTTGCCGAGATGCAATAACTCTGAAGCCAAACCATCCGACACATCGATCATTGAAGTTGGCAAACAATCTTTGTCTTTTAACTCATGAATAATATCCATGCGCGCTTCGGGGCGCAACTGCCGACCAACCAAGTATTCATATTTTTCAATATCGGGTTGCATCTCAGGGTTGGAAAGAAAGACTTGCTTCTCGCGCTCTAAAACCTGCAAGCCCATGTAGGCCGCACCCAAATCACCGGTCACACAAATAATATCATTAATCTGAGCACCACTGCGTTTTACAATTTTTTCTTTTGGCGCACGACCTATTACGGTGATTGATATAACAAGCCCCGAAGCAGAGGATGTTGTATCGCCACCAATTAAATCTACTTTGTAATTGATGCATGCCGTGCGGATACCATCAAATAAAGCATCCACCGCTTCAATCGAAAAGCGATTGCTGATTGCTATTGAAATTGTAATCTGTTCGGGGATGCCATTCATTGCCGCAATGTCTGACACATTTACGGCCACCGATTTATACCCCAAATGCTGCAACGGCATATACGATAAATCAAAATGAATACCTTCCACCAGCATGTCTGTAGAGATAAGTATCGGATTTTCGCCACCCTCTATAACTGCTGCATCGTCACCAATACCTAACAGGGTTGAAGGTTGAGAATTAAAAAAATTACTTTTGATTCTTTCTATCAATCCAAATTCGCCAAGTTTTGAAAGTTCAGTGCGTTGTTCAGTCATGTGGTAAGTCCCGTTGATCGGTCAGTTTGTTAATTCGTCTGGCAAAAATACTATTTGAGGCGGACTCGGGCTATATTGCCACTATTAGAAGTATATAAGAGTTAAAAGAAAGGCTATGAAAAGATTTGTTCTAATTGGACTTGCCTTAACTATGTTGGCAGCTTGCGCTACCCCAAAAGCGTACTACGAAACCAAAGAAGGTAAACGCAAGCAAAAATATTACAACGACATTCAGTATGGCAAGGATGCACATCCAAAAAGAAAGTTTTAATCTCGCTTATCTTCACAGAGTTCTATCAAAACATGATTGGTACTTTTAGGGTGTATAAAGGCAACCATTTTATTATCAGCGCCAGCAAAAGGTTTATCTCTTAATAATGTAAAGCCTTTTTCATCTAGTTCTTTCATCTTGTCCTCAACGGGGTTTGCCTCAAAAGCCAAGTGATGAAGACCTTCCCCTCGTTTTTCAATAAACTTAGCGATAGCAGAATCGGGTCGGGTGGCTTCCAGCAACTCTATTTTTACACCTCCTACATCAAAAAAAGAGGTGCGAACGCCTTCTGATTCAACTTCTTCTATTTTATAATGCTCTTTCCCCAGCAATCGGGCAAATAATTTATTTGACGCCTCAAGATCTTTTACAGCAATGCCAATGTGCTCAAGTTTATTCATAACGCGGTATTAAACTGATTTCGTTAATTTTGACAGGAAATTGGGAAACTTTTAAAGGTTTACGAAAGTTTTAATACAAAATGCCAAAAATTACCATTGAATCGGCCACAGATATTCACGTAGAAGCTGCCCGCATACAGCAGCAGATTAAAGACCATTTGGGCCTTCGCACCAGCGATCTCATTTTTGAATACAACGTTATAGATGGCAAAACCAAACTTGATCTGATTACTGTTAACCCGCGCCATAATCAATCGTTTCTATTTCATTCTGAGACAGGTGCCGACAAAATAGATGCCTTAAGGAAACTTTGGGACTATGTGCAGAATAATAAGGAGAAGGAAAATTCATATACCATACAATGGGTGGCCAGCAACAATAATGAGTTGCACACCTCCTATTTTCGCGCCAGCAACATTTTAAATGCCCTGGAAAAATTATACTATGGCAGAGACAGGAACACAATTACCGTGTTTAGTGTTGTATTGAATCCAATATCTTAAAAAACTATGATTAGCGTAACCGATAAAGCCAAAGAAAGAATCATTCTGTTAAGACAGGAAGAAGGAAAAAACAAAGACCATAACATTCGTGTATCGGTAAAAGGTGGCGGCTGCTCTGGCTTAATGTACGATCTTGGTTTTGATGAAAAGATAAATCCTGCTGACCAGGTTTTTGAAGATAAAGGCGTGAAAATATTGGTTGATAAAAAGAGTTTACTTTATCTATTAGGCACTACACTCGATTTCTCGGATGGCCTTAACGGGAAAGGGTTTCAGTTTATCAATCCGAATGCAAGCCGAACGTGCGGATGTGGCGAGAGTTTCTCTATCTAGACTTTTAAGCAAAGCGGCAGTTCATATCGAATCTTTAAATAATCAACAAAGAAAGATCCAGTATAAAATCTGAGACAACACCGTTGCCGCGGATAGTTTTATCTAATCCTTTAACAACTCTTAATTCTTCTTGTGGGTGATAGAGATAAGAAGTTTTCTCGCGTGGGTCAATTAACCATGCCAATTCAGCTCCATTCGCAATCCACACTTTCATTTTAGCTTGTAAATCTTCAAGCAAATCTGATTTAGATCTCACCTCTATAATAAATTCCGGGCAAACCGGGGCAAATCGATCTTTGTCCTGATCAGATAATGCATTCCATTTTTCTTTGGAAAGCCATGACGCGTCTGGAGATAATACTGACCGATCGGGCAACGTAAATCCAGTTGAGGAGTCAAAGTGAATTCCTCTTCCATCCAACACTGACCAATTTGCTAGTTGCCTAAATACTTCTCCACTATGGTTTCCGGAGATTGCGGTTACTGGTGACATAATGATGATTTCAAGTTTGCTATTTCGCTCAATACGCAAATCTTTATTCTCCTGGCAAAACCAAAGAAATTCATCATCGGTCATGCTACCCGTAAATCTGTCCTTCAGGATGATTGTTTCCATTATTATAAAAATACAAAAACTTATGAATCTATAACAGCAATACACTTCAGTTCAATAGCAATAGGTGTTGGCAAGGCATTAACCTCCACCGTTGTGCGACAAGGCTGCGTTGTAACATCGGGGAAATACGAAGCATATATTTTATTGAATGTTGAAAAATCAGCCTTCATGTTGGTGAGATAAACCGTAATATCGATCAGGTTTTCCCAACGAGAACCCGATGCTTCTAAAATAAATTTTACGTTCTGAAAAACAGCATGACATTGCTCTTCAACATTGTAAGTTATTATATTTTTATTCTCATCTAACGCTACGCCAGGAATTTCCTTCGCGCCTTTTTTCCTTGGCCCTACTCCCGAAAGAAAAAGCAAGTTGCCCACCCTGCGTGCATGCGGATAAGACCCAACCGGATTGGGCGCTGAAGAAGAATTGACTATTTGACTTTTATCCATGCGGTAAATTTTCAGAAAAAAGACTACTCGTTAAAACGCAAATGCAAACTAATTTAATTATCGCTTTGCTCCGCAACGCCTTTAGGTTGCAACTCATTCAATACCAAAAACCAAACTTGCCCACAGACTATGATATTGTGCCCCGGTTTTTTCAGAAGCAATCATACGCACACTGCTAACCATCCAGGGGCCTGATGTACTAATAGGAAAGCGAACGGTGCCATCGCTTTCAGTGTATAAGTTTTGTAGAAATGTTGTGTTGTTTACCTTGTTCCAGATTTTTACTAAGGCATGTGCAGCCGGCTTGCCTTGATAAAAAATATGACATTGCAAATGATCTCCGGCCTTCAACAAGTATGGATTTTGATCAGGCACAATTTCATATCGCACCCCAAGTTTCTTTTTAAAGGTATCATCCGTTTTATCGCCAGCCTGCACCAGCAGTTTTGCAAACCGAGTATAATACTCCGATGACGGCTTATTCAAAATTCCTGCCTTAGTGCGTTCATCCAAAATATAATCAAGGCCATCTTCCTTCAAATAGTCATTAAATTTTTCGCCTTCTAATTCGATGTATGCATCGTTACTTTGCATAGAAAACAAATACGTTCCTGCAACATCTGATTTAAAGGCAAGGTTATTCCCAACTGTTGGGTTTACTGTTTTCAACAAATCTTTAACCCCACTTGCCCTATGCAAATCCATCTTCTCAACTTTATGGCGCTGTAAATCCCACAATTCACCTTCAAAGCTTTCGCCAACGCGGAAGTCAAGTTTAATCTCCTCACCTATCGCATATCTATATTTTTTGGGTTGCAACCAAAACTCATGCCCCAGCGCCAGCGATGATACAATAAGGATAACAGCAATTGATAAAATATTTTTTTTCATTTGATGGTTTTTAATACAGTCCTATTTTTTAGTGTTCATTATTTCTTCAATCTCTTCGGCCTCAATAGGAATGTTATGCATCAGATCAATATTTCCACTCTTCCCGATTACAATATTATTCTCAATACGAACCCCAAATTTTTCTTCCTTAATATAAATCCCCGGCTCAACAGTCCATACCGAATCAACTTGCACCTTATCATGCATATTACCCACATCATGCACATCAAGCCCAAGCATGTGCGAGGTGCCATGATAAAAGTATTTTTTAAATGCGGGACTCTCTGAGTTTTGATTCTTAACGTCCGTTTTATCTATCAATTTCAATTTCAATAACTCTGCCTCCATCATTTTTTCAATTTCCTTTTGGAAATCAAAATACACAACACTGGGGCGAAGCATTTTTATGGCTGCCTTATGAATCCTCAGCACGGCATTGTAAACATCTTTTTGTCTTTTTGAATAGCGGCCGCTAACCGGAATGGTGCGGGTAAGGTCTGAGTTATAGTTTGCATACTCAGCAGCCACATCTAACAACAGCAAATCGCCAGCATGGCATTGTTGACTGTTTTCTATATAATGAAGAATCACATTATTCTCGCCCGATGCAATAATAGGCGTATAGGCAAATCCCTTTGAGCCTAAGCGTTTAAACTCATGAATAAATTCGGCTTCAATTTCATACTCCATCACACCTGGGCGCACATAATTCAGCACTCTACGAAAACCGCATTCGGTTATATCACAAGCTTGTTGAATCAAAGAAATTTCGCGTGGCTGTTTTATCCTTCGCAATTCACTCATTATTGTAGCAGCACGTTCATACTTGTGCAATGGATAGTTGCTTTTGCACCATTCAATAAAACGGGCATCGCGACTTTGCACCGTTACTTCCGATCGGTAATGCTCATTGGTGTTTAGATAAACATAATCTGCCCCGCCCATGGTCATCATGTGATGAAAAAGTTTATCGAAACCCGAAACCCAAACCACGGTTTCAATGCCTGAGATTTCCGTAGCTTCCTTTTTGGTGAGCTTGTGGCCTTCCCATTTTTCCATAGTCTCATTTGGCTCTCGAAGAAATAACACCTCGCGGTATTTTTTATCCGGAAATCCGGGACAGATAACCACCATGCTCTCCTCTTGGTGAATACCACTCAAGTAAAAGAGATCACTGTTTTGAATATAACCCAAGGTGCCATCTGCATTGCTTGGCATTATATCGTTTGAGTTAAAAACGGCTAGCGAATTAAGTTTCAATTTCTTAGCCAGTCTTTTCCGATTAGAAATAAACAATTCTTTACCAATAGGTTCATGCCTCATATTATTGAATTTCAGGATTTACTTGATTAATCAATCAACTTCTGATAGATTTTGGAAAGTTACAAAATAGCCCATTACATGAAAAAGCAATCTACCCTATTCGTGCTGTTACTTTTTTCAATCTGCACAGCCATTGCCCAGCAAAACTACACGCCAACACCTGAAAACATGAAGGCGCGCGAGTGGTTTCAGGATGCAAAGTTTGGCCTGTTTATCCATTGGGGTGTTTACAGCGTGCTGGGCGATGGCGAGTGGGTGATGAATAACCAGCAAATACCCATTAAAACATATGAGAAGCTTCCTGCATTTTTTAATCCCACAGAATTTAATGCTGCCGAGTGGGTACAAATGGTTAAAGATGCCGGCATGAAATACATTACCATCACCAGCAAACACCACGATGGGTTTGCGATGTACGATTCGAAAGTATCTGACTATACTATTGTTAAAAAAACTCCTTACGGGAAAGATGTTCTTAAAATGTTGGCCGATGAGTGCCACAAGCAAGGCATCAAACTTTTCTTTTATCACTCTCAACTCGACTGGCATAATCCAGATTATTATCCAAGAGGTAACACCGGTGGCGATTATACAGGCCGCCCCGACAAAGGTGATATGAACAAATATTTAGATTACATGGATGCTCAGTTGGCCGAATTGCTTACCACCTATGGCGATATTGCTGGAATTTGGTTTGATGGCATGTGGGATAAAAAAGATGCCGACTGGCGATTAGAAAAAACATATTCACTCATTCACAAACTTCAACCTGCAGCTTTGGTTGGCAGCAACCATCATCGCGCACCTTATGCCGGTGAGGATTTTCAAATGTTTGAAAAAGATTTGCCCGGCCACAACACTAACGGCTTTGCGCCTGAACAAAAAATTGGCGACCTGCCAAAAGAAACGTGCGAGACTATTAACCACTCGTGGGGTTTTAATCTACAAGATGCCAATAATAAAAGTGCGAAAGAGCTGATCCAATACTTAGTAAAGGCAGCTGGCTATGGCGCAAATTTTCTTTTAAATGTTGGGCCCATGCCAAATGGAAAAATTCAACCCGAACATGTTGGATTACTGAAACAAATGGGCGCCTGGAAAAAACAATATGACGAAACAATTTCCGGAACCCGCGGTGGGCCACTTAGCGCCCGCGATTGGGGAGTAATGACTCAAAACGGAAACAAAGTTTATGTTCACATTTTAAATTGGACAGATGAAACACTTACCCTACCTAAGCTTGGTAAAAAGGTGCTAAGCGCTAAAATCTTCATCGACAAAACGCCTGTAAAGTTTTTAGAAAATGAATTTGGACTCAGTATTAAAATACCAAAGGATAAGATAAATGATATTGATACGGTGATTGAGCTTGAAATAAAGAATTGATATCAGATAATCAATTTTTAATTACCCATTATCAACTGTCAATTGGACTAATTACTTTCGCCTTGCGGGTCATTCACATCATCTGTTTCCAAATAGTTAATGATGATGAATGTAAAAAGTAAGCCTGAGAAAAATCCTTCTAAGGCAACCATGAATGCCGTAATATAGGGATTGAGGTAACGACCCATTGGCTCATTTTCAATTATGCCTTGCATCAAATTAGAATCAATAGACAAGTAGACGAATATAAAAATCGCAAAGACCGCTGACGCTATTCCGCCAGTAGCTACGCCAGTAATCAAAGCTCTGAAATAATTAAGATGCTGATCATGGCTTTGTTTAAATTTCTTAAGCGCTAAATAGATTCCCACGATCTGAAAAAACACATTTAGAAAACGCAGTTCATAGTGATGTTGCAATCCCAATAGTCGCATGAGCAGAAAATAAGCTATAAGGCCAGCGGCTATTTTAAGGCCGTAATTTTCAGGGATGCGATTTGGATTCGTGAAAAGACTCATAATTTTCTAAATTTAATTATTCTAATATTTAGTTTTTAATTGAGAAATACAAACGTTTTAGAATCAATGTTTCGATTCTGATGATTATGACATTAATTGAATTCAAAAAATCGCTGAACAACCCGACTCCCCCATCCGTATCCACGCTGCTTCAAGCACTTTGGTATGATGCTAAGGGAGATTGGAAAAAGGCTCATGCCATAGCGCAGGACGCAAACACAAAGGATGGCTTCTGGATTCATGCCTATCTCCACAGAAAAGAAGGTGATCAGTTTAACGCTCAGTATTGGTATGATCGAGCCAATCGCTCAATGCCTGAGGTTAGCTTAGAAGAAGAGTGGAACTCTATTACTGAAGAGTTGATTAGCGCGTAAATAATAAGCAATACTATTCCGAGCATTCTTTTTGTTTCTTCGTCATACTATTTTAGGGCTTGACATCTCGTTTACACGTTAATTCGTGTAACCCTCAGGACGAGACAATTTCGTAAATACAAACTGCTATTTGCTAATAAAATCAATTCTCAATAACCTCATGATCGCGGGTTTTAATTTTCTTCTCTTTCCACGCTGCTAATTCTTTTTTTCTTGTTTCCAATTCTTCGGCTGTCGGTTTGTAATTGATTAACGCTTTTAAATCAGGCTGCCCGGCATCCACCCAGGCCGTGTACCAAATGTCGCCCGTTTTTTTAACACTCTTCTTAAACTGGCGCTCCACCATACCGGCCAGCATACGATGGTACTTTTGAGAATACTCTTGCGAATAAACACGAACCGTCTGCTTGCCTTTGGTTTCAAAATTAAATTTACTTTCTCCTTCGGCAATTGAAAGTTCTTTTTCAAATCTCAATACCGAATCCAAGGCGTTATTTGCCTGCGCAACAATAGTCCATGCGGCAAGCTGAACATTAGGGACATACGTTGCTGCACCAACATAAAAATCATATTGCTCAAAATAAAGCTCGGGCAACCGCGATTCCCAAAAACCATGAATGCCGACTTGCCCTGTTAGTTGACCATCATAATTTCTGGTAGTATGCAATGGCACATGCGCATCGGCAACATAATGTCCGAGGTCGGCCGAGATTCGTAATATCTTATCCGGGTCTCTTAAAAGAAAGGCATCCTTTAATTGAAAATACATTCGATAAATATGCCAGGGCACAATTCCGCTGGCTTGCAGCGAGTCTTCACCAAATTTTGTAACCGCCTCACTCCAATAGCGTGGCAACTTAAACACAGCGCTATCGCCATAATCGTCCAGATCAATATAATGGCGGGCAGCTTCTTCGGCAACGGCATAGCGCCTGCGATCGGGATTAACGGCAGCCTCCGTTAGGTATTCAATGTTCTTCTTGTAAAATCCGGCCATGGCAGGCGGCAATGTAAAAACTGCTAATTGATTGATCTTCTTATGCGCGAAAAAGCCCCAGCTGCTACAAAGCATTACCACTCCTATCAAAACAAGTTTTAAAGATCTGGGCATACTCCTATCTTTCCTTAAAGTTAATTAACATGTATAAGATTTTTATCCTTTTCATTTTTATCTCGGCAGCAGCCAAGGCAACCGATCCTTACCCAAAAAATCCTGCTATTGACGTTATTCAATATACCTTTCACTTGCAAGTCAATGATTCTACTGATGTTATTGCCGGAAAGGCTTTCATCTCCATAAAATTTAAAAAACCAACAACGGAGTTTGAACTTGACCTGATTAACCAAGACAAATCCGGTAAAGGAATGCGCGTAAGTTCAGTACTTGCAGAAAGAAACAAGTTGGCCTTCAATCATTCAGCTAATCGATTAAAAATTATTCTTACCAATCCCGCCAAGGAAAATGAACTATTAACTTTTGAAATTAATTATAGCGGTATTCCACAAGATGGCTTGATCATAGGCAACAATAAATTTGGCGATCGTGGTTTCTTTGGTGACAATTGGCCTAATCGCGGCCATCATTGGCTCCCCGTGGTTGATCATCCCAGTGATAAAGCTGCAGTCGATTTTATTATAACAGCGCCACTTCATTATTCTGTAGTTGCAAATGGAATTAAAATTGAAGAGAGCCCGATTGGTAGAAATCAAAAACTTACTCATTGGCACGAGGAAGTTCCTATCCCAGTAAAGGTAATGGTAGCAGGCATTGCTCGGTTTGCAGTTCAGTATGTTGGCAAAGTCAATGATATTTCTGTGCAGAGTTGGGTATATCCTCAAAATCGTGAAGCAGGTTTTTATGATTATGCTATTGCCGTAAATGTGTTAGACTATTTTAACAATCACATTGGTGAATACTCGTATAAGAAGCTTGCCAACGTTCAGTCAAAAACCCGCTGGGGCGGATTGGAGAACGCGAATACTATTTTCTATTTTGAAAACTCCGTAACCGGAAAGAACGAACGCGAGGGATTGATTGCACACGAAGAAGCCCATCAATGGTTTGGCAATTCGGCCACCGAAAACGACTGGCATCATGTGTGGTTAAGCGAAGGCTTTGCCACTTACTTCGCTAATCTTTATTTAGAAAGCGCTCATGGCCGCGATAGGCTTGTTGAAGAGCAAAAGAAAGATCGGGATGAGGTGATTAAATATCATCTTAATAAACAGGCTCCTGTTATTGACACAACTATTACAGATATAAATACTGTGTTAAGCACAAATACGTATCAAAAAGGTGGTTGGGTTTTGCACATGCTCAGGCACGAGCTTGGCGACCAGGTATTTTGGAAAGGCATTCGCCAATATTATGCCACCTATAAAAACAGCAATGCTATGACTGCCGATTTTCAGCAAATAATGGAAGCGGCCTCGGGCAAGGACTTGGATTTGTTTTTCAACCAATGGCTTTATGTAGCCGCGCATCCAAAAATTTCTGCAAAATGGAGTTATGATAGCAAGCTCAAATCAGTTTTGTTGGAGGTTGATCAGAATCAAAATGGAGTTCTTTTTCAATTTCCTCTTGAGTTAGGTATACAGGATAATGCCGGTGTAAAAGAGGTAAAAAGTGTTCTGATCTCTTCAAAATCGCAGAAATTCACAATTCCGGTCGAATTTGCGCCTAAAACAGTAAATCTGGATCCTAACACCTGGTTACTTTTTGAGGGATCAATTACCCAAAAATGAGGAGCAGATCTTTGCAAATCTGATTAATGCACTTATTTTTGCAGTCCGTTTGAAAAAAGCATTATGGCAAATCATAAATCAGCAGAGAAAAGAATTAGAGCGAACGAGACAAAACGTCTTAGAAACCGCTATCAGGCAAAAACAACCCGCACCAAAATCAAGAAGTTGACTGTAACCACTTCTAAAGATGAGGCACAAGCTCTTCTTAAAGAAGTTTCTTCAATGATTGATAAATTGGCTAAGAAGAATGTTATCCATTGGAAAAATGCCGCTAACCAGAAGTCGAAGCTTACCAAGCGCGTAAACGCGTTAGCCTAAGCGTTACAATATTTTATTTTTCCCTCGTTGGTTTTTGACTGACGAGGGTTTTTTTATGCTCTAAAACCAACCATAGGCTTCCGATACTAATTTCAATATCTTCGAATAATGAAAATTGATGACAGCAAGCCCTTGAATATCAGAGACTGGTCTCCTGAAGACCGACCCAGAGAAAAATTATTACTGAAAGGAACCTCGGCATTAAGCGAGGCTGAGTTAATCGCCATACTAATTGGATCGGGCACCACTAATACAAGTGCCGTTGAGTTAGCCAAAAAAGTATTGCTGCTAGGAAATAATAGTTTAAACGAACTGGCCCGCCTTACTATAAAAGATTTGATGAAGATAAAGGGCATTGGCGAAGCAAAAGCCATAACCATTGTAGCGGCATTGGAGATTGGAAGAAGACGGAAAGAACAAGACCCGGAAGAAAAGCCCAAAATAAATAGCTCGAAAGATGCGTTTGATCTTTTGAAAGGAGATTTTATGGATTTGCCGCATGAGGAGTTTTGGGTATTGCTGTTAAATCGCGCGCACCGTGTTGTTAAAAAGAAACGAATTAGTGAAGGTGGTGTGTCGGGCACCGTGGCCGATCCTAAAATAATTTTCAAACTCGCGCTGGAAGATTTAGCGAGTGGCGTTATTGTAGCGCACAATCATCCATCAGGCAATTTAAGTGCAAGCCAAAGTGATCTTGATCTTACACGCAAATTAAAAGAGGCCGGAAAGTTTCTCGAAATTCAATTGCTGGATCACCTTATCATCACTAACCAAAAATATTTTAGCTTTGCCGATGAAGGGCTGATGTAATGATTAGATCAAAAAAATTTTACGTTGTACTGTTTCTTGTTTTTACCATCGCGATAGTCGCCTTTGTTTACTTCGCTAAAGAAGAAATACCTATTGCAAGCACACGCGTAATTGATAGCCTGGCTGTCGATTCAACAAAAAATTTAAATCTAAATCTTAAGGAAGGTAACCTTGCCGCTTTCGCAGATCCAAATCCACACATGCAAAAAGTGGTATTGGACTATGAAGAGTTTATTGACCGCGCTATTAAAAAGGGAATTGCCCCCGGTGCATCCGTTGCAATTATTCGCGATACATCCATTGTATTTTTAAAAGGCTTTGGATTAAGGCAAACCGGAACAGCCGATTCCATTGATGTGAATACCGTGTTTCGATTGGGATCGGTCTCTAAATGTTTTTCTTCCATATTGGCAGGCACATTAGTTAGTGACCATCTTATCAATTGGGATGATCTCATCATAAAATACATTCCTGAATTTGAATTGAAGACAAAAGAACAAACAGCTAAGCTCACCATCCGGCATGTGCTTTCACATACAACAGGTCTTCCTTATCATGCTTATACCAACATGATTGAAGAGCATCTTCCATTTGATACACTCATGAGCTTCCTGAAGCAGGTTGACTTGTTTGCCGAACCCGGCCAACTATACAGTTACCAAAATGTTGGCTATAGTTTGATTGGCAAAGTTGTTGAGGCCGCCACACATCAATCTTTTGAAGCCGCGTTGACGGAAAGAGTTTTTAAACCCTTAAATATGCGAACTGGTTCAGCCTCTTATAAAGCTATAATCAATCGCGAAAATGTTGCCCTTCCACATTATTTTTCGCGCAAGCATTGGGTAGCTGTTCCTATTTCTGACACGTATTATAATGTAGCTCCGGCAGGTGGCGTAAATGCAAGCATCAGCGATATGGCGCTTTGGCTGCGGGCATTGCTTACAGGCTCACCAAGCATTATGAGCGACTCTACCCTGCACGAAATTTTTGAACCTCAGGTAAAAGCAATTTCAAAAAATAGAAATTTCAGGAAATGGAAAAGACCTAAGGCTTCCTATTATGCATTGGGTTGGCGCATACTTACTTTTAAAAATGATACGCTGGAGTATCATGGTGGTTACGTGAACGGATACCGCAGTGAAGTAGCCATAGACCGAAAAAATAAATTAGCCATTTGTGTGCTCACTAACTCCCCGGGCAACCTTGCCGACCAAGCCATTCCTGAATTTTTAAAACGATACAGCCAGCGTGCTGATTCAATTGCATTTTGGGATGAACGACATAAATTGATACTCGTTAAAACTACCAATCAACTAATTCCTTCCCATAACTAATGAAAAGTTCGCGCATAATTCCTGTAATACTTGTGTTAGCGATCGCGGCATTTATTTTTTATTCGATGCAAGGTGGTGCTCCTGAAAATTATCAGGCTGAGATTCAAAAAGAAAGAACGGATAAGGCGGAGTTTATGAAATCAAATAATGAGTCTCCCTTTTTAAGAGACTCAACTCCATTTGAAGGACTGAACTATTATTCAATCGATGAGAAATTTAGAATAAAAGCTAAACTACAATCTGTAGAGAATAAAAAAGTTGTGCTTCTGGCAACCAGCGATGGAGTAGAACAAAAATATTTAGAATATGCCTACGCAGTGTTTAAACTTAATAACACCGAGCACCGTCTTCTTATTCTTGAGTTGATGGATATGGGACCACAACGCGGCAAACTCTTTCTCGCTTTCGCGGATGAAACAAGCGGCATTGATACGTATGGTGCCGGCCGATACCTTGACGTAAAAAAAGTGCCTGCTGCAACTTCCATCATACTTGATTTCAATTTAGCCTACAACCCATATTGTGCCTACAACGACACTTATTCTTGTCCTTTACCACCTAAAGAGAATATTTTGAAAGTAGCTATTAATGCAGGCGAGAAAAACTATCATCCTTAGCCTTGATATTAATCCGAAAAGCATAGAAAAATAGCGGGCAAAGCCGTACTTTTGAAATCCTGTTTTCTATTTATCTATGAAGATTTCGTACAACTGGCTCAAGCAATATATTGACATTACAGAATCGGCCGAAGAAATTGGCAATGTGCTAACAGCTACTGGCTTAGAAGTAGAAAGTGTTGAACCTTTTGAATCCCTAAAAGGTGGCCTGCATGGCATTGTAATTGGAGAAGTGCTTACTTGCACCAAACACCCCAATGCCGATAAGCTTTCCATTACAACTGTTGATGTTGGTAATAAAGTTTTACCTATTGTGTGCGGTGCCTCTAATGTAGCAGCAGGCCAAAAGGTTGTGATTGCTTTGCCAGGAGCTACCCTTTATCCATTCAAGGGTGATTCATTCACTATTAAGAGCACAAAAATCCGAGGTGAAGTTTCTGAAGGCATGATTTGCGCGGAAGATGAAATAGGACTTGGCGAAAATCATGATGGCATTATTGTTCTAACTACAACATTGCCAAACGGAACACCTGCTGCAACCTATTTTAACATTGAATCAGACTTTGTTTTTGAAATCGGGTTAACACCAAACCGCGCAGATGCTGCCTCACATATAGGTGTAGCACGCGACATAAAAGCAGTTCGTAGAACTAAAATTAATTTACCTGCAGTCGATTCATTTACTGTTGAAAACAAAACGCTAAGTATTCCTGTTGAGGTTGAGAATACACAAGCTTGTCCACGTTATTCAGCACTAACTATTTCAGGAATAACGGTTGGCGAATCTCCTGACTGGTTAAAGAATAGGCTTAAAGCAATTGGACTATCTCCCATCAACAACCTTGTTGATATCACAAATTTTGTACTTCACGAAACCGGTCAGCCGCTGCATGCTTTTGATGCCGATCAAATTACAGGCAAGAAAGTTATTGCAAAGACATTACCTGCCGGAACGAAGTTCAAAACATTGGATGACAAAGAGCGTTCACTTGCCACCAATGATCTAATGATCTGCAATGCTGAAGAGCCCATGTGTATTGCTGGCGTCTTCGGTGGAATCAAATCAGGCATTTCAGCAAGCACTAAAAATATATTTTTAGAAAGCGCATGCTTTGCAGCTGACTATGTCCGCAAAACAGGCATGCATCATCAACTAAAAACTGATGCTTCATTCCGCTTTGAGCGTGGCACCGATCCTAACATGACCGTGTACGCACTTAAACGTGCAGCACTTTTAATTAAAGAAATTGCAGGTGGCTCCATATCCTCAGAAATAGTTGATATTTATCCAACTAAGATTGAAAACAAAGAGATTTCAGTTAAAGACAAAAACGTAAATCGGCTGCTTGGCAAAGTAATACCAAGAGAAGAGATATTTTCAATTCTCGAGGCATTGGATATTAACGTACTAAGTAAAACAGAACATTCATTTGTTGTTTCTGTTCCGCCATATCGGGTTGATGTAACGCAAGAAGCCGATGTTGTAGAAGAAATTTTACGCATTTATGGATTCAATAAAATAGAGCTTACTGAAATTGCAGGGACTGATTATTTGGCTGAGTTCCCTGAAAAGGATCTCAATAAATTTAAGAAAACATTGGGAGGAACGTTAGTAGCTAACGGATTTTATGAAATACTTACCAACTCGCTTACTAATGCAGCATATCAGCAAAAAAGCAATTTAAACTTCAACGGGGCGCCTGTTGAAATCTTGAATAAACTTAGCGAAGAGCAAGGTATTTTGAGGCAAACAATGCTTTTTACAGGCTTGGAAGTTTGCGGCTACAACATCAATCGCAAGCAAAAAGACTTGAAGCTTTTTGAGTTTGGTAAAATCTACTGGAAAGAAGAGGCTTCACCTTTAGAAAATAAAACGCCTTATAAAGAAGAGGAAAGACTGGCCTTGTATATAACCGGCAACTACGAATCTGAGAATTGGCAAAGTAAATCGCGGGCTGTAACCTATTTTGATCTTGCCCAACAAGTTGTGCAACTACTTGAGAAAGCATGTGTGCAAAATATCAAGCAGGAGAAAGTTAATGATCCGATTTTTGATTATGGCATGAGCCTGATGAAGGGTACAAAAGAAATTGGAAAACTGGGCAAGGTTAAATCAGGCTTGATAAAGGATTTTGGAATCAAGCAGGAAATATTTTATGCCGATCTAAATACTGCCTTGCTTTTCAAGTCGGCAAACCCTAAGTTCGTTGTGCAGGAAGTACCCAAGTTTCCGGAAGTGAGACGCGATCTTTCACTGGTGTTAGATAAGCAAGTGAGTTTTGATGAAATTCGTGAAATGGTACTATCAACTGAGAAGCGGTTGATAAAAGAAATTGTTGCGTTTGATGTTTATGAGGGAGATAAAATTCCGGCTGGCAAAAAAGCCTACGCCTTGGGGTTCACTTTACAGGATTCGGAAAAAACATTAACTGATGCGGAGATTGATAAGGTGATGACCCGCTTAATGGGTGCATTTGAAGGAAAGTTGGGCGCAGTTATTAGAAAATAAAACAAAGATATCAATGCTGGACATGGGCAATTGGTGAATTCAAAACACTAGCTACCAGAATCCAGAAACTAAAATTCACGTATGGACCAAGAAGCATTAAAATCAAACCTGAACGGATTAGAACGAAAAGTGCTGTTGTTGCTCAATGAGCATAAGTCCTTAAAAGATCAAGTGAAGACTTTAAAACTGGAGAATCACGAGCTTAAAGGAGATATCGGCAAGCGCGATGAGCAACTTCATCATTTTAAAAATCAGATTAAAATCACTAAGATTGTAGACTATATGAACCCGGAAGACAAAGGTGTTTCGGAATTAAAAAAGAAAGTTGACGAGTATATCCGCGAAATCGATAAGTGTATTGCTCATTTGAGTAAATAACCGGTAAAAGTTGATGGACGAATTATCAGTAAAAATAAAAATTGCAGACCGCGAATACCCGATGAAGGTAAAGCGCAAGGAAGAGGAAAAAGTGCGGGCGGCCGGCAAAGTCATCAACGAAAAAATAAAGTATTACCGCGAACAGTTTGGTATTGACGATAAGCAAGACCTACTGGCCATGGTGGCTTTCGATTGTTTGGTAGATAAAATGGCAGACGAAGAAAGTTTGCAGGTAATAGACCAAACCGTGATTGAAAAAGTAAACCACATTAACACGTTGGTTTCCCAAGCACTCTAAGTCAAATCATTTCTTTTTAATTCCATCTCTTCGTTTTTTGACCGATTGGTCAGCCCGGGTATTTTAACTATAAATATCTATACCAATGGATTTATTAACCCCGGGCCCAGGAATGTTAGTTGCTAGTATCCTGCTAAGCCTTATACCAATTATCTTAATAGGAATTCTAGTGGGTTCCCTGCTATATAAGCGAAAGCTTAAAAAGAATAAAGAAGCTACTGAGGAGAAAGCTAAGCTTATAATCAAAGAAGCTGAACTACAAGGCGAGACTATTAAGAAAGATAGAATTCTTGACGCAAAAGAAAAATTCTTGAAAATGAAGCAAGAGTTTGAAGAAGAATCCAATCGCAAGAAAAATCAGATCATTAATAACGAGCAGAAAATCAAACAACGCGAAGCGCAACTTTCCAAAGAGCTGGAAACGATAAAGCACAAGCAAGGTGAAGTGGATGAAGAGCGCCAAAGTCTCGCCCACCAGCACGAGTTAGTGAAAAAACGGAAAGAAGAGCTGGATAGATTCAACGCACAGAAAGTCGCTATCCTTGAAGGAATCTCCAAACTAACTGCAGACGAAGCTCGCGATCAATTAGTAGAGTCTTTAAAAGAAGAGGCAGCAACTAAAGCCAGCTCATACATTAAAGATATTATGGAGCAGGCCAAGCTATCTGCTACCAAAGAAGCTAAGAAGATTGTAGTAGAAACTATTCAGCGCACGGCTACTGAGCACGCTGTTGAGAATTGCGTTTCTATTTTCAATATCGAAAGCGATGATATAAAAGGAAAAGTAATTGGACGTGAAGGCCGCAACATTCGTGCGCTTGAAGCTGCAACCGGTGTTGAAATTATTGTAGATGATACCCCAGAGGCAATAATCATTTCAGGATTTGATCCCGTAAGAAGAGAAGTTGCACGATTATCACTTCATAGACTTGTACAAGACGGACGCATTCATCCGGCTCGGATAGAAGAAATTGTGGCCAAGACTTTCAAAAACATTGAAGACGAAATTGTAGAAATTGGCGAGCGTACCGTTATAGATTTAGGTATTCATGGATTAGCTCCTGAATTGGTGAAGATGGTTGGCCGCATGCGCTACCGCTCATCATACGGACAAAACTTACTTCAGCATTCGCGCGAAGTAGCCAACCTTTGCGCCATTATGGCGGCCGAACTTGGACTAAACGTGAAGCAGGCAAAACGCGCTGGGCTTTTGCATGACCTTGGAAAAGTTTGGCCGGAAGAATTAGAAAAACCGCACGCCATTGTAGGAATGGAATTAGCCCAGAAATACAAAGAACATCCGGTTATCTGCAATGCCATTGGTGCTCACCACGATGAAATAGAAATGACAAGCATCATCTCACCTATTGTGCAAGCGTGTGATGCAATTTCAGGTGCACGGCCTGGTGCCAGACGTGAGGTAATGGAACAATACATCAAACGCTTGAAAGAACTTGAAAGCGTAGGATTAAGCTTTGAAGGTGTTGAAAAATGTTACGCCATTCAGGCAGGTCGTGAGTTGCGTGTGATGGTAGACGCAGAGAAAGCAACGGATGAACGTGCTGCTCAACTCAGCTTTGAAATCTCTCAAAAAATTGAAAAGGATATGCAGTATCCCGGACAAATAAAAGTAACGGTGATTCGCGAAATGCGAAGTGTCGCATACGCGAAATAGATTTCCACATCAAATAATTACCAATAGTCAAGATACTTGATATAGCGCACGTGAATAAACTATCTTAGGAAATTCTATTTCATTTTGAAAATTATTCTATCTGTTTTATTAGCTGCCCTAACTTGCCTTACCTATGGCCAAACGAATAGTGAGGCTTTGAAAGTATATGCCGGGTCGATTGGACATCAATCTCATTTAAGCAATGGAACAAGCTTTGAAAGCCTTCCCGTAAGCGAGCAGGAATTTCCCTTTTATGGCTCCTCTGAACCTGAGCCGGGTACTGTTATCTTTCAAGGAGATCGGTATGAAAATATATTCATTCAATACAACCTGGTGACTGATCAGTTGATTGCCGAAGTTGCGGCTGCAAAAAGCGAGATCCAACTCGTTAAATCTGGCATTCAAAAATTTACACTCCTAAATCATTCCTTTATTCAAGTTAAAAACCATCACAATCTACCCGATGGCTACTACGACTTGCTATTTGACGAAAATGCTAAAGTATTGGCGAAGTATGAGAAAAACCTACAATTTAAGGTGTGGGGTAATAAACTTGTTCACTATTACATCTCAAAAACAAAAATCTATATAGAAATATCTGATAAGGTCTATACTATCCGAAAAAAGAAGGATGTATTGATAGCCTTCACACAGCAACGAGATTTAATAGAAAAAGGTCTCAGACAAAACAAGATAAGATTTAAGGCCAATCCTCAACAATATTGTAAAGAGGCAGCTCTGCTCTATTCTACCCTGAATCATTGACATGAATAAGCAATTGGTCCTTCTATTCTCTTTCCTGATCAGCATTCAAATTGCGTTCGGCCAAAAGCAAGAAGAGCTTTTTAGTGGTGACCTGACCAATCTAAAATTTGAGCAACTGGTTGAGAGAATTGAGCAACAAACAACTTATAAAATTTTTTACAACACTGCGTGGACAGATACTCTAAAAATAAATCTAGTCGTGCACGAAAAAGATGTTGCCTTTATTTTTCAACAACTATTTAAAGACACTCCCCTTCGATTTTCTATTGACCAAGAAAATAATATTTTTATCACCCACACGCGTGAAATTCAAACTGACCTACCAGTAGATTTTTTTGATACCGCTTTAGAAACTGCCAGCAAATCAGAATTTGATTTCTCGGAGTATCAACAAGAGCAAGGCAAAAAAAAATCAGAGGAGACACAGGTCTTTGCTATCGGAGCCAAATCGGCAGGCTTGCAGGGTAGCGCTACGCTTGCTGGCTATATTCACAATAAGGCTAATGGCGAACCCGTGATTGGGGCATCAGTTTTCGTTGAACAACCTTTAATTGGCGCAGCTACTGATCAGTTTGGATTTTATTCAATCACACTACCCAAAGGAAAACATCAGCTTAAAATTCACAGTTTGGATATGAAGCCTTCAGTTCGACAAATCATTCTTTATGCTGATGGAAAATTGAATGTTGATTTATCTGAAGAAGTAATCTCCCTTAAAGAGGTGGTTGTAAAATCGGAACGCGATGCCAAAGTTCTCAATCTGCAAATGGGTACCGACCGAATTGATATGAAAACATTGAGGCAGACACCCGTAGCGCTTGGCGAAGCTGATATTATTAAGGTAATGCTAACCATGCCTGGCGTTCAGACTGTGGGCGAAGGGGCCTCGGGAATTAATGTACGAGGCGGAGCAACAAGTCAAAACTTAATATTACTAAATGACGCAATTATATTTAACCCATCACATCTTTTTGGTTTCTTCTCTACGTTTAATCCGGATGTTTTAAAAAGTGCAGAGCTATTTAAAAGTGGAATGACAGCCGACTATGGAGGAAGACTTTCATCAGTGTTGGATGTATCTGTGAGGGAAGGGAACAAGAAAAAATTTTCCGGAATGGGTGGAATTAGTCCTGTTACAGGTCGTCTTTCGCTGGAGGGGCCAATCATAAAAGATAAGGTTTCTTTTTTAATTGCCGGGCGATCTACCTATTCGGATTGGCTACTTCAACAAGTTGACTCAAAACAGCTGCAAAACAGTAAAGCCTCATTCTACGATTTGAACGCAAACGTTACAATGGAATTGAGTGAGAAAGATAACCTCTACGTGTCTTCTTATACTAGCCACGATCAATTTAGACTTAATAGTGATACCGTTTTTGAATATAAAAATTCGAATGTAGGGGTAAAATACAAACGAATATTTAACAATAAATTTTACGGAGTTATTGGCTCATCCCTAAGCCAATATGATTTTTCTCTAGCTACAAACCAAAATCCAATCAATGCATTCAAGTTTTCTTATCAGATAAAACAGATTACTTCAAAAGCAGACTTCAATTATTATCTAAACACAAAACATCATCTCACTTTTGGAGCTAGTTCTATTCACTATAAACTTAATCCCGGAGAAATTAGTCCACAGAATCCATCCTCAATTATAACGTCAAAATCAATTCAACAAGAACAGGCCTTTGAAAGTGCTTTGTATATAGGCGATAACTTTGAAATGAGCAACAAGCTGAGTATTTATGGAGGGGTGCGCTATTCTGGTTTTAATTTAATTGGGGCAAGAACAGCATATAGCTACGCCCAAGGCTTACCAAAAGAAAAGAGCAATATTCTGGATACCCTATACTATGCTCGTGGCAAAGGAGTCACTCACAACGGAGGCTTAGAGCCGCGCCTGTCCATGCGGTATCTTCTCTTAGGCAATGCCTCGCTAAAGCTTAGCTATAACCGAACCAGGCAATACATCCACATGTTAAGCAATACAACTTCCATATCACCTACGGATGTTTGGAAATTGAGTGATCAAAATATCAAACCTCAGATTGGCGATCAATTATCTCTAGGATTTTATTATAACTCGCCCAATAGATTATTCGAATTTTCGGCAGAGAGTTATATAAAAACTATGCAAAATTTTTTAGATTTTAAAAACGGAGCTGTTTTATTTATGAATCAGACAATCGAAACAGATGTGATTTCGACCAAAGGCCGCGCTTCTGGTATTGAATTTCTAATTAAAAAACCTATAGGAAAATTAAATGGTTGGTTAAGCTATACCTACTCGCGATCTCTATTGTTGGCAAAAAGTCCATTTCCGTCCGAGACGGTTAACCAAGGAAAATTCTATCCAGCCAACTTTGATAAACCTCATGCATTAAATTTTATTAGCAACTACAAGTTTAATCAGAGATTTAGCTTCTCAGCTAATCTTACTTATAGCACGGGGCGCCCCATTACATTGCCATTGGGTAAATATGAACTAAATGGAGCTCCACGCCTAGCTTATTCAGAAAGAAATGAGTACAGAATTCCGGATTATTTCCGTATAGATGTTGGCGTTAATCTTGAAGGAAATCACAAACTTAAAAAGCTAGCCCACGGCTCATGGTCTCTTTCCGTTTATAATGTTACTGGCCGTCACAACGCATACAGCGTTTATTTCATTTCCAAAGAAGGAAGCATCAAAGGGTATAAATTATCCGTTTTTGCCCAACCTATCCCAACACTAACTTATAACTTTCGCTTCTAATGAATCGACTGAAAAAGATATACGGTTTACTATTACTGTTACTAGTAGCTAGCTGTGTAGATCCCTATCCAACACCCAACTTAACTGTAAATAATTTTTTAATTGTGGTGGATGGTTTTTTAAATGCCTCAGAAAATGTGGTACGCATTAAACTCAGTCAGGTAGTTAACCTAAATTCCTCCGATACAAACAGTCCCGTATCAAATGCGCAAGTCTTCATCAAAGAAAAAGATGGCCTTGCCTATAAACTTAATGAAACAATATCTGGCACTTATGAATTGCCAATAACAGTTGACTTTGCAACGAGTTATCGAATTGAAATAACGACACAGGATTCAAAAAAATATTATTCAGATTTTGTTGAGGTTTTAGAAACACCGGCTATCGATAGCGTTACCTGGAGACCGAAAAATGATGGGCTTTACATCAATGTAAACACACATGGTGCCAACAATAAAACCGGATATTATTTATGGAATGATGTGGAAACCTGGGAATATACTTCGGCATTTCAATCATCTTATTATTACCAGAATGGTAATTATATATTCCGCAAACCTGAGGAGGAAATATTTAGATGCTGGAAAAATGTTCCCTCATCAGATATTCTTATTGGCTCAACAAGCCAGCTAAGCGAAAACATCATCAGTGAGCTGCCTCTTGTTAAAATTCCATTTCATTCACAAAAAACATTTATCAAATACAGCGTACTTGTAAAACAACAAGCCATTACCCAAGATGCGTTTGAATTCTGGCAGCAACTTAAAAAAAATACAGAATCACTGGGAACCTTGTTTGATCCGCTTCCATCTCAAATCACAGGAAATATCTACGGTGAAAACAACGCGCAAGCCCTTGGTTATTTTTACGCGGCTACAGTTAGTGAACAAAGACTTACGCTAACAATTGACGATCTTCCGGAAAGTCATAGGTTTTATAAAGAGCGCGGAGATTGTGAACAAGATACTGTTAAAGTAGATGTTATCCCTGGTCTAGATCCTAATTCGTATAATCTTGTTGCGGGTATTTATAGCCAGACAGGCGCACTTATTGCATTCTTGTATTCTACACATTATTGTACTGACTGTATTTTACAAGGAGGCACAAGGCAAAAACCAGATTTTTGGTAATGAAATTAAAACCAATACTTACTTTTTTTCTACTGGGCATCCTACATATTTTTTCTTATGCACAGTTGCCTGCTGCATTGACTATGAAAATAGTTTCGTTGCAGGCGCCTGATCAGGAGAAGATTTTTGTTCATTCGGATCGAGCGGCCTACCTAACCGGAGAAACGCTTTGGTTTAAAATTTATCTTGTTAATGCTCAAAATCATATCCCCAGCACGTTAAGCAAAGTTGCCTACTTCGAAGTTTTAGATATGGACGATGTACCTGTGCTTCAAACAAAAGTAGAGATTGAAAGTGGTGCCGGGTATGGGTCGCTTTTTATTCCTGCTTCGCTAAATTCAGGTAATTACAGAATTTGCAGCTACACTCAATTGATGAGAAACGAAGGTGCTCAGTCATTTTATTATCAAGACATAACCCTGATAAATCCATTTAAAAAAATCACCAAAACCAAGCCTGCCCAATCGGTTGTAATCAATTCCTTCTTCTTTCCGGAGGGAGGCGATCTTATCGATGAGGTCTCAAATCATGTAGCCGTTCGGGTAATCAACGATCAAGGTCTGGGAGTAAACTATAAAGGTGTGATCTTATCAGAAGCTGATACTATTTTAAAATTTCAATCAAAAAGATTTGGACTATCTTCATTTAATTTAACTCCTCACAATAACAAATATAAGGCACTCATTAAACCTGATCATGATAAATGGAAAGAAGTGGTGCTACCCACTATAAAACCATTAGGAATGGCGTTGCATGTAAAACAAAAAAATGATTCTTTAGAAATTATCGTTTATTCAAAAAATTTAGATCGTAAAAATTATTATTTCGCTGCTCATCAACGAGGAATAATAAAATTCTCTGGTATGCTTTCAGGTAAAGAGTACCTACACACCACTATACCTATTAAAGAGTTAGGATTTGGTGTAAATACGATTTCTGTTTTTGACTCTAACTTCGAACCCATTTGTGAGCGACTTTACTTCAGAAGACCCAAAAATGAAAAGCCGGTAGATTTACAACTTTCAGCGTTGACCCTTTCTGTCCGGAAAAATATTCAGGTTAAAATTTTACCCACAACTCAAATTGGTAAAATGAACTTGTCGGCATCCGTCTTTAAAGATGATGGAATTGCTCAATTCACAAAGCAACAAATCAATCAATACTTTTTAATTAATGCCGATCTCAAAGGAGTTGTTGAGTCTCCGGAATACTATTTTACAAATGAAACTGCGGAATCCGACAGTTTATTGGATCTGGTTATGCTTTCGCATGGGTGGTCTAGATTTGTAAAGGACAACTCAACAAATAATCCCACCAAACAATATATCCCGGAACTGAGTGAACATATTATTCATGGCTTGATTACGGATAAGGAAAAAAAAGCAGCTAAAGGTATAACGACCTATCTGGCGAGTCCTTCAAAAAATATTCGTGTCTACCCTTCGGTAAGCAATGCCGATGGAGAAGTTTTGTATGAAATGAAATCGTTTAAAGGTGTACGAAAAATTATAGTGCAAACTGATTTCAGAAAAGACAGCACGTATGAGTTGCAAATTTTAAGTCCGTTTTCAAAAAGCTACAGTGAAGGGAAAAAATATGCTTTTGGCCTGTCTCCCGAGTTAAGCACTTCAATTGCAGAACGTAGCGTTGGCATGCAATCCATTTCGATTTATAATAAAGAAATAGAACCTAAAAATAGCGATGATAGCACGGCTTTTTATGGACAGCCCGATGAGGCCTATCGGCTAGATGATTATACACGCTTTCCGGTTTTAGAAGAAGTGCTTCGGGAATATGTTTCTGGATTATGGGTAAGGAAAAAGAATGATAAGTTCAATTTCCTTATGCCCGACATCATTTCAAATAACATCTTTGAAAATAGTCCATTTGTCATTCTTGATGGCGTTCCGGTCTTTTCTATCAATCGTCTTTTAGAAATGGATGCTTTGAAGATAAAAGAGATCGATCTTGTCAGAAGAAAATACTTCTTGAATGGAATAACTTTTAATGGCCTCGCAAGCTTCCAAACATATAATGGAGATTTAGGTGGGTTTACCATAGACCCAAAAGCCTTGATACTCGATTATGATGGGATGCAAATAAGAAAAGAATTTTATGTTCCTATTTACGATTCACCTGAGAAAGTGAGAAGCAGAATCCCTGACCGGAGAAGCTTACTTTTATGGAACCCTGAAATTGTCTCTTCGCAAAAAGGTGAATTGTCTTTCGATTTTTATACATCCGACATTAAAGGAAAATTTGTTATTGATGTGCAAGGAATTGACGACCTGGGAAATCCAATAAGTGCCAACAGCTCGTTCACTATAAAATAATAAGAATTTTAAAAAAGATTAAAACACGAAACTTATTAAGTGCGGATTGTACTTTTGATCATATTTTTATAAACCGTGAGCCCCGCCCGCATTGCTGTTAAGCTTATATTTTTTATAAATGGATTTGTGCATGCAAATCTGGCAACTCGATTCCCGCGCATTCAGGAAATATTTTCGATAGACAATGGCTCGCTAGGATTTGTGTTGCTCTCCTCATCGCTTGGGGCTTTGGCCGCTATGCCCTTTACAGGATGGCTCATCATTCGCAATGGCAGTCGAAAAATTACAATCATTTCTGTATTTGCTTATTGCATGTTCGTGCCGCTTATACCGCTTATGCCTGAGCTAGCAGGTCTGTTCATAATTTTCTTTGTGATGGGATTAACCGCGGGCATGCTTGATATTTCCATGAATTCGCAAGCGGTTATGGTAGAACAACAATATGGCAAACCCATCATGACTTCCTTTCACGCCTTGTTTAGTATTGGCATGGTTGCCGGTGCAGGTTGTGGCGCCTTGTTTATAAAACTAAACACAACGTTGTTCATCCACTTAAGTATCATCATCGCGATAAGCATTGCGGGGGCAATCTGGGCGCGCTACAATCTTATTCATGATAAGCCATCAGAAAAAAAGATAGGCGAACCCGCGTTTCGTTTGCCAAACGCTGCCATGATTAGTATTGGTGTGATTGCCTTTTGTTGCATGCTGGGTGAAGGCGCCATGGCCGATTGGAGTACCAACTACATGGAAAACATCGCACACGCCAGCAAGGCATTAGCACCAATTGGTTTATCCGCATTTGCCTTGGCAATGACAATAGGAAGAATTTTTGGAGACTCTGCCCGAGCAAGATTCGGTGATAGAAAATTAATAATGATCTGCGGATTGATAGCAACGACTGGCATTATCTTCACGATGATCTTCATTCATCCGTATGCAGTAATCTTTGGTTTGTTTATCACTGGCGTTGGCCTTTCTTCTGTTGTGCCTATTGCTTATAGTATAGCGGGTAACACAAAAGATTTACCTGCTGGAGTGGGCCTTGCCATGGTAACTACCGTTGGGTATTCAGGTTTCCTATTTGGTCCTCCCTTAATAGGTTTGATTGCTGATTGGCAATCATTGCGCATCGCTTTGGGGTTAGTTGCTTTTCTTTTTATAATGATGACGCTACTGAGCGCGCGATATAAAACTTAATTTTGATTATGAACATACAACGCATCGAACATGGATCGAAAGGAGCCTTTATTATTAAAGAGAATAATGAACGCCTGGCCGAAATGACTTATTCAAAAGCAGGTGATAGCCTAATCATTATTGATCATACCGAGGTATCGGATGCCCTGCGTGGAAAAGGAGCTGGCAAGCAATTAGTGACTGCCGCTGTAGACTATGCGCGAGCAAATCAACTTAAAATTCTTCCACTTTGTCCATTTGCCAAAGCCGTATTTGATAAAACTCCTGAGTTCAGTGATGTTTTGAGTAAATAGAAATCTGTGCCACTTATCCATTCATTTTATCCCGATCCGCCCGCCTATCTTTTCAATAGCCATCTCGAAACGATTGTACCCAGTGCGTTCCGTAAAGTTGAAGGCAGTTATGTTCGCGAACGATTAGAGTTAACCGATGGCGATTTTCTTGACCTGGATTGGATGCCAAATGATACCGATCGACTCGTAATCATTACACATGGACTGGAAGGAAGCAGCGACCGACATTATTCAAAAGGAATGGCGAGTTACTTTCACCGTAAGGGTTGGGATTCAGTTGCCTGGAATTGTCGCGGGTGTAGTGGCGAGATGAATCGCCTACCAAGGTTTTATCATCATGGTGCCACCGAAGATATTTCTGCTGTAATCGATCATGCAATTAAAAAGAAGTACAAGCATATCTCTCTGGTTGGATTTAGTATGGGAGGAAGCATGTCGTTAAAATATTTGGGCGAGCGAAATAACAATACACCAACAGAAGTAAAATCGGCAGTAGCTTTTTCTGTGCCGTGTGATTTAGGCTCCAGCGCGCGCGAGTTAGATAAACCATCCAAAAGTTTCTATCTCAATCGGTTTTTAAAAAAATTGGAGAAAAAAATCCAAGCGAAAGCGTTATTATTTCCAGACTTAATTTCGGTTAATGGTTTTGAAAAGATTAAAACCTTTCGGGAATTTGATACGCGATACACCGCACCACTACACGGCTTTGTGGATGCTGACGATTTTTATACAAAAGCTTCATCTGGTTCATACCTTGAAGCCATTCAAACTCCAACCTTAATTGTGAATGCGCTCAACGATCCCTTTCTGCCAGAAGCTTGCTATCCTATTGAAATAGCTAAAGAACATGCGCATTTATTTTTGGAGACTCCCAAACGTGGTGGGCATGTTGGTTTTTCTTTGGCAGGAACTGGTGACAATTGGATGGAAAGAAGAGCCTTTGAGTTTACAAATTCTCTTTACCTTTAAAATAACCTTCACGAAACTTGGTGCCTTATAAGTTTTTGTGGTTAACTATTCGTCCAACTTTATTATCTTCAAATTCATTTAACTATACAACTATGAAATCCGCGTTTCTTGCCCTATTACTTTTGCTATCGATCCACGCACTTGCACAAACTGATGAAGGGGTGCTTGATATGAAAAAACACAAAATTGTAATGCAGTTCACTAACAGCGATTCTGCATCGCAAGTATCGGTAGTAGGACAAGTAAAAAATATTCGTACTGCATGGCCAAACGCACAAGTTGAAGTAGTGTGCCATGGTGGCGGACTTGATCTTTTACAAACCTCCAAATCAAAAGCTGCCACAGAAGTAGCCGAGTGGAGTGGCAAAGGTGTTGTATTTGCTGCCTGCAACAACACCATGAAAAGAAGAAAACTTACGAAGGCCGATTTACTGCCTACAGCTACAGTAGTTCCCTCAGCTATGATTGAGCTTACTCTAAAACAAGAGAAGGGCTGGGCTTATATAAAGGGCGCGCATTGAGTTTATCATCAGGCAGCGCATGAAGTATGCAAAAGAAATTCTTGTGATACACATGAAAAAACATAAATCTATTCTACCATTCCAATGTACTATTCTATTATTGGTACTGATTTCTTCATGTACTAGAATAACTAGCGTTGAACAGAAAAACACAACCGAAATTGAGAAATGGAAACTCGGATGGAGATTAATTAACTCATCCTGGGATAATAATTTTGAGTTAGGCGAACAACAATTCGATTCACTTTTAAAAATGCCTGGACAAGTTGAAGTAAAATTTCTTGTCATCGGAATGGATGTATTATTTGAACTCGGCAAGAAAGAAAAAATCATAAATATTTTAAGTAAACAAAACCAACAGGCTCTGCAAGAGATTTGTAAAAAAGAGCTATTCACTAAAAAACTAACTGATATCCAACTATGTAGCTCAACAGGAGCAGCTCAAAATATTGAGAATAAAGAACTTCAAATGGAACTGATTAAAATGTATATCAATGATCAGTCCACACGAGGAAATGTACTTGGAGACATCATTTCAAAATATAAGCTAGAGGGATATAAATTAACAGATCTAGACGCTATGAGTATTGATAAAATCAATAGGGACCGGTTAAAAGAAATAATTGATCAGTTCGGATTTCCCACCAAACAATTAGTAGGGAAAGATGCCATGCAAGGCATTTTCCTTATGATTCAGCACTCGGACAATGACAGAGAATGGCAGAAAGGGCAACTAGTAAATATTGAGCGAGGGGTGAAACAAGGTGATATGGATGGACAAAGTTATGCCTACTTGTACGATAGGATAAAGATTAATGGCGGTGAAAAGCAACTCTACGGTACCCAGTTTAAAAATGTAGATCAGATAAATAAAACAGTAGAATTAGCAGAAACTGAGGATATTGAAAATCTTGATATGCGAAGAATGGAGGTTGGTATGATGCCTATTGAAATGTATAAACAGTTTATGTTGCGAAGTCTCCCAAAGTAAAGTTTGTAGTTTCAAGCATCCCTGCAAGAGATTATACTAAAAAAAATAATAACAGCTAACATGAACCAAAAAATTAAATCCATTCGACCTTTCCTTGGCGCCAAAGACTTTAACGTATCACAAAGTTTTTATCGCGACCTGGGTTTTGCAGAAAGTGTTATTAGTAAGGATCTGTCGTATTTCAAAACGGAAGCGTTCGGATTTTATCTACAAGATGCTTACGTAAAAGATTGGATTGATAACACCATGGTTTTTATGGAAGTGGATGATGTTAGTCGCTTTTGGGAAGAACTGGTTGCACTAGATTTACCTGCCAAATATGAAAATGTAAAACTGGTACCCATTCGAAATCTTGATTGGGGCCGCGAATGTTTTGTACATGACCCCAGCGGAATACTTTGGCACTTTGGGGAGTTTACAAATAAGTGATCCGCTGATTAATTCCTGATCGTTAAATACCCACTTAGTTGCTCGCGCTCACTCGCTATAAATTCTATTTTATAAAAATACACACCACTGGGTAGAAGATTGCCATTATTATTAACCCCTATAAATCGCTTATCATCGTTATTATAATTTTCTATATCAAAAACCTTACTACCCCAGCGGTTGTAGATCGTTACTTTATTTTCGGGTTCAAGAAGTTGAATGTTCTCAAGCTTGAAGTAATCATTTTTACCATCTTCATTGGGAGACACCCCATTATACACAATAATATTTCCTTCTACATAAATCTGCATACTAAGTTGCGAACACAGATTAAGCGCATCACAAATCTCAATTGTAATTAAATCAAGACCCACAAACGAAGTAGTTGAGTAATCAAGAATCAGATCAAAATTTGAATTAAATGAAGTTGCGGCATTGCTGGTCGGGCCGCTAATAATCTTAAGCGTACTTAAATCGAGGTTAGCATTCGGATCGGAAAGCAAACTACTTATTGGTATGGTGACTGATTGACCAACCACCGTTTCGATAGGATCAGTGGGTTGATTTATAATAGGAGCTAAATTTAAAATTGTTGATGTAATAGTGCCATCACTGCACAAGCTACATTGGTTACAAATTCGATATTGAATCAAATCATTTCCGACCGTGCCTACATTAGCTTCATATCGAATTGATTTATCAGGGGTAATGGTGGCCGTGCCTTTAGTTCCATCTTGGAGAATGGATACTGTAATGATATCGGCAGCATTCGTGGTTGAACCCGCAAGCACATTAATAGTAGCAGGTTGACCGATGCTAACATCTATAGAAGGATTATCGGCAACAATTGGTTTTAAAATAGTTATAAGCAATTGATCCAAAACCTGAGGGCACACTCCAGAACCATTAACCGCGAGCGTTATAATAATTAAACCTGATGCAATATCCGCTGCGCTGGGTGTGTAGTTGGTGACCAGTGCATCGAAAGCAGAAAATACTCCTGTTCCATTGGTACTCCACTGTGGGCTACTGGCAAAAGTGTTCATTGTTCCCGAAAGGATAACAACATCTGTATTACAACTTATTTGGTCAACACCTGCAGCTACAGTTGCTGCACGACTAATAGAAACTGTTTTTGTTTCAGTTGCCACAGCACAAGGCCCAACTCCATCTGGGTCATTTGTAGTAATTGTAAAATCTACAGAGCCTGTAGCAATGTCATTAGCACCAGGTGTATATACTGCACTTAAGAGTGATGCATCATTGAAATTTCCATCACCGGTTGTGGTCCACGTGATTGAGCTTGCAGCACCACCTATACTCGCAGCAAGTAGAATGGGATTATTCTCGCAAACATTATTTATTAAACCTATAGAAACCGATGGCGGATTCACACAACTACCTACGATAATGGTACCTGTTAATGAAAATTGAAAGACAGGATCAGAATCATCATTACTGAAGATGGAGATGGTTTCATTAAATACCCCACCGACTGCCCCACTCAGTGTAACATTCATAATTTCTATATCCTCAATGCCATCATTCAAATAACCAATATCCAAGGGCGGAATAATGTTTATGCTAAACGCAGTACCACTAATGGAAATGGATGAAATCGTTAAATCAAGGGGGCCGTAATTGGTGAGGGCTATGGGGCGCATCACATCAATTCCCAATGAAGAGGATCCAAAATCTATCGCTGTGGACTGACCGTTAAAGATTTCAGGATCGTTATCAATGTCATTGCCATCAAAAGCAGAAATTTCAGGCCCGTAAATATCACCCGCTACACCAAAATCAAATACGCCTTCATCTACGTCATTGTTTGTAATGGTAAGGGTTTCGTAGAAATTATCAGCGACAGCTCCATCCAGGGTAACATCAATCGTTACAGAATTATCAATCGGTATGATTAGAGGCGGTCCACTTCCCAAACTAAATACAGTGCCTGTAATTTCAAGATTAGAAATAACCAATGGCGCAGAGCCCAGGTTAGCGATCGTAAAATTATTTATTACATTATTTCCACGTAACTCATAGCCCACATAATAACCAAATGAATCACCATCATTAATTTGAATGCCATTTGGCGAGGGGCCTTGCGTAATAACAATTTCGGGCTGAGGCGCTGCCGTAACCTCTCCTATTAATGGAAATTGAAAATTACTATTAAAATTATCGCTGGTGATGGTCAGTGCTTCCAAAAAAGTACTTGCCGATACGCTGCTAAAATCAACAGTAATTGTTACCGAGCCATTGGCCGGAATTGTTACGGGTATAGATGAAGTTGTAAATGCAGATCCTGAAATGGTAATAACAACATTTGTAATAGGTATTGTCTGTTTGTTTTCTATAGTGAAGCTGCGGGTTTTAGTAGCTCCCACATTGATGGATCCAAAATTAAAAGGTGAAGGTTGTCCATTTGCTAATTGCACCCCGGCTGTATTGGTGCCCGCATATACGTTAATACAACGCTGTCCGGCATCGGCAATAAACCAATTAAAATTAGCAATGATAGCGGCTCTTGCAGCTTCACCACTACAGTAAAATAAATTAGAAGCCCCAAAGCTAACATTAGATTTTAGCGGCAAGGCAGCCCAGCCCTCCAACATCCGATCGTAATTTTCTAGCGAGATGCCACAATTATTTAACATCGAAGCCAGATACCGAACATTGATAATATTCCAACTCCTTAAATCCTGATTAAAAGAAGAAGCTCCTGAAAAAAGCTGACGCATGTCTGTGACTTTGGTTACATCCCAACTACCAATGTTTTGGTTGAATGCTTTTGCGTTTAAAAACATGCCGTTCATTTCAAGTACGTTTTTCACATCCCAACTGCTTATGTCGCGATTGAAGGAGGTAGCTCCTTCGAACATGGAATTCATTTCGGTTACGTTGGTCACATCCCAGCTGGTGATGTCTTGATTAAAATCAGGCAGATCTTCGAACATAGAGCTCATGTTCTTAACGTTACTTACATCCCAACCTGAAATATCCTGTGTGAAACCGGTAGCCCCGGAAAACATGTAACTCATATCCGTTACACTGCTTAAATCCCAACTGTTGATGTCAGGGTTAAAAGTGGTATTACCTCTGAATAGTCCAGACATATTGGTAACATTACTGACATCCCAACTACTAATATCCTGATTGAACCCAGTGGTACCGGCAAACGTGCCGCTCAAATAAGTCACATTACTGACTACCCAACCTCCAATATTTTGATTGAATGAGGCCGCACCCGCAAACGTGCCGCCCATAAGAGTAACAGCGCTTACATCCCAACTACTAATATCCTGATTGAATGCAGTTGCATAGGCAAACGTGCTGCTCATATTGGTAACACTGCTTACATCCCAATTTCCGATATTCTTATTGAAGGCTGGATTAAAATAAAACAACTCAGTCATGTCTTTCACATTACTTACATCCCAAAGATTAAGAGGCTGATTAAAAGATTCCGCTTCACGAAAAATACGAGCCATGTTAGTGATTGTGCTCACATCCCAGTTGTTAATGTTGTCATTAAATGAAGTAGCTTGATAAAACATTTCCGACAAATCCGTTACCCCCGAAAGGTCGGGAACATCACTCGCGTTTACGCGTAGGTTTATGCAGCCACTAAACGCAGCAGACATAGAAGTCCACGCAATATTGCCCCACTGTTCTATGGTAAGTAATTTATGGCTATCCCCATCAGGACGAAAGCTAGCCGCATTAAAATAGATTCGAGGAAACTGGCCACTAATTTCAACTTTATAAGTTCCTGGCGAAGGAAAGTCAATGGTAACGCCACCTAATACATTTGAGAGTGCGCCCGTGTTAGTTGGATTTCCAACTTCACTCCATACAATATTATAATTATAGCCACTACCCGTTGTCGGGATTTTTATCTGTGTAGCACTGGAACTTCCCGGATTATCACTCTTCCAGGTGGTGATAAAGCTTTGAGTATACGCAGTAATAGAAAGAGTAGTGAGAAAAAGAACGCGAATACTGGTGGTTATCTTCTTTTTAAATACGGTAATGAGTCTATTGTGGCTTATTATCATTATAAAGAGTTTGCGTTATTCAGGTCAATACTATTTTTAATACATATTGTAACTATTAAAAATCGGTCTTTTGACTTAATAATCCTCCTAATAGTTTTACTAATTGAGATTAAATTATCTCAGTGGCGAGCGAGTCTGGATCTAGTAACAATGATTTAGATTGCTTAATAATATACAATCTGATTTAGCGTCACTGATTCGGCTCTACCATTCTACAACACAATTCTGTTTTGCGTAACTCGTGCCAATAAAAAAATCCCGACTTGAAATTGAGCAGTAGTTAAAACCTAAAACCACTTGGTGACCATCCATTTCACTAACATCACCAACAGCAAAGCAAAAGGCTGGTATATTAATATTAAAAAATACATGGAGCTCTCCCCTGAGCCTTTCAAGTGCAAAATTTTGTATAAAGCGGACATTATGATTGCAATAACCAGTAGATAACCCACCCCACTGCCTATTGAATAAAAGAAATAGCGCCACGGACTAGTGGCAACCCATTGAAGGGCAGCATTGACTACCAAAAATACAGCGAACGTATTCCCTGCAATAACCCATGCTGCATCGACACTCTTTGGTTGAAGGATAAAAATGAGCATAGTTGTTAGTACCAAAAACAGGAGTGCCTGATAAGTGGGCTTCTGTATGAGTAAATTTATATTCCAATCCATTGCTACGTATAAAAAACTACTTCCCTTTCCATCCTGGCCCTCTCACTACTCTTCCCGGTTTGGCTCCGGTATGCACGCCATCCTTTAACACCTGCGTTCCATTAATAAATACATGCACCATCCCGGTACTATAGTGGTGTGGATTTTCAAACGTAGCATGATCCTGAATCTTTACAGGATCAAAAATGGTAACATCCGCGAAGTAGCCGGGTTGAAGTAACCCTCGTTTCTTAATTTTTAAATTGGTGGTTGGTAAGGATGTAAGTTTGCGCACGGCTTCCTCCAACGGAATTACTTTT
>Ga0154020_10000855_pt1 | contig 37526 bp, 32 predicted proteins | sample Klosneuvirus_201_FD_109709 | JGI IMG/M metagenome (GOLD analysis project Ga0154020, IMG submission 109709) | Active sludge microbial communities from wastewater, Klosterneuburg, Austria - Klosneuvirus_20160825_MG | ecosystem: Engineered > WWTP > Aerobic digester > Activated sludge | place... | reverse complement strand
CGATCAGCCGCTCGCCATCGGCTTGAGCCAGCACACCCCGAGCGGCGGCAAGGTCAGCCTGAGCGAGTGATCCCGCCCCTGCCACCCAAAGCGCTCCGCCTCGTGGCGTCCGGCGTTGATCACCCCGCTGCCCCCGTAGGCGTGAGCGTCGGTGTTGAGGATCTCGATCCAGCCCCCGCCCTGCGGCACGCCCACCCGATAGTCGTGGCGGACCACCGGGGTATAGTTGGCGATGATCAACACCGGGGCCCCGCTCTTCGACTTGCGGAGCCAGCACAGCACGCTGTTCTCGGCGTCATCGCAGCTCATCCACTCGAAGCCGGCGGGATCGGAGTCGAGCTGATGGAGCGCGGCCTCCGCCTTGTAGACTCGGTTCAGCTCTCCGATGAACTTCATCATCTGCGCGTGCGGTAGATACTCGAGGAGGTGCCAATCGAGGCTGCTCTCGTGGTTCCATTCGCGGCTTTGGGCGAACTCACCGCCCATGAAGACCAGCTTCTTGCCCGGCTGCCCGAACATCGCTCCGTAGAGGAGCCGTAGGTTGGCGAAGCGCTGCCACTCATCGCCCGGCATCTTCCCGAGCAGCGAGCCTTTCCCGTGCACGACCTCGTCGTGGGACAGGGACAAGACGAAGCTCTCCGCGAAGGCGTAGAGCATGCGGAAGGTCAGATCGTTTTGGTGGAACTTCCGGTGGACCGGCTCGCGCGCGAAGTACTTCAGGGTGTCGTGCATCCAGCCCATGTCCCACTTGAAGCCAAAGCCGAGCCCGCCGTCGAAGAGGGGGCGCGAGACCTTGGGCCAAGCCGTCGACTCTTCGGCGATGGTCTGAATATCGGGGTGCTCGCGGTAGAGCACCTCGTTGGTCTCCTTCAAGAGGGAGATGGCCTCGAGGTTCTCTTTCCCGCCGTGCTCGTTCGGGATCCACTCGCCGTCCTTGCGGGAGTAGTCGAGGTAGAGCATGGACGCGACTCCGTCCACCCGGAGCCCGTCGATCCGGTACTTCTGCAGCCAGAAGCGGGCGCTGGAGAGCAAGAAGGCCCGGACCTCCTTCCTGCCATAGTTGAAGATCGCGCTCTTCCAGTCGGGGTGGAAGCCTTTGCGGGGGTCGGCGTGCTCGAACAGATGCGTGCCGTCGAAGTACGCGAGCCCGAAGCCGTCGTTGGGGAAATGCGAGGGCACCCAGTCGAGGAACACGCCGATGCCGCGCTGATGCAGATAGTCGATCAGGTACATCAGGTCCTGCGGCGTCCCGTAGCGGGAGGTCGGAGCGAAGTAGCCAGTCACCTGGTAGCCCCAGGAGCCGTAGAAGGGGTGCTCCATCACCGGGAGGAGCTCGACGTGGGTGAAGCCGCAGGCCAGCACGTGCTCGGCCAAGAGGGGCGCCAGCTCCCGATAGCTGAGGAACCGGCGATGATCATCGCCGGGACGTCGCCAGGAGCCGAGGTGCACCTCGTAGATGGAGATCGGGGCATTCAGCGACTGGCGTCCGCGTCGGCTGGCCATCCAGGCGTCGTCACCCCAGGGGTGCTCGAGATCCCAGACCACCGAGGCGGTGAGCGGTGGGGTCTCGGTGTGGAAGGCGAAGGGGTCGGCCTTGTCGTGCAATTGACCATCGACGCGGGATCGGATGCGGTACTTGTAGCGGCAACCCTTCTCCACCTCGGGGATATAGGTCTCGAAGATCCCGCTGCTTCCCCGCGGTTCCATGGGGTGCGTGAGATCGCTCCAGCCGTTCATGTCTCCGATCACCGAGACCTGATCGGCGTTGGGAGCCCACACCGCGAAGGTCGCTCCGTCTCGTCCGCGCGGACCGATCAGGTGCGCCCCGAGATGGTCGTACAGCATCGAATGGCGTCCCTCGTTGAACAAGTAGACGTCGACGTCGCCGATCAGCGTGCGGGCCATGCGGATTGACTGTCACGCCGAGGAGTTCGGGGCAAGCGAACAGTCGCTTGCGCCTCGCGCCCCTTTCCGTCATCTATTCGCCCGGGTGAAGACGGTCATCTGCATTCCCACCTACAATGAGCGGGACAACATCGAATCGCTCGTTAAAGAGGTGCTGAGCACGGTCGACGCGGACGTTATGGTGCTCGACGACGACTCCCCCGACGGGACGGGGCATGTTGTCGCGCTCCTCGCCCAGAGCCAGCCGCGCGTCTCGGTGGTGCATCGTCCTGCGCGCCAGGGCATTGGTCGCGCATATTTGGACGGCTTTCGCCGCGCGCTCTCCCACGGCTACGAAGCGGTCATCACGATGGATGGGGACTACTCGCATCAGCCGAGGTTTCTCCCCGATCTCACCGCGGCGCTCGAGCATAGCGATGTCGTCATTGGCTCGCGTTACGTGGACGGTGCCCGCATCGAGACCTGGGGCATGGCCCGCCGCGCGCTCTCCTACGGCGCCAATTTCTATGCCCGCACAGTATTCGGGATGCGCGAGCGGGATTTGACCGCAGGATTTGCGGGCTACCGGCGCCACGTGCTGGAGGCCATCGGGCTCGATCGCATCCGCTCAGAGAGCTACGCCTTCCAGATGGAGCTGAAGTTCCGCGCGCACCAGCTCGGCTTCAGCATCACGGAGGTCCCGATCGTGTTCTTCGACCGCGTCGTAGGGCTGTCCAAGATCCAGCCCGATCGCATCAGCGAAGCGCTCATGCGGGTGGTCGATCTGCGCGTGCGCGGCCTGCCGGGCGGGCGTTGAGCTTCACCGGGCGGGCGACGGGCGCGGTGCTCGCCCTGCTCCTGCTCCTCGGCCTCGCGGCCGCGAGTCAGCTCCCGACCATCCAGGACGAAGCCTACTATTGGACGTGGTCGCGGGCCTTGGCCGGGACCTACTACGATCACCCGCCCGGCATCGCCTGGGTGATGGCCGGCAGCACGGCGATCTTCGGCGATGGTTGGTTCGGCCTGCGCGCCCCCTCGATCCTGTCCGTGATCGCCGTGCTCGCGCTGAGCTTCGACGCCGGCCGCCGGCGGAGCCCGCGCGCCCCGATCCTCGGCGGATGCCTCTGCGTGCTGCTCCTCTCGGGGGCTCCGATGTTCGCGGTCGGCTATTGGCCGGGGACGCACGATCCGCTGCTCGGGCTCGCCTCCGCCGCCTTCGCCTGGCTCGTGTGCTACGCGTTGAGCGGAGCGATCGCGCCCGCAGGCGGGAAGGCTTTGCTAGGGGCCGGCTTCGTGTTGGTCGCCGCGGGAATCCTGAAGCACTCGGCCGCCGTCCTCGCCCTCGGGGCGCTGCTCGGGGCGCTGCGCTTGCGCTTGTTTTCTCGCGATCCACGGAGCCGCACCGCCCTCCTCGGCGCTGCCCTGGGCCTACTCGTGCTCACGCCGTGGCTCCTGGCCGAGCGCGCGCAAGGGGCGGACAGCTCGATCGCCTTTCAGGCCGCGCACGTCTTCTCGGAGCGGCCTACGCGCGGCCCGATCGCGATCCTGCTGACCGTGGGCTCGATGATCGCGACCTTGGGACCGCTGGGGGCCGCGGCGCTGCTGCTCCTCGGCCCCGGGCGGATCTATCGTGCAAACGCCGCCGATCCTGCCGAGGCAATCCTGTGCAGCGCCGGGCTGACCTTGGTGGTGTTTTGTACGATCGCCGTATGGGCGGGCAGCGGGGAGTCCAACTGGCCGATGCCGGCCTTGGTCATCAGCGCGCCGGTCCTCGGGCCGTTGCTCGCCGAGCGCTGGGCGCGGAGCTCGGTGGCGCTGGGCCTGGTGTCCTCGCTGGTGTGCCTGGTGCTGCTGGCCCACGCCGCCTGGCCGTTTTTGCCGGTGCGGATCTCGCGCGACCCGACCGCGCGCGGCGCTGGTTTTCAGGCCATGAGCCAGGCGCTGAGCCAGCTGGCGGGGCAGTACCAAGCGCGCGCGATCCTGACCCGCCGCTATCAGATCGCCAGCCTCCTCCGGTATCACCTGCGCGATCAGCGCCAGGTCGTGGAGCTCGGCACGCAGCGCCGCAAGAGCCAGTACGATCGGTGGAAGAAGCCTCCGCTCTGCCCAGGGGACACCGTAATTTTGCTGCTCCCGGAGAAGGAGGTGGCGACCGAGGTCGTGGGGGAGGTGGTGGAGGAGCTGCGGATGCCGCGGATGCGGCGGGCCTCGGAGCCGGCGATCGACATTTGGGTCGCCAAGGTGGTGAGGCTCGGAGCAGGGCTGTACGGGTGCGGGTCGTAGGTCGGCGCTTTTCTGTGGCTTCCAGGCGGGCTGGGCGATTACTGATGGTCGGTGCGGACTTGGGTACGGCTTCTTTCGTACCTCTCGCCCTATCGCGGACGCTTGGCGCTGGCGGTGGTGGCGATGATCGCGCTGGCCGCGACCACGGGCCTCTATCCCCTGCTGCTTGATCTACTGACCACGCTGCTCTTTCGCGGGCCCGAGGGGGCTCGGGAGCTGCTGGGGCCGAAGATGGTGAAGGCCTCGGCGGTGCTGAGTCGGCTGGGGATCGAGCGCTCTCCGCTGGTCATCGCCGAAGCCATCGAGGCGCGGGTGTTCTTGTGGTTCGGGCTGGTAGTGCTGGTGAAGGCCACCAGTCAGGCCGTTCGCTTTTACGCGATGGGGGATGTCGCGCAGCGGGTGATCCGCGATCTTCGCGATCAGCTCTTCGGCGCGATCGTGCGCCAGTCGGCGGCGTTCTTCGGGCGGGAGTCGACGGGGCACCTGATCTCCCGGGTGATGAACGACGTGGCGCAGGTCGAGCGCGCCGCGACCTATGCCATCCCCATCCTCTTCGGAGATGCGCTCAAGATCCTGGTGCTCGGCACGGTCTGCCTCGTCGAGTACACCGAGCTGGCCTTGGTGTCGGCGATCGTCGTCCCGCTGGCGGTCTTTCCGGTGGTGCGCTTTGGGAGGCTCCTCAAGCGCTACGCCAAGCGCGGCCAGGAGTCGGTGGGCGCGCTGACCCATCGGGTGGCGGAGTCGGTCGGCGGCATCCGGGTGGTCCACGTCTATGGCGGTGAGGAGCGCGAGATCGAGCGCTTTCGCCTAGAGAACCAGCGCTATGTCGACGTGATGATGAAGAGCGTGCTGGCCCGCGCCGCGCAGACGCCGATCATGGAGCTGGTCGGGATCGGCGCCTTGATCCTGACCTCGCTGTGGGCCGAGCACCGCATCCAGCAGGGCCTGGTGCGCCCTGGCGAGGTCGTGGCCTTCTTGCTCGCGCTGGTGCTGCTCTACGAGCCGATGAAGGCGATCGGCCGACTGAATGGGATCATCCTGCCCGGGCTCATCGCCGCCGAGCGCGTCTTTGAGCTCCTCGATCGGCGCCAGGAGGTGGAGGACGCCCCGGACGCCCAGCCCATCGTCGGCCGCGCCGAGCGCCTCGCCCTCGAGGACGTGCATTTTCGCTATCCCGGCGCTGAGCGGGAGGCGATCGCCGGCGTGAGCCTGACGGTGGAGCGCGGGAAGATCGTCGGACTTTGCGGCGCCTCGGGGAGCGGCAAGTCCACCATCGCCTCCTTGATCCCGCGGCTGTGGGACGTGAGCGCGGGGCGGATCAGCATCGACGGCGTCGACGTCCGGAGCGTGACGCAAGCCCGCTTGCGCTCGCAGATCGCCATCGTCTCGCAAGATACGTACCTCTTCAACGACACCATTCGGGCCAACATCGCCTATGGTCGGCCCGGCGCGAGCGACGAAGAGATTGAGCGGGCGGCGCGGGCGGCCTTCGCGCACGACTTCATCATGGCGCTGCCCCAGGGCTATCAGACCAGCACTGGCGAGCGCGGCGTGCAGCTCTCGGGGGGCCAGCGCCAGCGCATCGCCATCGCCCGCGCCTTCTTGAGGGACGCGCCCATCTTGATCCTCGACGAGGCGACCAGCGCGCTCGACAACGAGAGCGAGCGTGAGGTGCAGCGGGCGCTCGACGCCTTGCTCTTCGATCGCGCCGCCCTGGTGATCGCCCATCGCCTGACCACCCTGCGCAACGCCCATGAGATCTTGGTGCTCGAGGAGGGCCGGGTGGTGGAGCGGGGCTCGGAGGCCGCCCTGCTCGAGCGGCGCGGGGCCTACGTGCGGCTCTTGAGCGCCGCCACCAGCGAGCCCGAGGCGCGGGCGTGAACCTGCTCTATCGCCTGTTCTCTACGGTGGCGATCGGCCTCCTGCTGCCGCTCCTCGTCCTCCACCCCAAGCTGCGCCTCGGGGTCCGCCGACGCCTTGGCCTCTACCGCGAGGAAGGCGTGTGGCCCGCCCCGAAGGGCCCCGGCCCCCGGATCTGGTTTCACGGCGCCTCGGCGGGCGATCTCCATGCGCTGATGCCGGTCTTGCGCGCGCTCAAGGCCAAGGTCCCCCATGCGACCTGGATCCTCTCCACCATGACCAACTCCGGTCTGGCCGCCGCGGAGAAGATCAAGGCCGAGGTCGACGGCGTGACCGTGCTCCCCTACGACCTCCCGGGGGCCACCCGACGCGCGGTGCGGACGCTCGCGCCGGATCTGCTGGTGCTCGAATATGCGGAGATCTGGCCCAACCTGATCGACGCCGTGCACGCCAAGGGCGCGGCGATCGCGGTGACCAACGGGCGCTTCAGCGAGGCCTTGGTCGGGCGCTACCGCCGCTTCTACGCGCTGTTTGGCAACCCGCTGCTCCAGGTGGATCTCTTGCTGATGCGGGAGGAGGTCGAGGCCGAGCGGGCGCGGCTCTTGGGCGCGCCGCGCGATCGAGTGCTGGTCACCGGCAACACCAAGTTCGACAACCTGAGCCGGGCGCCGGATCCCGGCGTCATCGACGCGCTGTCCGCGGCCTTCGCGCTCGGTGGCGCGCCCTTGTTCGTCGCCGGGTCGACCCATGAAGGCGAGGAGCCCGCGCTGCTCTCGGCCTTCGCGGAGATGCGCGCGGTGGTGCCTACGCTGCGCCTCTTGATCGCGCCCCGGTACACCGAGCGGGGCCCCAAGGTGCAGCTCCTGGCCAAAGGCGCGGGCTTCTCCGCGGTGCTGCGGACGGAGGCCAAGGCCGAGCCGGCCGACGTCCTGGTGCTGAACACGATCGGTGAGCTGACCGCGGCCTACGCGCTGGCGACCCTGGTCTTCGTGGGTGGGAGCTTCGTCAGCCGCGGCGGTCAGAACATCCTGGAGCCCGCCGCGCTGGGGAAACCGGTGCTCTTTGGTCCCAACATGGCCAACTTCCGCGACTCGGTCGAGGTCCTGCTCGGGCGCGGGGGTATCCAGGTGGGCTCGCCCGATCGGCTGGGGGCTTTGGCCTGCGATCTCCTGGCGAGGCCAGAGGAGCTCTCGCGACTCGGGGAGATGGCACGCACGGCGGTGGCCAAGGTGTCCGGCGCCTCCACCCGAAACGCCGAGGCGTTGGCGCGACTTCTCAAGGTGTCCCCTCTCTGATACAGCCTGCGCCATGGCGCAAAAGAGCTTCGAAGTCGCGGTTATCGGCGGTGGTCCGGGCGGTTACGTCGCCGGCATTCGCCTCGGCCAGCTGGGCAAGAAGGCCGTGGTGATCGAGCGCGAGAACCTCGGCGGCGTCTGCCTCAACTGGGGCTGCATCCCCTCCAAGGCCCTGATCCACGCCGCCAACTTGGTGGGTGAGCTCGCCGAGTTTGGCGAGTTCGGCATCAGCGCCAAGAGCGTAGAGATCGACGCCACCAAGCTCCAGGCTTGGAAGGACGGGATCATCAAGAAGCAGCGCGGCGGCATCAAGTCGCTGCTCCAGTCCAACCACTGCGAGCACCTCAAGGGTGAGGCCAAGCTGACCGGCCCCAAGACCCTGGAGGTGAAGCTCGATAACGGCGGTGGCACCGACACCATCAGCTTCGAGCAGCTCATCGTGGCCACTGGCGCGAGCGTCATCGAGATCCCCGGCTTCCCCTTCGACGAGGAGATCGTCGGCTACGCGCGGCACGGCGTCTCCTACAACCCGGTGCCGGCGCGGCTGGTGATCATCGGCGGCGGCGTCATCGGCACCGAGCTCGGCATGGTCTACGCCAAGCTGGGCTCCAAGGTGACGATCGTGGAGATGTTGCCCGGAATCCTGACCGGCACGGATCCTGACCTGGTCCGCCCGGTGCTCAAGCGCATGAAGAAGATCGGCCTCGAGGTGCTGACCAACGCCAAGGCCAAGGGCATGACCAAGAACGGCAAGGTCGCCACGGTCGAGGTGGAGATCGCCGGCGAGACCAAGAAGCTCGAGGCCGACAAGGTCCTCGTGGCGGTCGGCTTTCGGGCTAACAACAAGAACCTCGGCCTCGAAGGCGCGGGCGTGAAGCTCGACGAGCGCGGCTGGATCAAGGTCGACGATCGCTGCCGCACCAGCGCCCCGCACATCTACGCGATCGGCGACTGCACGGGCGGGCCCCTGCTCGCGCACCGCGCCAGCAAGATGGGCGAGGTCGCCGCCGAGGTCATCGCCGGGCACCCCGCGGCCTACGACGTGCGCGCGATGCCGCTGGCCGTCTTCTCCGAGCCCGAGGTCGCGCAGGCGGGCCTCACCGAGGAGCAGGCCAAGGCCGCTGGCTACGAGGTCGCGATCGGCATGTTCCCCATGGCCGCCCTGGGCCGCGCGGCGACGATGAACGCCACCGACGGTCTGGTGAAGCTGGTGATGGACAAGAAGACCGAGGTCATCCTCGGCGTCGGCATCACCGCCGCTAATGCCTGCGATCTCATCGCCGAGGCCTGCTTGGCCATCGAGATGGGCGCGCTGGCCGACGACATGGGGCTGACCGTCCACGCCCACCCCACGCTCTCGGAGTCGCTGATGGAGGCCGCCAAGGCCGCCAAGGGCGAGGCGGTGCACATCATCAACCGCACGCCGGGCGCCGCGCGGACGCCGGGTCGGGCGCACGCGTAGGACGCCTGCGCTCCGCGGCCCCCGTTGTCCGCACAAACGCCGCCTCCCCTCCTTTTTCCTGGGCAGCGGGCCTCCCTCAGCCTAGCGTCCGCGGATGTTCTACGAACTCCACTCAGAGATGAAGAAGATGCTCGGGCAGCTCGTGCTGTGGCTCGACAAGGCGGAGGCGCACGCCAAGGCGAAGTCCTTTGACCCCAATATCTTGGTCGATATGCGCCTGGCGCCGGACCAGTTCCCCTTCTCTCGTCAGGTGCAGAGCGCCTGCGACACCGCCAAGCTGTCGGCCACGCGCCTCACGGGCAAGGAAGCCCCGGTGAACCCGGACACCGAGAAGACCATCGAGGAGCTGAAGGCCCGCGTCCGCGCGACGCTGAGCTTCCTCGACACGGTCACTGAGAAGGACTTCGCCGGCGCCGCGACCCGCGTCGTCACCACCCCCCGCTGGGAGGGGAAGATCATGCTCGGACAGGATTACTTCCTCGAGCACGCCGTCCCGAACTTCTTCTTTCACCTGACCCACGCCTACGCGATCCTCCGCCACAACGGCGTGGACGTCGGCAAGCGGGACTATCTCGGGGCCCAGACCCGCCGCGATCCCTGAGCAGTCACTTAGGACTGTAGGGCGTTTGTGCCTTTGTACTTGTTGGCGGCGTGGGCAGTCTGTCCGGGTGGCACCAGTCGCGCTTCGCGCGCCAGCCACTTCGCGCGCAGACGCGCGGGGGCGCTTCGATTCGCGCTTGTCAGCAGGAGAACGGTCGCGAACCGTGGTTCTCTACGGCCTCGGGAGCATGAACAGGGCGGTCTGAGAGCTGGCGGCCCCCGCCGCGCCCGTGTCCACGTGAAGGTAGGCGCCGGGGGTTATTGTCGATACTTCATAGTACGCCGAGACGAACTGACCCGCGCTGAGGCCGCTCAAGATCCCCTCGATCACGGTCTGATGGTGATGCTCGGCCGCGGAGATGGTCGTGGTGAGGCCTGCAGCGCTGGGGAAGTATGTCGTTACGCCGCCCGTGACCAGGCGGAGTCGCCAGTTCCCCTGGGTCGAGGGGAGCGCGTTGTTCATGGTGTTGCCGCTGAAGAGGGCCACCCCCAGCTTGGTCTTGCCGGGGGGCATCCTGATCCGGGAGCCGTTGATGACGTTGAAGGCTGAGTTTGCCGTCGTGATGTTGGCGTAGCCGGTAGCCCAGGTGCCGAAGCGCTCGACCTCGACCGCGCCGGGGTCGGCGCTCCAGACATTGATGTACGTATATCCTGGGGTCGTGACGATGTTGAGGGACTCGGTCCCGCAGCTGGTGGCGGGGGTGCAGTAGGTCGTGGGGCCCGGCCCGCAGCCCGTCTGGCCGGCCCGCGCCTCGAGGACGAAGGCATAGTCGTCCGTGACCTCCGGCTTGAGCAGCATCGCGGCGAAGGCCGCCTTGTCCGCCCAGGAGTCTTTGCCGATGTGGTTCCGCCCGCCGTATTGGCGCTCGTGGGAGCGGACCTCTCTGCCTGCGCTGTTCAAGGCTCGGACGCGGATCACGAACATCTGGTTGTCGTTCGAGTTGGAGGTCACCGAGATCCGGGTCTGGGCGTAGACGGCCTGACCGACGTCGATGTGCACGGGCGCAGTCCTTAGTATCTCGAGATAGGAGGAGGACAGCCCCGAGTAGAGCTTGCCGCTGCAGGGGCTGAGCCGGGGATCGAGGGCCGTCGCCGAAGCGAGGAGCACGTCGCCGCGCAGCTCCTGTTCGACCGAGTCGGGCTCAGGTTCGGGGCCTCCGCAAGACAGGAGCAGGGAGCAGCCGGAGAGGAGCAGAGCATGCAGTTGGCGCATGCCGCTACAGCAGTGCAAGCACAGGACCAGGGCCTGGAGAGCTCGAGGTTTCTGCGCGCGGGGCGTCGGCTCGGGCGGAGGGTGGTTGGCGCACCAGCCGATCGGGCGGACGCCGGCCGGGGGTCTTCCTGGCCGCTTTCAACCGGGCGCCGTCGTGCTATCGAGCAGCGATGCGGGTGCATCAAGAGCGCATCGAGATCCGTACGCCCGGCGTGGGCCTGACCGACATCACCGCGGCCGTGGCTCAGGTCGTCGGGCGGAGCGCGATCACCACCGGCTTGTGCACGGTCTTCGTACAGCACACCTCGGCCAGCCTGCTGATCCAAGAGAACGCCGACCCCGCTGTGGGCCGCGATCTGCTGCGCTGGCTGGGCGATCTGGCCCCAGAATCTCGACCTTGGGAGCACACCGAGGAAGGGCCCGACGACATGCCGGCCCACGCCAAGGCGGCGATCACCCGGAGCTCGGAGCAGATCCCCATCACCGAGGGGCGGCTCGCCCTGGGGACCTGGCAGGGGATCCAACTCTGCGAGCACCGCCACCGGGAGCACCGGCGGAGCTTGATCGTCCACCTGATGGGGATTTGAGGTTCAGAGCAGCTCGGCGCTCCGCACTCGATCCAGCCGAAACTGCCGCGGCTCATTCTTGTCGAGGTCGTCGCAGTTGAGGAGCGTCAGACTGCGCTCCATCACCACCGTGACCAGCCGGACCCTCCGCACGCTCGGTGCGCCACCCGACCCGGCGTACTCGATGCGCAGCGGTCGCTGCTCAAACCAGGCTTGCTCGATCGCGCGTCGCACCTCGGGCGGCGTCTCCGGGGCCGGCACACCCAGGAAGTGGAGGCCCTTCATGATCGCCATCAGCTCGCGCTGCGCCGAGGTCGACAGCGCTGCCCGCAGCTTCTCGAGCCCCGAATCCAAGGTCTCGCCGAAGGGCAAGAGGCGCATGGTCTGGGCCCAGGTACCGAGCGAGATGATCAGCGCCGCCTCTCGCGCCGTGAAGTTCACCGGCGGCAGCACGTAGCTCTTGTCGAGCGCGTAGCCGCCCCCGGGTCCGCGATCTGCCGCGAGCGGGAGACTCCCCTCGCGGAGCGCGTCCAGGTCTCGGTACATCGTCCGCACCGTGACCCCAAAGCGCTCGGCCAGCGCCTCGGCCGTAACGCCGGTGCGCCGTCCCCGCAGGTACTCCGCGATGGCAAAGAGCCGGGCCGTTCGGCGCATGGATATAAACTGACATAAGGCTGTCAGCGGAGCCAGCTATCTCTCTGTTCGTGCTGGCCCGTTGGAGCTGGCTCAGGAGAACCCATGAACGCGATCAACTGGTTTGAAATCCCCACCACCGACCTCGCCCGAGCGCAGAGGTTCTACGAGATCGTCCTGGAGACGAAGCTGCGAAACGAGGACTTTGGGCCCACGCCGATGTGCATCTTCGAGGTCCCCGCGCCGGGGGTCGCCGGGGCGCTCATCTTCACCGCCGACCGCAAGCCCTCGAGCGAGGGCACCTTGGTCTATCTGAACACGGGCGGAGCGATGAACGCCTGCTTGGCGCGGGTGACCAAGGCCGGGGGCCAGGTCGTGATGCCGCGGACGGACATCGGCCCTCCCGGCTTCATCGCGCTGATCCGCGACCCCGAAGGGAACGTCGTGGGCTTCCACGAAGAGCGCTGAAACCTGGGCCGGCTTCAGCCCCGCAGCATGAACCCCAGCGGGGCGACGCCGCGGACGTCGGGGAACTGCTCGCACAGCGCGTCGGGGACCTGGAGGGCTCGCATGGCGGTGCGCCATAGCGCGGCGCCCGGGAGGCGGCCGCTGTTGTCGGTCACTCCCGGGCCCGGCGCGCCGGTCACCGGATCGGGTGCGTGGTAGGCGTAGCGGTGCCCGTCGTCGGTGTCGCTCTCGACGCTGACGTCCCCATAGTATCCCCCTCGGATCATGCCGCCGGCGAAGATGACCGTGTTCTTGCCCTCGTTGCCGGCCGAGCCCGCGGCCGGAGAGCGCCCCCCGTCGGTGGTGTAGATCGCGATCAACGTGCGGGCGTAATGCCCCGACTCCTTGAGCTTGGCGATCAGCCGAGCCAGCGGGAGCGCTGCCTGCTTGGCGTAGGTCCGCATCTGCTCCTCGGTGCGTGAGTCATGCACGTCGACATAGTCGAACTCGAGCGCGATGGAGCGGCTCCGCTCGCTGGTCAGGATCTTGTGCGCGAAGGCCACCTGCTCCCAGATCTCGGCCTTCACGCTGGCCGGATCGCAGGCCTGCGGCGGAACGTCCGCGCTCCAGTACGCGGTCTCCTCCGGGGTCAGCGCCAGGTTGATCGTGCGGGTCTGGCCACTATGGAGGAGCCCGCGCGCTTCGATCAGGTTCGCGGCGTGGGCGTCGAGCGCGGCCCCGGCGAAGCGTCGACGGCTGAGGAAGCGGCCGTCCACCTTGGCCAGGACCTTGGTCAGCAGCTCTGCGTCCTCCGGGCGGGGCAGCACGCTCAGGTCCTCGCTCCGCGCGGGAAACGCCGCGAGGAGCTGCTCCTTGTTGGGGATGCGATCGAGCTCGGCGCCGGGCAGCCCTCCCGCGAAGTGGTAGGCCGTGTGGATCGAGCGGCTGATCCCCTTGAAGGCCACGCCGTTGCGCAGCGCTGGATCGAGGAGCTTCTGCTGATAGTTGTGAATCGAGGCCGGCGTGGGCGTGGAACTATAAAAGGCCTCACAGCCCTGGGGAAAATTGGAGATGGGATCGCCTTCCCACATGCGCATCTTGCCTGGGCTCTCGCTATACGTTCGCCCCGGCGAGCGCGTAGCGTTGGCGGCCTCATGGCCATGAATTGCGCCCATCGAGAGCTCACAGCACTCGGTCACCGCGATCGTGTCGAGGTGGGGATCGAGCGCGACGGAGTCGTCGGTCAAGTACACGCGGTTGTCGCGAGCCCGCAGCTCGCTCATCGAGCAGAACAGGGCGGCCTTGCTCCCGCCGGTACCTACGCGGAGATCTCCGACCCGCGAAGCCAGCCCCGGCGCCACGAACAGGTGCCCATAGTCCACCTGGTCGCGCATGTTTATCTCGATGAAGTAGGTGGGCTGCTGGGCTTCAGCGGCCTCGGCATAGTGCGAACCGGCCAAGGTATCATGCACCGCGAAGCGCAAGCTCTCGGCCACCGCGGTCCCCGCCAACGCCGAGCCGACGAGCTTCAGGAACCTCCGGCGGCCCGGGAGCGGGAGCGCCTCAAACTCGGGGATCTTCACGGCAGGCCTCCGACCAGGGACTTCATCGTGGCTTCCACCACGCGAGGGTGAGTAAAGGTCTCGATCAGGAGCTGGCCGAGCGTCGGATCGGGGCCCTGCCGGCGCGCGGCGACCGCGATATCGCGGAGGAGTCGGGCGTCGACCTCGGTCGCGGCGTCGAGGCCCAGCGCGAGCTCCAGCAGGTTTCGGGCGGCGCACTCCGCAAATACCGGCGAGGCTGCGATCACCCGCGCCGCGCCGGCCAGGTTCTCCACCGGAGTGCCGAGCACCTGGGAGCGTTCCTCCTGGGCGGCCAGGGGATCGATCAGATGACTGGCCATGAGCCCCCGGGTGGATCGGCCGAGCTCTCCGGCCGGATCTTGCAACCCGTCGGCGTCTGCTTGCCAGCGACCTTGGGCATCGAACTTTACGAAGAGCTGGGCGTGGGCGCTGAATTGGCCATGGCAGGTATAGCAGCCATGGCCATTCCCGAAACCGCTCTGCGCGCGCGGGTCGGTCTGCTCTTCCGCGCTCACCGCCCGGAACATCGGGATCAAGGTCTCCTTGGGGAGCCTCGGCTGCAGCGCTTCATCGATGGGATACTTGCGGCAGATGAAGGTCCGCACGAGCGCGCTCGAACGGGTGAGGTTGAAGCGGCTCGAGCGGCTGACCAAGAAGGCCCTGGTGGTGAGCACGCCCGCGGTATAGGGCGCGCCGGTGTCGCAGGGGATACTTATCCCTTCGGCCGAGACGCAGTGGTCGGCGGTGATCAGCGTGGACCATGGCAGATCGTGGGCCACCACGTAGGCCGCCAGGTGACCCGGGAGCTCGAAGTCGATCCCGTCCCGCGCTCCGCTCACCGATAGTTTCTGCTGGATGAGTCGCCGGGCTCCCTCGGCCAACTCCGGCGCCGTCGCCCAGGCGCGGATGATGGGCGCTATCGCCGCTCCGCCCCCGGTGCTCAGCGCCGCGCGCTCGCTGCTGCTGAGCACGCGCCCGAGCACGGGCTGGACGATCAAGCTCAGGTAGGCCTGCGCGTCGCCCGCCGAGAGCGCGCTGACATCATACGACGGCGGGGGCGGGGCGGACGGCGCCATGGACGAGGGCGAGGCCACAGGCACGGGTGGGGGCGACGAGGGCGGTGGCGCTCGAGGACCTTCGCCGACCGCGCCTTGGCAGGCTGCGACCAGAGGCCAGCACAGGAGGAGCGCGCGCCTCATTGCGCCACCATCTCGAGCGAGGAGAGGATCGCCAGGCAGACCGCTTCGCTTTGGGCTTCTGGGGTTTGGTTCGGCAGTTCGGCGAGGGCCGCGGCGATCTGTGCGCGATCGTCCTCCTCGGCCGCGCGCCCGTAGGCCGCCTCGATCAAGGCGTTGAGCGCGCCCTCTCCCCCGATTGCGGGCCCCGACGGATCCAGCGCCGGGTAGCGCGCCTTGAACTCACTCGAGCCGCAGATGGGTCGCACCGCGCCGACCCAAGCGGTGAGCTTGGCCGCGCTCCACGAGCGGTCGGCGGGGATCCCGTGGGCGTAGTCATGATCGCCGAGCGTGACGCGCGCCTCGCGGAGGGGCGCGAGGAGCGGGTGGCTGGTCGGTAGCCCGACGATCGCCGCCACTTTGGCCAGCCGAACCGAGAAGGGCAGCAGCTGAATACTGGTCCTCGAGAGGGTGAACGGGTCCTCGAGCGGAGCGACCGGGGCGGCGGCGGCGGGGGCCATCGGTTGCGGCATTGGGACTTCTGGGACCGGCTCTGCACGCGGGACCTCCGCGTTCGGCTGCCCGATGTTGCCGCTACACCCCACGCTGAGGAGGAGGGTCATCAGGAGGCCTCCAGTAATCCTCAGTGCAATCGGCGACGCGGGCATTCTCCGCTGTGACCAAGCAAGTCGCAGGCCATTGTCGCGGGGTTAGTGGGCAAGACCTCAAGACCTTCGCGGCAGGCTACTGAAAGCAACTGGGACAGACGAGCGCGGCGCAGTTCATCGTGTTCACAAAGTTCTGGCATCCGGCGCAAGCACCGCCGATGCAGCTACACCAGTCGTCGCTCCCAATACAGGTGGCGCAGGCGTCGGAGCACGTCAACTCGTGCAGGCCGGGGCACGGCACACGATTTAGGCAGTCGGAACACTCGTCGGAACCGACTAGGTGCCCGCACGATGAAACGCACTGCCCTTGAACGCACTCCCCGGGCGACAGACAGACGGCGCTCGGATGCTCTGGAGAGCAGACATCAACGCACGCGCCACCCGAGCAGGCCTGACCAGCGGCGCAGACCATCTTGCCACAGGCCGGGCCGCACAGCCCTTGCGCGCAGACCTTCGTCGGAGGACAGAGCGCCTCGGGGTGCGCGGAGTCGCAGAGGTCAATCGAGGCTTCTGCGCTTCTACCCGATGACGGTTGGTATCGAAGCAATCGCGGGAGATCGTCGCTCGGAACGTCGAAGTGAACCGAGCATCCCGCCCGGGCGCCTGCGGCGACGGCCAAATCGCTCGCGCAGTCTCCGGGCCGATTCAACCCCGAGACGACGAGGCCGTGGATGGTCTCGAGCGCAAACCCAGCCGGGGCGAGCGATACCGGCGCCGCGCCTGCGCCATTGGCGACGATCACACCGACCTTCAACGAAACGCGAGACTGGCCTGGGGCGCCCCATTCCAGGCTGGCAACTTGAATCGCGAGGCCGAGCGGCGGCGCGATCGCCAGGCCCGCGTCCACGCCTTCCTCAGTTGCGTCCAAAGCAGCACCGCCGTCTGGATTGCCGCCGCCGCCGCCGCTACCAGTTCTGCGGCCTTCACCGCATCCCGCAAGAAGTGCCAACCCGATAGCCCAAAGTACGCGCCGCATGAGCGGCTCTTACTCGGCCCACATTTGTGCTCGCAACCGCGCTCTGATTCATCGCGTGAATTGTATGAGGCACGCGACACCACGGACGATGCCCCATCGGCCCCTCCGTGACGCCCGGCCCCGGGCTCAAGAGCCGATACGAGGCATAAGCCGGCTTGTCGACTGTCGGGCCGAAACGACAGCGCGCATCGCGAGCAACACCTGAATCGACAGAGCCTCCTTCGGGCTGCGTGGCCCTTTGCTTGCACGCTCGGCCGCCGTGCTGCGCTGGACGGCCCCGCTGTGGGGGCCAACGATCATCGGGCTGTTCGCCTTCGCTCTTCCGGCCCGAGGCGATTTCATCGATCACTTCGCTACCACCGGGGACGTCGGCCAGATGAAGGTCCCGCGTCGAGGGAGCGCGCCCGTCCTGGTGATCCCGGTGATCATCGATGATGAGCCCTTCGAGACGCCGTTCACCACCGAGCAGGCCTTCCTCGCCCAGCTCCGGCAATTCTATGCGCCCGCGGCCTCCGGCGGGAACAGCTTCGCCGGATACTACGGGCTGGCCAGCCAGGGGCGATACGAACCGCAGCCCGTGGTCGTCGCGCCGGTGCACTTCCCGACCTGCCCCGTCCTGGGCGGCTACGCCGGCTGCCGGATCCCGCGGGACGGCGGTCTCTCCTCGGGCGATCTCCGTGGCGCCGTCGACTTATTGCGGGACACGATCCGCTACATCGACGAGATCCTGGCCTGCGCCAAGCTCGGGCCGGGCGGTGGGCGCCGCTGCACCTCGGGCGGTGGCGTCGTATTCACCGACTATGATCACTCCGGCCCGGCCGGGATGGCGGACCACTTCGCCGACGGCGTGATCCTGGTATCCAACGGCCCATTCCCCGGCATCACCCTGCCGGTGAAGTGGCTCGCCGAGAACGCGATCCTTCGCCTTACTTTGCCGCCTCTCCCCACCTTCAGCTACGACGGCGTGACGGTCGGAGCGGTGGCGATCTCCGGGCGAACCAACGCGCGCCCCGTCTCTCAGATCTCGATCCACGAGTTCGGACATCTCTTGGGCTTCGCGGACCTCTACAACGAGCGACAGACGACGACAGACTTACCGTATTCGGTGATGGGTGGCTGGCAGTACATGGCCGCCGCGCCCCTCCATGATCCCTTCTCTCGAGGGATGATCGGCTGGGCCAATATTCAGGAAGTATCCGGGAGCCAAACTTATGTTCTGCGGCCGGCGCGGGAGGGCGGACCGGTCCTCAAGCTCGGTACCGGGGATGAGTATTTCCTGGCCGAATATCGGACCGGAGCGCCCGATCTCGACGCCGACCTGACTATCCCCGGAGGAGTGCTGCTCGAGCGGGTTCGGCTCTCCAAGCTCCCGGCGCCAGACCCGGGACGGTTCCTTCGAACCCTCTCTAACTGCGTCAATTGCAGCGCCTGGGATCCCCTGGTGATGATCGAGGAAGCTGACGGTCGCTACGATCTCCAGACCGGTGGACCGGTGGATGACGCCGCCGACCTATTCCTCACCGCTGACGCGATCGGCCCGTCCACCGATACGAGCCCGCGCAGCGCGACGCATCCGATCTTCTCCACCAACCGCTTGAGCGGCGCTCCCACCGGGACCTCGCTGCGCGTTCTGGAGGTCCATTCCAACTATGCGGTGGTGGCGGCGGAGGCGCCGGTCCTCGGGGATCTATGTGCCGACTTGAATCGGCAACTATGCCGGGAGTTGAGCTGCAGCGCTGGGCTGTGCGGCGATCGCGTCCCACCTCCAGTGCTAGACGCGGGCGCCCCGGACCTGGGCGTAGTGGTGGACGCCGGGGCTGAGGACGCTGGTTTCGCACCGGACGCCCAGCAGCCCCCTGATGCCGGCGCGGTCGATGCCGGCTCGCTCGACGCCGCGGCGCTGCTGGACGTTGGCGTGGTCGCCGCGGACGCCGCCGCCGCGCCCGATGCTGGCTCGATCGCGTCTACGGACGCAGCTGAGGCGACCGACGGCACGGCGCAAGGCGGCGCTGACGCTGGGGTCACCGATAGCTCCCTCGAGTCAGATAGCGGTGCTGCTGCTGCCGAGCCCGCGGCCGAGGGCTGCGGCTGTCAGAGCACGCGCGCTCCAGAGAGTCCGGCGCTGCTCGCGTTGTGCCTCTTGGCTTGGGCGGTGAGGGTGCTCAGCCCAGCGTATCGCCGCGCTTCAGTGGGTCCGGCAGCGGCTCTCCGTCGCCCACGAATTGGAGCGAGACTGAGTTGATGCAGTAGCGCTGGCGCGTCGGCGCAGGCCCATCTGGGAAGACGTGGCCCTGATGCGAGTCGCAGCGGGCGCAGCGGGTCTCGATCCGGACCATCCCATAGCTGATGTCGCGGATGCCCTTCACGTTGGCCTCGGCGATCGGCTGATAGAAGCTGGGCCAGCCGGTGCCGCTCTCGAACTTGGTGCTCGAGCGAAAGAGCGGCAGTCCACACAGGCGACAGCAATAGATCCCGGGCCGCTTCTCGCCGAGCAGACCTCCGCAAAAGGCGCCCTCGGTGCCGTGGCGCAGGAGCACCTCGGCCTCCTCCGGGCTCAGCGTGGCCTCGAGGCGCGCGCGCTCGGTGTCGGACGGGGGGCGGAGGTCGAAGCTCATCGCCGCCAATCTATGCCAAGGACTACGGGGGTGACAAAGCGCCCGCTCCTGATTCACCGTTTCCTGATGGGTACAGGTGTCGATGGGGCGCCGCATGACAGCGCGTGGATCTCTTCCTTGGCCCGAGGCCACGCGCGGCGCCTCGCGGCCGTCGCTCGGAGCGAGGGCCTCTCCGGTGAAGATGCGCTCGATGCGGTCCAAGATGCCCTGAGCACCTTCCTCGGCCTCCCCCAAGCGCGGAGCTTGGCCGGCAAACCGGAGGAGGCCGCGGCGATGCTGACCACCATCGTGAGGAACGCCTCCCGAAACCTGCGGCGCCGCCATCACCGGGCGAAGCCGCACCACGCGCTCCAGGTGATCGAAGATCTCGAGGCAGAGCTCCCCTCGGCCGACGTCATCTTAGCCAGTGAGGAGGAGCGCGCCCGCCTGGCCAGCTGCCTCGATTCCCTGGAAGAAACCCAGCGGCGGGTCGTGACGCTTCGGGCGCTGGAGGAGCTGAGCGGTCTCGAGGTCGCCGAGCAGCTCGGTCTCCCGCCCAATCATGTGGCGGTTCTCCTCTATCGAGCGAAGAAAGAGCTGTTTCGTTGCGTCACGGCTTGAGCTCGTTGTCATCTTTGCCTCGGTCGAGACCTGATCGAGCATGAGCAGCTTGGCGCTTCCCCACCTCAGCCCCGACGACTTCAATGGCCTCGAGCTCAAACGCCGCGGGACTTGGCTGGTCGAGTTTGGGGCCGAGTGGTGCCCGCCCTGCCGGTTGATCGAGCCGATCTTGGCGTCGATGGCCGCCGAACACGCCGGGGCGCTGAGCGTCGCGCAGATCGATGGCGACGCCGAGAGCGAGCTGGCGGCGCGCTTTGGCGTGCGCGGTTTGCCGACCCTGCTGCTCTTTCGCGACGGCGAGGTGGTCGGTCAGCGGGTCGGCGCGCTGCGGCGGGACGCGCTGGAAGCTTGGGTGAAGGGGCTCTGAGAACACCCAAGCAACAGCCCGTTCGACGGCAGATCAATCAAGATGCACGTAACTTTCTCGTCGCGACCTACGTGAGGATACGAATCCCGTCACCACGGAACCGTGCGCTTACGATGCCGGGTTCGAAGTGAGCCGACAAAACCAGCGACGCGTTCATGCCTCGTAGGTGCCCGCATTTACTTCAAAATCCCAGAAGCAAGAGCGCTCTTGCAATGAAGGGCCCCAACGGCAACACTCGGTCGGCAACCAGGTGCTTTTCCAGGCGGGAGGGCTCCGAAGCAGAATGATCTGTCATGCAGGGAACGAAGCTCCATATCCTCTTGGACACACTATCGTTCGAGATTCGATATGCCTATGGGTATACTTATCTCGATCGCGCCGGTCAAACGGTGGTAGACGTCGAAAGGCGGTTGGATGGTTGGATCCCGGCTCAAATTACACCGAACAACGGTCTGCTCAGCCATCCTGTGAACAACTGGACCGCCAACTTCGATCCGTCGCACTACGGCTTCACCGCTCTCCTTCTAAAACGAACTACCGAGGTCGATATTGGAACCATCGCTTCGGAGACAAAAAGAGTTTGGGAAATCATCAGAGCCAATCTTGGGCTATCCGAGTATGTTCGGATCGGACTTAGGGCCCAACTGCTGCTGCCTACTCTTTCAACATCGGATTCGGAGGCGAGGATAAGTCGTTCGGACCTAAATATATCTGTGCCGAAGGCCATGGACGAGAGAGGCTATAAGACTAAGTACCGTACTCTCGTTGCAGTCTTTGAACGCGACGGTGTTGATTGCCGCGTAGGAATTCAAGGCGTCGCCCGTACCGAGGCTCGCGCTCCTGATCCAATACTTCAGCAGAAGCCTGCAGTTCTCTCGAAGAATCAGCGTCAAGTACGTCTTCAGATAGAGCAAGAACGCAGGCAATATTCAGTAAATCCCATGTATGGAGTCTCGATGGACGTCGATATTTCGCAGGGCGATCCCCAGACAGTTAATCCCGTGGAATTTATCCAGAGCGGGTGGACATCGATCGCCACCGACTTCTTGCCAATGCTCGAGAGGATTGCGCAATGACGTCATCGATTATTCCAGAGCCTACTTCTCGAACTCGTGAGTCCAGCGAACAGCCGCTGATGCCCTCGCTCCCGAGTCGCTCCGAACCCATTACCGGCGGCTTGGCAAAGGTCCTCTACCTGCCGAATGCCGAGGCCTATGGTGTACAAGATTTCAAATCAAAGAAGCCACGGCTGCCCCGTGTGTTGGATCTTGCCTTCGAACACATTGCCAGTGCCACTGACGAATCGTTGACTCTCGTAGAGCGTTCCAATGCCTTCGATGCATGGAGGAGTTCTCTGACAGAAGTCTGTATGGAGTCAGCCGATCATAGAACTGAATTCCGCCAAACATTGGGTCTGTTGATTCAGGTGTCACACAAGGTAGATGTTGTTGAATTTGCGCCAGAGGTTCTCCGGGGCTTCCTGGAAGCTACTAACTCGTTGCGCCCGAGCCCTTCTTCCATGGGTGTCGACACCCTTGTTGCACTTCTCAAGAAACATCGAATTTCGCCCACCATTCCCATCGCGGTTGACGACCTCTCCAACGAGGATCAAGACCGTCTCACCAAGCTCGCTAGTGCCCTTGGCCTTGAATGAGTTGTGAATTGAACACTAGTGCAGATTCAGAACATTGGACCCTAGACACCGATATCCTCATTCACCAGAGAGGAGTTGACGCGAAGATCCGTAGTGCCGCGCAGGGGTTACTGGTGACCAAGAAGCCGACGGCTATTTCGGCCTTCTCAATGGTCGAATTGAAGGGCAACTTCATTCAAGACCTGATCTTGCTGCGACACAAGGTCTCAGATAGTGATGACTTGAGGGAGGCCTATAGTCGCATCGCTCGTTCAGGTGGCCGCAAGCAACAGCTGATGTTGGTTCAGTTGATTGACTGGCTGGGCGGCACCAACTTTGCGCCAAACCCATGGGCTCCCGCACGAGCGCAGCTACTGACACACCTGGACGCTCAGATTTTGGCCTCGTGGAGTAGCTTCGCTGGAATTGTGGACAAGATACTTGACGACTTTCAATGCACGCGAGCGCGGGAGCCGCCGATGGCCTCGGGGAACGCGTGGAACGCCACCATTCCGCGATGCACAAAGGCCAACACGTCCTGCTCCATCGAGGCGTTTATGGCCCGTCACTTGGACGCGTTGAAAAAGTTGAGCGCCGCTCTCGCGACGCTGCCGGTCGCGGATGTTACCAACGAACTAGACAAGATTAGAACGATAGTCGACGAAACTATCGCGAGCGGAAGGTTTCCTTGGCAGGGTACTCGGTGCAGAGGTGTCGGTGATTTGCTTGTTAGCCTTCAGAGCAAGTCCACGCATGGACTTGTATCGTCTAACAGGAAGGAGCAAGTAGTTCTAAGCAAGGCTCTAGAGTACGACTGGCACTTCTTTGATTCTGTCGCAATTCGATCCGGATGACGGTGCCCTCGGCGAGGCGGCCTGGATTCCCAACGAACCAGATCCATGGCCTTCGTCGCGACGGCCGCAGAGCGCTCAACTCCGGGCCTTCGGCGAGCATTACAGCGGACACTTGGGCACTCCGTCCTCACCGCGTGTCGCGAACACAGCACACCCGCTGAGTTTTCGCCTTCGGCGAAAATCAGCCAGCGAGCGGGCGTGCGTTTCGTTAGGCGCTCGGGACCTTGGCCAGCAGCGATTCGAGCCGCGGCTTCTCGACCGGAAAGCTGTCGATCATGAAACCTACGGTGCCGTCGCCCACGAAGCCCACCCGAGCGCGCAGCTCGAGCATCTCCATCACTCCCGGGATCGCCAGCTTGATGACGTGAAAGGTGCCGACCCCGAGCGGAGAGGAGCGGGCGATGATGCCGCCGTGCATGATGTTGGACTTGAACTGGAGCGCGAAGTCGCCCGCCGCACCAAAGCGCAGCAGGCCATCGGGCCCGAGCTCCGGGAGGCCAGGCGGAACGACGCTGGCGGAGCGCGGCGGGGCCACCGGCGAAGCGGCGGCCGGCGCGGGCGTAGCGGCCTGCGCGACCGAGGGCGTTCGTTGCGCTGCCACCGGCGCGGGCGCGAGCGTAGCGACCGGCGCGGGCGCAGCGACCTGCGCGACCGAGGGCGTTCGCGGCGCCGGCGCGGGGAGGCCCGTCACCGAGGCGGTCCGCGTTGGGGCCGCGCGGCTCGGGGCCGGCATTCCGGGGTTGGCGACCGCCGAAGTCGCTCGCGGCGGCACGATCCGCAGGGGCGGCGGGGGAGCCGGTGGCGCTGGCGGAGAGGGCAGGCGCGCGGCATGGCTCCCTGCGCGCGCGGGCTGCGGGGTGGGCATGCGCGAGGGCGAACGCGGCAGCGGGAGCGGGGTCGGCGGCGGCGGCGGCGGCTCGGGAACGACCACCGTGTTCTTGCCGGTGATATCTGCTTCGGGTGGCTCCGACGGCGTGGTGTTCTCGACCCATGGACCGTCGCCCAGGACGTCGACTTGATCCTGGAGCGCCGCGATCGACAACTTCAGCTCACTCGGCGCTTCGAAGGCGACAACAAATCCCCGCGGCTCTCCACACACCAATGCCGTCTCACCAACCAGCTCCATCCCCTCGAGGCGCAACCGGACGCGCGATCGAAAGGGTGGGGCCGAGTCGGCCTTCACGAAGACGCTCGAACGCGTGAGGTTCGCGATCTCGGCGGAGACGACGGTGCCGTCCTCGCGGATGATCTCAGCGTGCATGCAACTTCCGATAAACCATCGCGCGCGCTCGGCAACAAGTGGCTCAGGCCCTTAGGCGCTGGAGGACCACATGTCGCAATCGCAGGAGACTTCGCTCTGCGAACCGGGGCCAGCGTAGAGACATGGACAGGCCGGGCGCGGCGTGCGAGATGCGGCGCATGTCCCGGGACATCGACGTCGTTCGCCTGGGCCGCCAGCGCTACGACGAAGCCATGTCTCACATGGAGCGCCTCGTCATGGGGCGGTCGGATGGCGTGGAGCGTGACACACTGCTGCTCCTCGAGCACGAGGCGGTGGTGACCCTCGGGCGCAGAAAAGGGGGCGAGGCCAACATCCTCGTCCCAGAGGCTTTACTGACCGCCAAGGGCATCGAGCTGAGGACCTCCGAGCGCGGCGGCGATGTCACCTACCACGGACCAGGGCAGCTCGTCGCCTACCCCGTCCTCGACCTTCGCCCGGACCGCTGCGACGTTCGCCAATACGTCACGGACCTCGAGCAAGTCATGATCGACGTGGCCGCCCACTACGGGATCCAGGCCGAGCGGGTCAGCGGCCAAAATGGGGCGTGGGTAGGCGGAAAGCGCAAGATCGGAGCGGTCGGGGTGCGGATCGCGCGGTGGGTGACCAGCCACGGCGTCGCCCTCAACGTGAACACGGATCTGAGCGCCTTCGACCTCATCGTGCCCTGCGGCATCCGTGACAAAGGTGTGACTTCGCTGTCCAAGGAGCTGGGCCGCCCGATCGACTTCGAGGAGGCCACCGCGGTCTTCGAGCGGGCCTTTCGCGCGATCTTCTGATCCGAGGGGCGGAAGTCGGGGCTACGAACGCGAGGGCTTCTGGAACGCGTTCAGCATCGCCGCAAAACGTTCGGGAGGCATGAGGCGCTGCCCGCGCGGACCGGTGGGTAAGGCCGGGCTCGCCACCGGAGGTAGCGCGATCGGGTTGGCGATCGCGGTGACCAGCCGCTCCGGGGAGTAGGCGTTCAAGAGCTCGCAGTACTCTTTGAGCGCGTCGATCCGCTCGGAGGCGGCGATCATCTTGAGCTGCAGGTTCGGGGTGGCCTGGGAGTCGAGCTTTCCGAGCTCCTTGGCCACCTCTCCAAAGCGAGCGCTCCATTCGGCGTCGGCGCCCGAGCTTTGAAGCAGCAAGCTCAGATCGGCCGGGTGCGGCATCAAGCCTTGCCCGAAGGCCAGGCGGCGGAGGTCTGCGCGCTCCTCAGATCGTCGACCTGCTCGCGGGCGTCCCGATCTTCGAACTGGATGTCGGCGATCAGGCTGTCGATGTTGAAGGAGGGCCCTTGGATCGTGGTCGAGGCGGCGCGGCAACCTTCTGGGATGGCGACGTGGAAGCTCTTGTCATGCGCCAGCGCGCGCAGCCCCTGGAGGTAGTGCTCGACCTGCGCGTCCAGGGCGGCGTCCATCACCTCCTCGGAGTGCTGGCGGGCCTGCTCGATCGCCTTCTTGGCCGACTCATGCTCGAGCCGCTGACCCTCCTCGATGACCTCCTGCCAGCTCTTGGCCAGCTCGGCGCTCCAGGCTTTGAGCAAGGTGTCGACGGCCTGGAGCTGCACATCCTGCAGCGTGGTCAGCGCTGAGCGCCGAGCGTTCTCGATACTCGCCATGGCCAGGAAAACTAGCGCGGCCGCGGTGGGCTCTGCCAGCGCGCGGCGTTCCGGCCCGGGCGGAGAATCTCCGGGCGCTCCGATGGGGCAATGCCACCGGGATACGCCGGCCGGTGCCCCTACCGTCCGGCGAGGCCCTGCGAGCGCCGATTCAAGGGAAGTCCCGGGCTCCTCGCCGCAGTGCGTTGAGCACGGGGTGAACCCGCCTGCGGGCGCGATCGCCTCGCTCTGGGCGTTGTCCCAAGCGCCCGTCCACCCAAGCGTTGACGTCTATCCGGAAGGCTGTCTACGGTCCGCGCGAAATGGCGTTCGAATTCAGGCTTCCAGACATCGGTGAAGGCGTCGTCGAGGGCGAGATCGTGAAGTGGCACGTCAAGGCCGGCGATCCGGTCGCCATCGACCAGCCGATGGTCGAGGTCATGACCGACAAGGCGACGGTCGTGATCCCCTCGCCCCGCGCGGGCAAGGTTCTGGAAGCGCGCGGCAAAGAAGGGGCGATCGCCAAGGTCGGCGAGATCCTCGTCGTGATCGAAGAGGCCGGCGCCAAGGCCGAGGCCCCCAAGGCGGTCTCCCGTCCTACCGCGCCCCCACCCGCCGCACCTGCCCCGAGCATGCACACCGCCGTAGCGAGCCACGCGGCGCCCACGCCGATCCCGGTACCCGTCGCGATCCCCCAGCAAAACGGCACCCGCCCGGTCTTGGCCGCGCCCGCGACCCGTCGCCTGGCCCGCGAGCTCGGCCTCGACATCGCGACCCTCGAAGGGACGGGCCCCGGCGGCCGCGTGACCTCCGAGGACGTCCGGCGCGCCGCCACCGCTGAGCCCGTCGCTGCCGGACACGACGAAGACGCCCGCACGACCTTCGCCCCGCCCCGCCCCCAAGCGCTGCCGGCGGCCTCGAGCGACGTCGAAGAGCGCGTGCCGATCCGCGGCCTGCGCAAGCGCATCTATGAGAACATGGCCCGCTCCAAGCAGACGGCGGCCCACTTCACCTTCGTGGAGGAGTGCGACTGCACTGGCCTGGTCGCGCTGCGCGATCGCTTCAACGCCCAGCTCAAGGACGGCGAGGAGAAGATCCAGTACCTGCCGTTCATCGTGAAGGCGGTCATCGCGGCCCTGAAGAAGCACCCCGATCTGAACGGTCACGTCGATGACGCGAAGATGGAGTTCTCTCGCCGCCGCGACTTCCACATCGGCATCGCCGCCTCTAGCGAGCGGGGCCTGATCGTGCCGGTGGTGCGAAACGCCGATCGCCGCTCGGTCCTGGACCTCAGCAGCGAGATCAAGCGCCTCGGGGACCTGGCCCGCGCCGGTCGTCTCGGCCCGGAAGATCTGGGCGGATCGACCTTCACCATCACCAGCCTGGGCAAAGACGGCGGCATCTTCGCCACCCCGATCATCAACTATCCCGAGGTCGCCATCATGGGCGTCCACAAGATGAGCAAGCGGGCCATGGTGAACGACGATGACTCGATCACCGTGAAGCCGATGATGAACCTCTCGCTGTCCTTCGATCACCGCCTGGTCGATGGCCACGTTGGAGCGGCCTTCACCTATACCGTCATCCGCCTGCTGGAGAGCCCCGATCGTCTGTTGATGGAGATGAGCTGAGTGGTGGCCGCCGAGCGCACGCCTCCGCCACGCTCGTCCTCGCTGGCCGAGCCCAAGCTCTTCCGGGTGCTCGACAACGAGGGGAAGCTGGTGGGCCCCATGCCCCCGCTCGACGCGCAGACCCTGGCGGCGATGTATGAGCAGATGGTGCAGATCCGCCTGCTCGACGAGCGGATGATGATCCTGCAGCGCCAAGGCCGGATCGGCTTCTATGGCGCTTGCACCGGGCAGGAGGCACCGCCGATCGGCACCGCCTTCGCGCTCGAGGCCACCGATTGGATCTTCCCCGCGCTGCGCGAGGGCGTGGCCATGCTCGTGCGCGGCTACGATCTCGAGACCTACGTCTCTCAGGTCTTCGGCAACGCCAAAGACGTGCTCAAGGGCCGGCAGATGCCCTCCCACTACGCGGACCGCAGCGTAAACTACGTCTCCTGGGGCTCCTGCATCGCGACCCAGCTACCGCAAGCCGTCGGCGCCGCCTGGGCCGCGCGCATCCAGAAGAAGCGCACCGTGACCGTGGGGTTCATGGGCGACGGCGCGACCTCCGAAGGTGACTTCCACTACGCGCTCAACTTCGCTGGCGTGTACAAGGCGCCCTGCGTCCTGATCTGCCAGAACAACCACTGGTCGATCAGCGTGCCTACTGCGGCACAGACGCGGGCCCGCACGATCGCCGAGAAGGCGCACGCCTACGGGCTCCCCTTCGCCCGGGTGGACGGCAACGACATCTTGGCCGTCTGGGCCGCGGTGACGGAGGCCGCCGAACGCGCCCGGCGCGGGGAGGGCGCGACCTTCCTCGAGATGCTGACCTACCGCATCGGCGCCCACTCGAGCTCGGACGATCCGCGCGTCTACCGCGATGAGCGGGAGGTGGAGGAGTGGAAGAAGCGCGATCCGCTGGAGCGCATGTATAAGTTCCTCGTGGCCGCCGGGCAGTGGGACGCCGCCCGAGAAGAGGCGCTGCGGGCTCGACTCGACATCAAGATCAAGGCGGCGGTAGAGCGCGCCGAAGCCCATCCGGCCCCCGATCGCGAGACTGTGTTCGACGATGTTTACCAGGAGCGCCCCTGGCACCTCGAAGAGCAAAGAGAGGCCTTTTTGGCCTTCGCTCCCGCTCCGATCGCGCACTGACCCTACTCGACCTCGAACTCCACCGACACGATCTGATCGCGCAGCGCGAAGACCACGAGGCCGGGTCCGCGTCCCCGCGGCACCAGCGCTAGCCCGGCCGGCGTGATCCGAGCTCCTGCGGTCGACGACAAGAAGCGCAGGCCATCGTCTCCCGATAGGTTCAGGGTCCGCTCACTCTTGGGGTGCACGTCGAGAATGGTCGGGCGATCGACCGGCAGCCGCAGCGCGTTGCCCTCGCCGATCTCCAGCGGGCCCAGGCTCGTCCCCGCGTTGATGACCAGCATCCGGTGGGTCACCGAGTAGCGCTGATCGACCCGCACGCGGATGGTGGCCAGACCGGCCCGCCGGGGCGCGAACACCGGATTGCCGCCCGCCTGGATGATCTCCATGGCGCCCTCCGGCTCGATGGACTCGACCTCAGCCGCCATGCCGAAGGGGAACAGGTTGGAGCCGTCGGACAGGAAGGCTCGGAAGGTCAGCTGAAAGGGCAGGCCGACGTCGGCGATGCGGCTCCCCGTGCTCACGACCTCGGCGACGCTGGCGTTCGGGCTCACGACCACCGAAGCGCTGGCCACCTTCCCTTCGTAGCTCACGCGGAAGCGCACGTTGCTGGTCGCGCTGAAACAGTTCACGAAGCCCTGGTTGATGCTGATGCCGAAGTCACCGTTCTCGAGGTTGAGGAGCTGGGAGAAGGTGACCTCGAAGCGGCGACCGCTGGTTTCCTCAGCGACCACCTGAAAGGTCTGATTGGCCCCGACCGCGCAGGAGATCTCGGGAGGGAGGACCTCGACCTTGGCGATCGAGCCGATGACGTTCAGGGCCACCGCCGAGGTCTTGTCCTGGAACTTGGCCCGCACGATCACCTGGCCCGGAGCCAACGCGCGGATGACCCCGGCCGCGTCGACCTCGACGATCCCCGGCGCGCTCAGTTCGAAGCTCAGCCCGTCGAGGCCGCTCAGATCGAGGCTGGCGCCGGTGGAGAGCAGGGCCTGGGGGGTGAGGCGGGTGGTGTCCCCGACCCGCAGCTCGCTTCCGTTCGCCACCAGCAGCAGGGTCTGGACCTTGGCGCCCACGAAGACCGTCGCTGCTCCGGCGAGGCCGCCGTTGGCGACGAAGACGGTGGCGCTGACGTTGTTCCTCGCGCTCCGCACCAGGCCGTCTGGTGAGACCAGCAGCGACCCCGGGGGGGAGACGGAGTAGGTCGTGCCGCTCAGGGCCCCGCTGAGGTTTCGGGAGGTGTTGTTGGGCAAGAGGCCGCTGACCTTGAGCTGGATCTCCTGGTTGGGCTCGAGGAGCAGGACCGGGGGCTCGATCGTGAGCGAGATCGCGGCCGGAAACACCGAGACCACGGCGCTCGCCGAGAGGTCCCGGAAGGTCGCGCGGAGCTGGGTGACGCCGAGCTGGCCCGGCGAGATCGCCCCGCCGATCTCTACCGCCGCGATGTTGCGGTCGGCGATGGAGAGCTCGGCCACGGAGGAAAGGTCGACTTGGGCCCCATTTTCCTGGATCCCGACCACGGTCAGCTTCCCCGCGGGGGCGCCCTCGGTCAGCTCGATCCGCGAGGGGCGAATCTCCATCCGAACGAGGTCGGTCCTCGAGACGCTGTCGAGGCCCACCGTTCGACCGCAGCCGAGCACCGCCAGCGCGACCCCAAAGCTCCCTAATACGGCCTTCATGTTACTAGACTGCCATAGCAGCCTGAGATTGACACAAGAGGGCGGTCTCCATAGCTTCCCTGCCCTAGTGGGAAAGGCCAAGAGCATCGGCGCGGACGAGATCCTGGGCGGGCCTGGCCCTGAAGCAGCGGCGACGCCTGCTCCGGCGGCGCAGGTCTCCAGCACAGCTACCCCAGCCGACTGGCTCGTGTGGGCCAAGAGCAAGATCACGACCGACAAGATCGCGATCACCGTGGTCTTGGTCATGGGCGCGCTCCTGTTCTTCCCGTTCCTCGGGACTTTGGGTCTTTGGGATCCTTGGGAGACGCACTACGGCGAGGTCGCGCGCGCGATGATTCAGCGCGACGACTACGTCTATCCCTATTGGGAGAGCGCTTACTTCTTCAGCAAGCCTGCGCTGCCGCTGTGGCTGATCGCCTTTGGCCTCGGGATCACCGGCGCCGAGTCCACCCCTCCCAACGATGCCCTCGGGTCTTGGGCGGAGTGGGGCGCGCGCATGCCCTTCGCGCTGATCGCCATCGCCGCGCTCTACGCGGTGTATCGCATCGGCAACCAACTCCGCGACCGCACCACCGGCGTCATCGCCGCCTTCGTCTTGGCCTCCTGCCCGCAGTTCATCTTCATCGGCAAGCAGGCCATGGTCGACATGCCCTTCGTCGGCCTGATGACCTCCGGAATGGCCTTGTTTTGTGCGGCGGTCTTCGATCGCGACGAGGACGCGCGAGCCGAGAAGACGCTGCGCTGGATCACCGCGGCCGGCATCCTCTTGGCCACCATCCCCCAGTTCATCTTGATCGGACGGGAGATGAAGAGCGCGGGCGAGGGCGCCATCTTCGGCGTGCTCGGCCTCATCTCGGTGGGCTTCATCGCCTATACGCTCCTGTGGGCCTCGCGCCGGGACTGCTGGCTCCTCGGCTTCTACACGCTGATCGGACTCTCCGCCCTGGCCAAGGGCTTGGCGCCGCTGGCGGTGGTGGGCCCGGTCGTCGTCCTCTATATGCTCTTCACCTTCGACTTCGGGATCCTGGTCCGGAGCAAGGTTGTCTTGGGCGGTGTGCTCTTCCTCTTGGTGGCCTCGCCCTGGTACGTGACGCTGTCCTTGTTCCCGGGGCGCGATGACGAAGGCCTCACCTTCAACCAGCGCTTTTGGGTGCACGACAACTTCTCCCGCGTCGGCGCGGGCGTGCATGGCGATCGCGGCGGCGTAGGCTACTTCGTCGAGCAGCTCGCCTACGGCATGTTCCCCTGGGCCGCGCTGATCCCCTTCTCCATCGGCTACGCGGTGAAGTCGATCCACACCGAAGAGCACGAGCAGCGCCGACGTCTGTTCCTGTTCGTCCTGATCTGGGCGCTCTGGGTCTACGTGTTCTTCACGATGAGCCAGACCAAGTTCCACCACTACATCTTCCCGGCGGTGCCCCCCATGGCGGTGCTGGTCGGGGTGTGGTTCGCCTGGCTGGCCGAAGATCCCAAGGCTCGGGTGAGTCGGGCCCTCGGCTTCGTGGTGCTCGCGCTCTTTGCCGTCGCGGCGCGCGACCTCCTGAACGACCCCCAGACTTTGGTGAACCTCTTCACCTATAAGTACGATCGCGACTATCCCCGAGAGATCTCGGTGCGCCCCTTCTTGGGTACCATCGTGGGTTTTGGCGCGGCGGGGATGCTCCTCGGCTACCTCCTCAAGCAGCAGGGACGGGCCTTGTTGGCCTTCTTCCTCATGGCTTGCCTGTCGGGCGCCTGGATCTCGCACCACCACTTCAACATGCTCTCCCCTCACTGGAGCCAAGCCCACCTCTTCAAGACCTACTATGGCGAGAAGAAGGGCACCGAGCCGATCTACGCCTACCAGCTCAACTGGCGCGGCGAGACCTTCTACTCGCGCAATCACGTGCTGCAGGTGAAGGAGAAGGGCGCCAACGAGCGTATTCGGCAGCTCGTCGACCAGCCCGGGCGGGAGTTCATCATCACGGAGCAGTCCCGCTTCCAGGCCCTCAAGAGCTCGCTGTCACCGGACAAGCGAGACAAGCTCGAGATCCTCGACCGCTCCAGCAACAAGTTCTACCTCTGCGTCGTGGGAGACTGAGTGCCCTCGGAGCTGCGCGAGCTTCTCATCCTCTCGGACCTCCACCTGGGACGAGACTGCAAGGACATTACCGGCTTCGCGCAGCCCCGGCCGGATCAAGAGTTCGATCAAGCCTTCGTCGACCTCCTCGACGTCTACACCAGCGGCCGAGAGACCGACTGGCGCCTCATCCTGGGCGGTGACTTCATCGACTTCCTCGAGGTCGTGGTGGTCCCCGGCACCGAGGGCATCCTGGACATGAAGCTGACCTTCGACGTCACCGACGAGGAGAAGGAGTTCGGCCTCGGGACCGAGGCGGAGCGCATCATCATCAAGCTCGACCGCACCTTCGAGTTTCACAAGGCCTTCCTGCGCCGGCTGGGGGAGTTCGTGCGCCAAGGGGGAGAGCTGGTGATCGTGCGGGGCAACCACGACGTGGAGTTCTACTGGCGGAAGGTCCAGAAGTTCTTCCGCCGTCGCCTGGCCGACCTGGCCTTCGCGGGTCAGCACTTCGAGGTCGATGAGCTCCTGGAGCTGCGCAACGCCTTCCAGGAGCGCGTGCAGTTCGTGCCTTGGATGTACATCGAGCCGGGGCGCCTCTACTTCGAGCACGGCAACCAATACGACGAGTATTGCTCCTTCGATCACTGCCTCTATCCGGTGAGCCCTCAGAACCCGCGGCGCATCGACACCCCGATCTCCCACTTTGCCATGCGGTACTTCGTGAACCTCATGGCCGACTTCGCCCCGCACAATATCGATATTTGGAACTTCAACGACTATGTGAATTGGCTCCGCACCAAGGGGCTGGGCGGGGCTTTCTACACCGGCCGGATGGGGCTCGCGGCGGCGGTGCGGGCGCTCTACTACGCCGTGCAGTGGACCTTCGGCCGCGTCGGCCGCTACTCCAAAGAGCACGGCAAGAAGCTGGCTGAAGAGGCCCAGCGCTTCGCGGTGACGCCCGAGAAGCTGGTGATCATCGACGGGCTGCGCCACACCCCGGTCAGCCGCAACTTACCTGAGCTGATGCGCCTGCTCTTCCTCGATCGCATCCTGCTGGCGGCGACGTCCTTGCTTTTGACCATGCTGGTGCTGATCGTCGTGAGCAGCCCCTGGTTTGAGCTCCTCGGCGTGGTGCTGGTCGGCGCGTTGGCCTACCGGGTGAACCGGATGATGGCGCCGCGGCGGTACTTACAGCCGGGGCCCAAGCAGATCCAAGCGGCCAAGCGCATCACCGAGCTGCTCGAGGTCCCGCTGGTGGTGATGGGCCACAGCCACGTGCGTAAGTCTGTCGATCTCGGCGATGGACGGCGCTACATCAACACCGGCTGCTGGCTCCCGCCCTTCGTCGGCGCCGACCACACCGACCCTTCGCAGCCTTGCACCTGCAAGCTCTCCCACCTGGTGGTGGACAAAGAGGGCAAGGCGGAGCTGCGCGTGTTCTGTAAGGCCGCGCGCACCGTGCGGCTCACCGATATCAGCGAGACCTCACTCACCGCGGACCTACAGCGCACCGCGGTCGAGCGGCCGATCAGCCTGGTGAAATAGTCGTGCCTACGATCGGGGAGATCGGAGAGCCAGCGCTGATCCGGATCTTCGCGGGCGGCGGTGCTCCACCGGGCCCCTCAGTCCTCGCGCCCAATGGGGATGATGCCTTCGCGTTCCTCCCAGCGCCCGGGGACGCGGTCGTGGCGACCACCGACTCTCTGGTCGAGCGGGTGCACTTTCTCCTCGACGGCCCGCCGCGCCTTTGTTCACGGCCCGAGGAGATCGGGCGCAAGCTGATGCGGGTCAACTTATCGGACCTGGCGGCGATGGGGTCCACGCCCGAGTCGGTGCTGCTCTCGGTGCACGCGCCGCTGACGCTGCCGGTGGCGGTCGCGGAGGGCTTGGCGCGGGGGATCTTCCTCGAGGCCGAGGCCCACGGCGTGACGATCGGTGGAGGCAATGTAACGCGCACCGATGGACCGCTCGTCTTGGCCGCGACGCTGCTCGGGCGGGCGCGGCCGGAGCAGCTCCTCCTGAAGTCGGGCGCGGCGGTGGGGGATGCGCTGTTCGTCACCGGGACGCTCGGTGAGGCGCGGGCAGGGCTCCTCTTGGCGCAGGACCCGCGCGAGCTCAGTGCCCTCGGCGTCTCGGCCGCTGACGCGGAGCAGGTGCTCTCTCGCCTCAAGCTCGGTCAGGAGGCGGTGCGGGCCGGGGTCGCGCTGGCGCGGGCGGGGCTCCTCCACGCGGCGGCCGATATCTCCGATGGCCTCGGACGTGACCTGCGGCGGATGCTGGAGCCGGCTGGGCTCGGCGCGTCGATCACCGGCGCCACGATTCCAATCTCGTCGGCGACCGCGCGGGTGGCCGCGGCCTTGGGGCTCGACCCGCTCCACCTCGCGCTCGAGGGCGGCGAAGACTATGAGTTGCTGCTCGCGCTCCCTCCTGATCGGGAGGCGGAGCTGCGCGAGACGCTGGGCGCGGTGAACGTCGCTTGCGCCCGCGTCGGAACGGTGGTGGCAGGATCGGGCTTTCGGCTCAACTCCGGCGAGGCCCTGCACCTGGGCTTTGATCACTTCGCTGGCTGAGGCGCTGATCCCACCGCTCGTCGGATTCAGAAAAGCCTAGCTCCGTCGACACTACGGGGCTTGGGATGCACCCGAAACACCGCCCTCTGCCTGTTCGCGAGCTGGGCCCCTGCCTGCGCTGAGGCCCCGGTCGAGATCTTCAGGCCGGGCGTGGTCTTTGAGACCCCTCGCGGTCCAAATGCGCGCGGCTATCTGGATCGCAAAGGCCTCATCCACGCCCACAGCGTCTACTCCCACGATGCCTGCGATGACATGCCCGTCAAGGATGGGGTCCGAGACGCGACCTGCTTCGACGACTTCCGGCGCGGGCTCTGCCAGACCAAGCACGACTTCGTGATGTTGACCGACCACGCCGAGTCCTTTCGAGATACTGAGTTTCCCGAGATCTTGCTGTACCGCGCGGAGCGGGGCGACCAACTCATCGAGCGCGGCGGCTCCAGCGTAGCCTCCTGGGCGGCCTGCCCTGGCCAAGGCCCGGTGCTGGTCATGGCAGGGATGGAGTCGGGCGTCATGCCGGTCGGCGTCGAGCGGCACCTCCTCCCGCTCGAGGAGCGCGCCTACTATACCCAGAGCAGCAGCCGCGCGCGGGCGCTCCATCGTCAAGCAGGCGCGGTCGTACTGGCGCAGCACACCGAGAACTGGACCCCCGAAGAGCTTGCTAGCGAAGGCTTCGATGGGTTTGAGATGTATAACTTACACGCCAATATGCGCGGCGGCGCCGGTCAGCTCGTGGCGCTGGCGGTGTATATCTCAGACCAGCGCCCGGGGCTCCCGGTGCCGGATCTGGTGGTCTTGCCGCTGTGGAATGAGGACCCGATCTATCTTCAGACCTGGGGCAGCGTGCTGGCGCGCGGGGTCAAGCGGGTGACGACGATGGCCACCGACTGTCACCAGAACACCTTCCGCGCGGTGTTGGAGGACGGTGAGCGCGTCGATAGTTACCGGCGCATGATGGGCTGGCTGGCCAACCATCTCCTCGTTCGGCCCGGGCCCGATGGTCGCTTCAACGACCAGAGTCTCAAGGAGGCGCTCAAGGCTGGTCGCCTGTACGGAGTCCTCGAGGCCGCCGGATATGCGGAGGGCTTCGACTACTATGCCGAGGGAACCGGCGGCGTGTCCGAGATGGGCGGCGTGGCGCCGGTCGGCGCGCGCCTGATCGTGAAGCGTCCGTCGGTGAAGGGGCTCGACCCCAAGAAGCGACCCCCGTTGCTGACGGTGCGTCTGCTCCGCGCGCGGGAGGGTGGTTTTGAGGAGGTCGCGAGTAGCACGGAGGGAGATCTGCGTTTTGAAGCCTCCGCGCCGGGCGCATATCGCGCGGAGGTGGTGATGGTGCCCTGGCACCTCTCCGAGGAGCTCCGGGACTTCTGGCCCGCGGTGTACGAGAAGAAGCTGGTCTGGGTGTATTCCAACCCTATCTACGTGGAATAGGGCGGGCGTTGTAGGCCGGCCGAAGCCTGGCTATGGTCTCCCTCATGGTCATCCGCCCCCTGATCGCCACCTGGGCGGTCCTGCTCTCCCTCCCCGCCCAGGCAGCCACCACCGAGATCGGCCCGGCCGATGATCCCGAGCTCGCGATCTCCCGGCTCGGCCCCGGCGACGAGCTGGTGCTGCGCGGCGGTACCTACGAGGTCAACGGGCGCTTCACGATCAACCTGGTAGGCATGCCCGCCAGCCCGATCGTGATCCGGGCGAAGGACGGCGAGCACCCCCATATTCACCGGGCTGGCGTCGACCAGAACCTCATCGACCTGGACCGCGCCGATCACGTCGTCATCCGAGGGATCGAGTTCTCGGGCGGCTCCGCGGGGCTCCGGATCAGCGCCGCGCAGTCCCTGACGATCGAGGACTGCGAGATCCACGGGACCGACGACGTAGCCCTGCGCGCCAACGATGGCGGGGTGACCTACGATTCCCTCAAGATCCTGCGCAATCACATCCACCACACCTCGGGCACCGGCGAGGGCATGTACCTCGGGTGTAATAACAACGCCTGCCGCATCGCCAATAGTCTGATCGAGGGGAATTGGATCCACGACACCAAGGGCCCGAACGTGAGCCAGGGCGACGGCATCGAGATCAAGGAGGGTGGGTTCAACAACATCATCCGCGACAACGTCATCCACGACACCGGCTATCCTTGCATCATCACCTACAGCACCTCGGGCAACGGTGGACCGAACATCATCGAGCGCAACCTGCTGTGGAACTGCGGCGATCATGGGATTCAGTCCGCCGCGGACGCCATCATCAAGAACAACATCATCCTCAGCGCGGCCTCCGATGGTATCGCGATGCAGCCGCATCAAGCGGGCGCGCCGGCCAACTTGGTGGTGGTGCACAACACCGTGCTCAAGGCGACCAACGACGCGATCAGCTTGCGGGGCATCACCGGCAGCGTGCTGATCGCCAACAACGCGGTCTACGCCGCCCAGGGCCGCGGTATCTTCGTCAGCGGAGGAAACTTGGCCGGGCTGACGGTGGCTGGAAACGTCGGCACCGGAGGCCTCAGCGGAACGGCTGGGACGCTGGCCGCCGGAGATCTCGGCGCAGACTTCGTGGCCGCGACCATGAGCGGAGCGCCGCCGAACGACGTCTTCCCGAAGGCGACGGGCGCGCTGGCCGGCGCCGGATCCACGGCCCACGAAGTCAGCGATGACTTCAACGGCATCCCGCGCGTAGGGGTCGCCGACGTCGGCGCCTACAAGGTTGCGGGCGCCAACCCAGGGTGGAGCCTCCAGGACGGCTTCAAGGGGGCCATCGCGCCCGCGGTGGACGCTGGGGTCAGCCCTGGTGCGGACTCCGGTACGGCGGCCGACAGCGGGGCGCAGGCCTCGCCGGACGCGGCCGCGCTGGCCGACAGCGGCGTTAGAGCGGACGCGGG
>Ga0154020_10000854_pt1 | contig 37556 bp, 30 predicted proteins | sample Klosneuvirus_201_FD_109709 | JGI IMG/M metagenome (GOLD analysis project Ga0154020, IMG submission 109709) | Active sludge microbial communities from wastewater, Klosterneuburg, Austria - Klosneuvirus_20160825_MG | ecosystem: Engineered > WWTP > Aerobic digester > Activated sludge | place... | reverse complement strand
GGTTCATGAGCGTGCTCTTGCCGGAACCGGACGTCCCCATGATGGCCACCATCTCACCGGGCATGATGTCCAGCGTGACGTCACGCAGCGCGTAGACCGCCTGGTCCCCCATGCGCCACACGCGGGACACGTTTTGCAGTGCAATGACCGGCTGGAGATTGGCGGGAGGTTCCATCACGCGTGCCTACAACACCCGGCGCATGCCGGGACCGCCCATGGGCTGGCCAGCTTTTTGTGGCGTGATGGCCTCGGTGATGAGCGTGTCGCCTTCTTTCACGTCGCCACCGGTGACCTCGGTAAGCGTGCCATCCGTGATGCCCACCGTGATTTGCGCCGAGGTGGGCACGCCATCCCTGAGCAACCAGACGGTGCGCTTTTCCGGGCTTTTGTCCATCACGGGGATGCGCGAGGTCTCCGGATGCGCACTGCGGCCGCCGTCCGCTTTGTTGTAGCGCGCCAGCAATTCCGGCGAGGGGCGGAACCGCAACGCGCCGTTGGGCACGCGCAACACACTCTCGCGGTCTGCGTGGGTGACGTTGACGGTGGCGGTCATGCCCGGCTTGAGCAACATCTCCGGGTTCTCCACGTCAATGACCACGGTGTACGTCACCACATTGGCCAGGGTGACCGGGGCATTGCGAATCTGCCGCACACGCCCTTTGAACTTGCGCCCGGGATACGCGTCCACGGTGAACACCGCGTCCATCTCTGCCTTGAGCCGGCCAATGTCCGCTTCACTCACCGCGGTGTCCACCTGCATCTTGCGCAGGTCCTCGGCAATGGTGAACAGCGTGGGCGCCTGGAATGACGCCGCCACCGTCTGCCCCACGTCCACATTGCGGGAGATGACCATCCCATCAATGGGGCTGTGGATGGTGGTGTAGTTGAGGTTGATTTCCGCCTGCTTCACGTTGGCCCTGGACTGCGCCACGCCACCGCGCACCGCACGCACGGTGGCCTCGGCGCCTTCCATCACCGCCTTGGCCGTCTCTGCTTCCGCCGCCGCCAGGGTTCCCTGGGCCACCAGCGCAGCCACGCGTTCCCACCGTCGTCGTTGTTCGGCGGCTTCCACCAGGGCCTTGGCCAGGTTTCCTTCGGCCGCCTCCAGGTTGGCCCGCGCCTGCTCCAACGCCGCATTGAAGAAGCGCGGGTCAATGCGCGCCAGCACCTGGCCCTTCTTCACGGGCGTGTTGAAGTCCACCAGGATGTCCTGCAGCCGCCCGCTCACCTGCGTGCCAACCTGTACGGTCACCAGCGCATTCACCGCGCCGGACGCCGTCACCTTGGCTGCAATGTTTCCACGGTCCACCTTGGCCGTCTCAAACTTGACGTCCGCGCCGCTGCGCGTCTCACTGCAGCCGCACCACACCACCCACAGGACACAACACCAACGCGCCATCACGCATCCACTCCGTCATCCCCCAAGACCGTGGCTCCAGGCGCCAACGCCGGCGCCTTGTGTCCCTCGCGGGACCGGTTGACCGCTTCTTCCAGGTAGCGCCGGTAGACCCGCGGGATGTTGTTGAACAACAGCTCGGTGGTGTGTTCGGCCACGTGCTGGTCCACCATGCGCAGGTAGCTCTCGGTGCGCTCCGCCAGACGGAACTCCAGCGTCCCATGCGCCTGCCCCACAATGAGCCGCGCCGCTTCCGGGATGGACCAGCCGCGGGCGGACAACGCCTTGAAACACAACGCACGCAGCTGGTTGGTGAGCGTGCGGGACCGCGTGGACAGGCCCAGTTCTTTTTCCGCCGCGCTGATCTTGAAGCGGTGGCGCCGCAAAGCCACCAGCTTTTGCAGCTCCATCTCATCCCAGACCCCGCCGCCATTGTCGTCATAGCCGGTGTTGGCACTGGCCCCCGCGGGCATGGGCGCTTGCGGGGTGATGCTGCGCACCGGCGCTGCGGACGGAGGCACGGCACTGGCCACCGGTGCCGCCTCCACCGTCGACGCGGGCGCTGTTGCGGGGGCTGCAGAGGGCTCCTGCCCCTCGGGGAGGTGCGCGGTGGTCAACACGGTGTCCTGTTCAAACGCCGCGCGCCGGGCCACTTCACGCACCACACCGCGAAGCTCGCGCACGTTCCCCGTCCAGGCGCGTCCCACCAGATGCCGCATGAGTGACGGCGCAAACGCCGCATCCGCCAGGTCAAACTCCGCCCGGCACTCATCCAGGAAATGTTCGGCCAGCCAGGAGATGTCTTCCCGCCGTTCAGCCAGGCCAGGCACCTTGATTTGTGACGCTGCCAGGCGTTGGTAGAGGTCAGACGGGAAACGCCCGGCATTGGCCTCACCCCGCAAGTCCATGTTGGTGGCAAAGATGAACTTCACGTCCACCCGCTTTTCTGCGCCCTTGCCCACGGCGGGATTGAAGGACCGTCCCTCCACCGGCAACAACAACATGGCCTGCGCGGTGAGGGGCAGCTGGTGGATTTCATCCAGGAACAAGGTGCCGCCGTCCAGGTCCTCCAACAGGCCCGGTTGTCCATCCCGCGGAACATTGTTCAACCCGCTGTTCTTCCCGTAACCAAAAAGTTTCCCCAGCGTGATGGCCGCGTCGGCGGCGGCCAGCTCGGCGCAGTTGACCACGCGGAACGGCTTGTCTGCGCGCGGTCCCAGACGCCACAACGCCTCAGCCACGCCGGTCTTGCCGCTGCCGGTCTCACCCACAATGAGCACCGGGTCCTTGCCCGGTGCGCGCAGCAGGATGTCCCGCAGCAGCTGCAACGTGCGCGGGGACTGGCCCACAATGGAGCCCTTGCGTATGGCGGCCAGCGCCGGAAAACGCCGCTCCCACTCCACCACCTTGGCGTAGAGGTCATACGCACCCAGGGCCTCTGGGCTGGGGGTGGCGCGTTCTGGACCGGCGCGCAGTTTGCGGGCCAGCAGCGCCCGGCGGGCCTGCACCTGCACGCGCGCCAGCAGCGCCTCCACGTCAAACGGCTTGGTGAGGTAATCATCCGCCCCGGCGCGAAAGCCCTCCACGCGGTCTCCCGGCTCGCCCTTGGCAGTGAGGAACAGCAGCGGCGTCTCCTGGAACGCGGGCAGTTTGCGCAGCTCCCGGGCCATCCCAAACCCGTCCATCACCGGCATCATGACGTCAGAGATGATGAGGTCCATGCCCTGCCCGTCCGCGGCGCGGGCCCGGTCCAGGGCCTCCTGGCCGTTGGCGGCTTCCACCACCACGTAGCCCGCGCGTTTGAGGTTGTAACGCAGCGTGCTTCGCAGGTCCGGTTCATCCTCCACCAACAACACGCGCAAACCTTCGGTCTCGGCCATGGCGCCCCCATTGAACCCGGTCTTCCACAGACCCAGGCCGCGCGCACCCTACAAGACACGCCGCGGGGACGCATCCGGTTCGCCGGGGGCAGCGTCCAGGCCGCAGCGCGTACGCGCGTACCCAACGGCACTCCGGCGTGCCGCGGATTGGGACAAAGGCCGGGGGGAATGTTACATGGCGCAGTCATGTTGGGTTGGCGTCATGGATGGCGGCTTGTGACGGCGTGCGTTTGGGCCGCCCTTGCGTGCACCGGGAATTCCAGCACCACCGGCACCCCGCCGCCGCCACCGCCCCAGATGTTGAGCTGTGGCAACGTCAACCGTGGCAGCGGCCCCACCGGCTACGGCGTGGTGGAGGCAGAAAGCCACCTGCGCCTGCTCAACCGCAAAAAGAACGGCGCCGAATGCAGCTTCTTCCACCACCACGCGGTGGCGGCGCGCAACGTCACCTACGCCTTCAACCTTGACGTCAACAACCCTGCGGGGAGCACGCTGAGCGCCGAGGTGCTGGTGGTTGGCCTGGACGTGGATGATCCCGCCGAACGCGCGCGCTACGACGAGACGCGGGACTCCAACTTCACCGAACGGGAACGCGGGGACATTCGCGCGTCCATGATGCAGCAGCTGGATGAGGTGAACCACCCGCTCATCACGTTTGCGGGCACGGGCATGTCCCTGTTGGACGGTGCGCGCACGGAGATGGTGAACGTCACGTTGCGCGGCGTCACGTCCACCATTCCGCTGGCGGTGACCGTGGTGAACAACGGAGACCGCATCACCGTGGAGGGCACTGGCAGCCTGGACACGGCCCCCCACGGCATGCCGGTGGGTGCGCTGCGGGACTGCATTGATGCGGTGATGCCGTTGAGCCTCAAGATGGTGCTGGCGCCGGGCGGCGGGGATGGCTGCAACCGGGATGGAGGCGTGGCCCCACGCGGTGACGCCGCGGTGCAGTTGTTCCCGGAGCCCGCGGGGGCCTGCGCGCTGCCTTCCGACGGTGGGCCGTTGTCTTTCCTGGCGGTGCGCCAGTTGTTGCAACTCAAATGTGCGGGCTGCCACAGCAACCCGCCGGTGTTTGGCGCCAGCGTGCCGTTGGTGGAGTTTGAGGATTGGCGTCGGGATTCGCCGTTGGCGCCGGGCGTTCCGCTGTATGACAACGCCAAGGAACGGCTTGAGGCCAGCGCCGGGCTGCGGGTGATGCCCCCGGCGGGATATGACCTTACCAGCAGCGAACGCGCGCGGTTGTTGCGCTGGCTCAACAGCGGGGCGCTTCAGCTTCCGTGTGACGCCGAGGGCCGGCCCACCCGGCCGCGCTCCTTCCCGGACGCCGGCTGTGAAGTGCGCCAGCCCGACGAGCACCCCTACGACAAGGTGTGCACGTTTGTGGTGAAATCCATGAACAAGGGACGGGATTGCCTGGCCTGCCACGGCGAGCGCCAGGCGGTGGAGCGTTACCAGCTGTGCCCGGAGCTGCAGTTCATCACGCCACCGGCGGCGGATGATGCGGGAATCTGCCGGGTGGACGCGCGGACCTATGGCCGCAATGAAGACGGGACGTGTCAGTTCCCGCCGTTCTACACGTTGGCCGGCACGGTGTTTGGCACCTTGCATGAGGGGGACTTCTGCCTGGGGGTCAAGGACGTCACCGTGCGCATCACGGATGTGGACGGTGGCGGGGTCACGCCGGACGGAGGGGTGCTGGACCTGCCCACCACCGGGGAGAGCCTGGGGAACTTCTGGACCACCATCCCCGTCAAGACGCCCTACCGGGCTGAGCTGCGCATCACCGACAACGCGGGCAACACGGTGGTGCGGCGCATGATGACCCCGCAGACTGAAACGTCCTGCAACCGGTGTCATACGCCCTTTGGGGCCGCGTTGTGGGATGGCGGCCCGCCGGCGCCACAGGGACGTGTGGTGGCACCGGTTCCCTGAGTGGGGGCGGGTTTGCTAGGGTCCACCGTCATGCGGCGTGTGGTGGTCCTGGGAATGTGCCTGACGTGGTGCGCCAGCCTTTGGGCGGCGCCTGAAGGCGCCAAAAAGAAGGGCCATGCGCCCTCCGCTCCAGTGGGCAAAAAGATCGAGGGCCCCGCCGGCAGCGTCCCAAAAGACGGTGACTGCCCGGAAGAACACCACCTGGCGCGCAAGGGCAGCGTGCTGCGCATGGGCCCGGGACCCAACTTTGCCGTCTTCAAGGTGATTGCCGAGGAGCGCTGCTACCCGCGCATCCGGGAGAGCGGTGACGCCGGCTGGATCCTCATGGAGACCGAGCAGGGCAAAGGTGGCTGGTTCAAGCTGGACAGCCGCCTGTTGGAGACAGGCAATCCGCCGCCCATCCCCGAGGGGGATCCCCTCTTTGAGGCGTTGGTGGTGGAAGCCAGCGTGGCCCAGTCTGAGCCAAGCCTGCTGGCGCCCATCAGCGGGCTGACCGTCAAGGGTGACGTGCTGCAGGTGTATGAGTTCAGCGAGGACGGTTTGTTCCTGCTGGCCAGGCGTGACGGTGTGCCGTTGGGGTGGGTGCTCAAGCTCACCACGCAACACTCGTTGGACCTGGAGGAGCGCGTGGGTGGCAGCCGCCCGTGGGCTCCGCCGCCACCGCCGCCGGAACGCATCCCGGAAGGCAGCCCGGATGCCCTGGGTCTCAAGGTGGAGCTGCCGGACGCGGTGCCCGCGCCCGTGGACCCCAACGCGCCGCCCGCGGACCCCAACGCGCCCCCCGCCGCCATCCCCGACGAGAAGAACCCCAAGGAGTCCCTCACCGCCGCCGCGCCACCCCCGCCCAAGGAACATAAGAAGTCCATCAAGGACATCCTGGGCATTCGCAACGGACGCCCCATTGGACGGGGACTCACCATTGGAGCGGGTCTGGGCGGAACGTATTTCTACCAGCGCTTTGTCTCCAACGGCTTCAATGACCCGGTGGCCAACTACCGTCTTGACGTGGTGATGGCTTCGTTGGCGTTGGACTTTGAATACCAGGCACCGTTTGGCCTGGTGGTGGGCGGCCGGTACGGCGGGCACGGGTACGCGTATACGGATTGGGTCCCGCCCGGGATGGAGCGGCTGCCCGCGCCGTTTGGTTACGCCGGAAGAGAGTCCCCCAACCTGGTGTGCAACTACGCCCAGACCGGCATCCTGGCCGAAATCTGCCCGTGGCCCTCCACCGTCCAATCCCTGCACCTCTACGGCGGGTGGCGCGTGTACGGCAGCCCGGACCTGGACCTTTCGGTCCGGTTGGGCGCTGTGACGGATTTTGTGCTCTTTGGAAAACCCGGCAACGCCGAGCCCACCGCGGACCTTTTGTATGCGGGCCTGCGTCCTTCAGCGCGGCTGGTGTGGCGTCCCTGGGCCGGGAAGTTTGGCGCGCTCAACACCGACGTGGGAATGGGTGCGGGCTTTGTGGTGCCCATGGTTTTGCGCCCGCCCAACAACCAGGTGGGCGCCATCCCGCGCGCGGTGGACATCTTTGAGAGCACCTACCGTCTGCAGCTTGTGGACGGGGAGAACAAGATGGTGCGCACCGGATATTCGCGGCCGCCCAACTTCATTGGCTTGGACACGCGCGCCGGCTACCTGGTGGAGTTCCCGTTTGTGCAGCTGGAAGTGGGCCTCAACGCCGTCTTCCGCTACTACGGCGTGTTCTATACGCAGCGGGAAGGCTTCTCCAAACGCAACCGCTGTTGTGAGACCGGCTACTATGACCGCGCCACCAACATTGACCTCATGGTTGGCCCCTACCTCATGACCCGGTTGGCACTGTGAGCGCGCGTCTGCTGTTGGTGTTTTCTCTGGCCACCGCGGCCCTGTTGCCCAACACGGTGCGCGCCATGAAGGTCTTTGTCCCGGACATCAGCGTGTACAAGGACCCGTCTGGCAGCCTGGAGCTGGCGGTCCCCAAGGCGCACGACGCAAAAGCCCGTCTCACCGTGGTGAAGGCCGGCAAGAAGACGGTGCACACGTGGGACGTTCCGCTGCACAACAACGTCCCGTCCAAGGTGGTGTTCTCCAAGGCGCGCGGCCTGGTCATCCTGCTGGGGGCCGCGGGTGACCCGGGCATCGGGATGGGGGACGTGGAGATTCGTGACGTCACGGGGAAACAGCTGGCGTTCATTCCGCTCAAAGACCACATCCCACATCTGGAGGACCTGTCCCGCGGGTTTGGAGAAAAGATGGGCAACTTCCCGTGGCTGGGGGAGGTGCGCGTGGAGGACAAAGACGCGGTGCTGCACATCATGGTGTGCGGCAAGGTTGCAGTCGCCATCTCGCTCACGGACTTCAAGGTCACCATCTCCACGCCCTGAAAAGAAGGAGCCTGACGTGGACCACCGGCCTTCCCAGTTCACGTTGCGGGTGGAGGCCCAGGGCGCGCTGCTCTACAGCCGCCGTACGCATGCGTACACGTGGCGCACGCCGGCCGAGGCTTTTTTGTTGGTGGCCGCGCAGGACATGGGTGTCTCCGAGGCTGCGCACGTGCTGGCCGGACGCCTGGGACGGGAGGCCGCGTATGAAGCATGGGCCGCGGTGGAGACCGAAGGCGCGCTCAACACACATGGCCGCTTCACGGGACGCGTGGTGGAAAGTGCACCGCGCCTCCGCGCGTTTGGCGCGCCCCTGGTGGCACATCTGGGTGTGACGCTGGCGTGCAATTTCTCCTGCGCGCATTGTTATTCCTCGTCAGGGACACGGGCACCCAATGAGCTGACGCTGGTAGAAATCCAGCAACTCATTGAACAGCTGGCCGCCATGGGCTGCATGAAGCTGGTGCTGGGTGGCGGCGAGCCTTTCATCCGCAAAGACCTGCCGGCCATTGTGGCAGCGGCGGATGCGTGCGGCGTGGACACGTACGTGCACACCAATGCGTCCTTGATGAAACCCGCGGTGCTGCAGGAGCTGGCCGCCTGCCCGCCGGCAGGGCTGAGCGTGAGCCTGGAAGGTCCGGATGACGCCAGCAATGACGCCGTGCGCGGGCCGGGGACATTTGCCCAGGCGCTGCAAGGCCTTGCAGCGCTGCGCAGGCACTACCCGCCGGGGTTCAACATCAGCGTCACGGTGACGCCGCAAAATGTGACGCTGGCCGGCGAACTGGTGGAGCTGGCCCACCGCCAAGACGCCAAGGTGCTGTTGCTGCGGCCCGCGTATCCGGCGGGAGAAGCGCTGAGTCACGACGGCATCATGTGTGACCGGGACACGTTTGCGGCCGCCATTGACAACGCCCGCCAGACCGCCGCGCGCCTGGGGGTGACGGTGGACGCGCCGCATCCCTACGAACAGGGCGTGCCGGACTTTGACGGGTTTGGTTGCGTGGCCGGGAAGATTGTCCTGGGCATCACCCCCACGGGCGACGTCACGCCCTGCCTCAACCTGCCCGGCAGTTTTTTGTCCGGCAACCTGCGGGACCGCCCGTTGTTGGACCTGTGGTCGGCGGGGGACGCATTCCAGACGCTGCGGGAACAGGAGCCCAACGCCCAATGTGACAGCTGCCGGCACTTTGACACCTGCCGGGGCGGCTGCAGGGTTCGCGCGCTGTTTGCCGGCAGCGGCCTCAACGGTCCGGACAGCTGGTGCCATTACGAGCCGCGCGATGGCGTGGCTCCCGTGCGTCAAACCGGCAAGGCATCCCTGTTGCGGATTGTGGCCAACCAGGCCTGAGCATGGTACCCGCGTGACGTCACCCGTTGTCACGGAGGCGTCACCCATGCGCATCAACCACCAGACCCGCTTGGACCAGGCCAAAACAGAACTCCAGAACCTGGAGAAGGCCAAGGGCCGTGGCGCCGAGGTCACGCCGTCCCAGATCAAACACGCGGGACTCAAGGCGGTGGCGCGTCAACTGGCCACGGGGTGTTCCGCCTCTGTTGGCGTGTCTGCGCTCAAGGAGAACCTCAAGACGCTGGGCAAAGAAATCACCAAGGCGGACAGCAACAAGGACGGCTACATCAACGGCACCGAGGCGCGCGCGCTCTCGCGCCTGGCCCAGTCCCTGCTGGAAGTGGCGGCCCAGCCCGCGCGGCCCTCCAGCGGTGGCACGGTGTCCTCGGGATGCAACGCCACCAGCACGCGCCGGTACACGCCGGTGGTTTCCTCCGGCTGCGGGTCATCCTCTCCGGTGGTGAGCCGTCCAGAACCGGCGCCACGCCGTCCCGTCTCCACGGGGTGTGCGGCTCCTGCGCCGTCCCGTCCCGTCCGCACCGGCTGCTGATTGTTGCCCCGGCGGGGTCACGCGCCGTGGGAGACCGCGGCGGGTGTGGCCTGCGGCGCGGCCTCGCCTTCATCATCCGTCCAGCTTTGCCGGCGCGAGAAGCGGTCCAGCACCGTGTAGAGCGCAGGCACCAGGAACAACGTGAAGAACGTGGACACCGTGAGCCCGCCAATGACTGCGCGGGCCAGCGGAAGGTTGGCCTCGCTGCCTTCACCAATGCCCGCCGCCATGGGGATGAGGCCCACCACGGTGGCAATGGTGGTCATGAGGATGGGGCGCAACCGGGTGCGGCCGGCCAGCACGGTGGCCTCAAACAGTTCTTTGCCCTGTTCACGGCGCAGCACGTTGGCAAAGTCCACCAGGAGCACGCCGTTGGACACCACAATGCCCACCATCATGATGATGCCCATGAAGCTGTTGACGGAAAGTGTGGTCCCCGTGAGGTAGAGGCTCAACGCCACGCCAGACACGCCCAACGGCACGCTGAACATGATGACCAACGGGTCCAGCAGGCTTTTGAACTGGCTGGCCAGCACCATGTAGACCAGCACAATGGCCAGCAGCGCCGCAAAACCCAGGCCGGAGAAGGCATCCCGCTGCGCCTGGCTCTGCCCGCCCAGGGACACGGTGAACCCGTCTGGCGGGGGCATGCTGTCCACCACGGCCTGGACCGCGGCGGTGGCGTCACCCAGGCTCTTCCCGGCCGCCACTTCCGCCGTCACGTCAATGATGCGCTGCAGGTATTTGCGCTGGATGACCACCGGGCCACTCTTGCGTTCCACCTTGGCCACGCTGGACAGCGCCACCACCGCGCCGGACGGAGTCTTGAGGTGGATGGACTCCAGCGCGGTGACGTCCTGGCGGTCCTGGTCCCTCAGCCGCACGTTGATGAAGTAGCTGTTGCCGGTGCGCGGGTCATTGAGTTGCATCGGCGCAAACTGGGTGCTGCCCACCAGGCTGGCGAGGACCGTTTGCGCAATCTGTTGTTCGCTCAGGCCCAACACACCGGCCTTCTCCCGGTCCACTTCAATATGCAGCTCGGGGTAGTTGTCCTCGCGGGAGACCTGCACGTCGGTGAGCACCGGTGCACCGTCCTCACTGCGCAGGTCCCGCATGCGGGCAAACAGCTTGCGGGCATATTCGGCGCCGGCCTCCAGGTCATATCCCAGGACCTCCACGTCAATGGGCGCCCCCGAACCGAAGTTGAGGATGCGTTTCACAATGCCCCCGGTGGACAGGAACACCGTGATGCCCGGGAAGTTCTCCTTGAGCGCGGCACGCAACCTGGACGCGGTTTCAATATCGGACAGGGGGCGCTGGGTGCGGGACACCAGGTTGAGCTGGAGACTTCCGGCGTGGGGGCCGGAGTTGGCGGTGAAAAGCCCGGTGCGCCCCAGGGGCAGGCCCACGGTGTTGAGCATGGTGGTGATGGGATGCGGCACACCCTCGGGGGGCTTCAGCGTGTCCTGGGCCAGGGCTTCCAGGCGCGCACCCACCAGTTCGGCGCGTTCCACGCGGGTGCCAATGGGCGTGCGGTAGATGAAGCTCACCTGCGCCTCATCGGAAGACGGGAAAAACTCGGTGCCAATGAACTTCCAGAGGCCAAACGACGCAGCAAACAGGGCCAGGATGGAGACAATGGTGAGCGCGCGCTGGCGCAGCACGCGCGTGAGCAGCCACGCGTAGGCGTCATCCATGCGGTCCAGACCGCGCGTGAGCACGCCGGCCACGCCGGTGGGTGGGCCCTGGTGGCCTTTGAGAATCATCAGGCACAACAACGGCGTCACCGTGCGGGACACCAGGAAGCTCACCATGAGCGAAAATGAAATGGTCAACGCCAGCGGCACAAAGAGGTTCTGCGCCACGCCGGTGAGGAAGGTGACGGGGAAGAACACCACAATGGTGGTGATGGTGGACACCAGGATGGGCATGGCCACTTCCTGCGCCGCGGCCAGCACCGCCGTCTTCCGGTTGGGCGTGGTCTGCAGGTGGCGGTGGATGTTCTCCAGTTCCACAATGGAGTCATCCACCAGGCGTCCCACGGCCAACGCCAGGCCGCCGAGCGTGAAGACGTTGAGCGTCTGCCCGCTGAAGTAGAGCAGGATGAACGTGGCCACCACGCTGAGTGGAATGGCCACGGCCACAATGGCGGTGGCCCGCAGGCTCACCAGGAAGATGAGGATGACCAGGATGGCCAGCAGCCCACCTTGGAGCGCCTCATGCCCCAGCGCGGTCACCGCATTACGGATGTAGATGGACTGGTCAAAGGACACCGCCACGCCCACGGTGGGCGGCACGCCACGCAACCGGCCGATGGCGGCCTTCACCGCGTCCACCACCGCAATGGTGTTGCCCCCCGGCTGTTTGAGCACGCGCAGGTACACGCCACGTTCGCCGTTGATGCGCACCACCTCAGACTGGTCCGCCGTGGAGTCCACCACCTCTGCCACGTCCCGCACGTACACCGGCCGCCCGCCGGGCTGGTTTGGCGGCGCGGCGCGCACCACCACGTCTTCAATGGCGCCCACCACGGTGAACTGGGTGTTGGCAAACACGTTGTAGTCCAGCACCTGGGTCTTGAGGCTCCCTGAGGGCAACAACAGGTTGCTGGCGCGCACCGCGGTGACCAGGTCCAACAACGCCAGGCCACGCGCGCGCAGCGCATGGGGATCCGCGCGAACCTGAACTTCCCGCACGCGGCCGCCGCCCACCGTGGCGCTGGCCACGCCGGGGATGCGTTCCAGCTGCGGCTCAATGACGTTGTAGGCCAGGTCATACAGCTGGCGTTCATCCAGCTCCTTGGAGCTCACCGCCACCTGCAGCACCGGGATGTTGGTGATGTCAAACTTGAGGATGAAGGGCTGTTGCACGCCGGGTGGCAGCGTGTTGAGGATTTGCGCCACGCGTTGCTGCACTTCAAACTGCGAGGCATCCAGGTTCACGCTGAAATCAAAAAACGCGCTGACAATGGAGATGCCCTGTTTGGTGGTGGACTCAATGCGCACCAGCCCCGGGGAGGCGCCCACGGCGCGCTCCACCGGTTCGGTGATGGACTTCTCAATGTCCGCCGGGCCGGCGCCTGGATAGAACGTGGCCACACGAATGACCGGCAGGTTGATGTCCGGAAACAGGTCCACGCTCAGGCGCTGCAGGCTCACCAGGCCCAGCACCACCGTCATCAAAGACAACATCAGGATGAGGACGGGATTGCGCAGTGCCAGACGGGTGAGCCACATGGTCGCGCGCCCTTCTCACCGCACACTGGGCGCGGGCACGGGGTCATCCTTGGCACGCGCGGTGGGCGGGGCCAGCTGCTGGCCGGTGATGGGGTCCACGTTGCGCACCGGCCGCACGGCCGAGCCATCTGAAAGCTGCTCCAGCCCGGCCACCACCACCTCTTCACCACCTTTGAGCCCGGCGGTGACCTCCACCCAGGTGTCCCCATCCACGCCCACGTCCACCGCGCGGCGCTCCACCTTGTCACCCTTGAGCACAAACACGTGCCGTCCTTGCGCGCTCACCTGCAGCGCGGTGACGGGGATGACGGTGGCGTTTTCATGGGTGGCCACCACCACCGCGCCGCGCCCGTACATGCCGGGACGCAAGAGGTTGCCCTGGTTGGGGAGGTGCACTTCGGCGTCCAGGGTGCGGCTTCCCACGTCAAATGCGGGCGCCAGGCGCACCACCTTGCCTTCCAGGCGCCGCCCCTGCAGCGCATCCAGCGCCACAAACGCCACCTGTCCCACGGCAATGGCGCCCGCCTCGCGCTCCGGGACGGGGACAAACGCGCGCAGGATGTCCTGGCGTTCCACGGTGAGGATGGGCTGGTTTCCGCCGCCACCCACCAACGCGCCGGGGTCCAGCCGGCGCTGGGACACCACGCCGTCCATGGGCGCCACAATGCGCGTCTCCCCCAGCCGCGTGCCCAACGCCGCCACCTGGGACTTCACGGCGTCCAGCTGGCTTTGCGCGGCCTGCAGCACTGTGGTGGCCAGGTCCATTTGTGATTGCGCCACCGCGCCCTGTTGGTGCAGCGCCTGGGTCCGTTCAAAATCCAGGCGCGCGCGGGTCACGTTGGCTTCGCCTTGCGCTTGTGTGGCGCGGGCCGCGGCCAGCTGGTCTGGCAGGTCAGACGGGCGCACCAACGCCAGCAGCTGGCCCTTCTTCACGCGGTCCCCGCGGTCCACCAGCACCGCGTCCAGGTAGCCCATGACCTTGCTGGTCACATCCGCGGTGAGCAGCGGCCGCAGGTCCACCGGCGCGCGCACCTCCACGGGAATGTCCCGCACATCCACGACGCCAACAGCCACCAGGGGCGGGAGCTTGGGCGGCTTCCCCTTTTGTGCACCGGATGCGCCAGGACAAGCCACCACACACAAGGCCAGCCCTGCCACCAGGGAAATGGTTGTCCGGGCAGACGGGAAGGCGCCGTGCATGCCGGCTGCATAGAGAACCGCCCCACCGCGGGCAACCCCAATGTGACGCCGGAGCAGGTGTGGCGTTTTTCTACAGCGGCTCAGTTGTCCTGCGTGGTGAGGGTAAACGCAGAAGCCTGGTAGCCGTACACGCCAATGTGCAGCGTCCCGTCCACCTGGGGCGTGAAGCGGATTTCTTCATTCCCTGACGAGGAAATGGCCTGCTGCACATAATCATTGCGGGACGCCTGGCGGTCCATCTGGATGTAGAGGTCCACGTCCTGGGGCGCGGCCGTCTTGATGACCACCAGCTTGCCGGCCTTCACCGGGAGGCTGTGGTGGGAAAACGCGTTGAGGGCCACGTTGCCGGACACATTGAGGTGCGTGGTGACCGGCGGCGGCGGTGGCGGCGGGGTCACGTCCCCGGTGGGCTCCACAAAGCGGATGGTGAGGCTGAAGGTGCTGGAGGCCGCGTAGCCGTTGACGCTCACGTAGAACTGGCCGGGAGGCGCGCCGCTGCAGCTTTCTGCCGACCCATTCTTGTACGGGCGGCAATCATACTGGGACACGGTGGGCGCGGTGCCCTTGCGCACGTAGAGGTCCGCATCTCCCGTCCCCGTCATCTCCACGGCGAAGGGCGTGCCGGCCTGCGCGTTGTACGGCCCAAAGTGGGTCCATGCGCCCTTGGCCACGGTGCCGGTCTCCGTGAAGGAGCGCGGGGTGCCTTGGGTGCCGCCACCTTCGGTGGCAATGGACTGCTCCAACAGCCCCATGATGTCAGCAACCTTGATCTTGTTTTCTGCCACGGTGGTGCCGTTGACGCGGGTGGGCAGCCACAAAAAGTCCGGGTGCATGCGCTTGCTGTCGTCCAGCCACTCGCCGCCAATGAGCTTGCCGTCGGCGTCGGTCTCCAGCAGGTAATGCAGGCGGTCCACGTGGGTGTAGCGGTCAATCTGGCTGCCGAGCGGGCCGTCGGTCTCGGTGGCACTTTCGCCGATGTATTGGACGTCCATGCGCACCTCAAAGAAGCGGCGCGCGTTGGGGTTGTAACGGTAGTCCCGCACCGGCGTACCGCCGCGGGAGACCTTCAACGTCACCGACGCTGCGGCGTATCCCTGCGCGCTCACAAATGCCTTGGTGGCAGTGGCGGGGACGGTCAGCTCGCAGTTCTCGTCGGAGGAGCCGCCGTACGGGCGGCAGTCAAACAAACGGTCGGTGGGCTGCTCCCCAAAACGCACGTAGAGGTCGGCGTCACCGGTGCCGGTCATGGCCACCTTGAGCTGGGTGCCCGCGGTGACGTCATAGGCCTGCAGGTGTTTCCATTCACCTTGCGCCACCTGCAACGTCTGGGTGTCCACCACCGCGCCTTCTGGTGGGATGCCCACCAGCGCAATGGCCTGCTCGGCGGTGACCTCGGTCTGGGACGTCACGCGGTAGCCGCGCAACGGCTGGTTCCACACCTCATCATCATAGGTGCGGTCCATGACAAAACTCTGGCGCTTCACGCCCAGGTAGTTGGTGGCCAACAGGTGCCAGGTGGCGGGGTTGGTGTCGATACATTCCCCCTGCTTGGGGCGGCCGGCGTCGTCGTATTCAATCTCCTTGCGGGCCTCATCCTTGTTGCAGCGCAGGGAGACAAACCTGGTCTCCACCCGTTCGTGGATGAGGGTGAGCAGCGCCTTGATGTCATTGACCTTGAACGTCACCCCGTTGACGGTGACGGGCTTCTGCGGCTCGGCCGAAAGGATGGCGCCCGGCGCCCACGCATGGCAGATGCCCCACCAGGTGGGGATGCACTTGCCTTCTTCGGCGCCCACGCGCTTGCCGCAGGTCTCACCAATTTGCGGGTCACATTCACTGTCCAGCTTGCAGGTCTTGCGGCTGGACTGCCCGGCCACGCCGCGCAGGCGGCTCACGGCGTCTTCCACGCCGGTCACGTTGAACGCGCGGCCGTACTTGGTGGTGGCCGGTTCACTTTGCGGGCCGTCCCACTTGTAGTTGATGGAGTCATGGTAGGTGGGCCAGTAGCTGCCAGCCCACGGGATGGCCGCGGCCTCGCCCTGCGCGGGCAGCTCGGTGATGACGTACTTGAGGTCACTGGTGAAGATGGTGGGCGAATCCGAGGGCCCCCACGGCAACGGCTTCTCCACATCACCGCCGCCACCTGGCAACGCCACCTCACCCTTGGCGCCGTCTTCCAGCGCGGTGACACAACCCGTGGACAACCCCGCCCCAACCACCAAACCCAGCCAGACCTTGCGCATTGTCGTTATCCCCACGTGCATGGACCGGCGGCCCCATCTGGGTGCCCTCTCGGGCAGGTGTCGTACGTCATTTGTCGGACCCCCTCCTACATGGGTTGTGCGAATAAATCCCACATGTAGGCAATGTTGTTTTTACTCATGTTTTTCGCATGTGTGAGATCTGGACCCCGGCGGAAGGCGCCAGAAACACCACGGCCCCCAGGGCATCCGCGGGTGGGCGGGCCAAAGGGGGCCGGTGGTGGCAACAGGCTGTGAACCGCTTGGGTCAGTTGTGACCGGTCTGCTTGAGGTCTTCGGCGGTCACTTCAAAGTTGGAGAACGCCTTGCCGTCCTTGTTGACGTAGAGGGTGCGGCCATCATTGGTGTTGAGGCGCACGTAGAACTCCAGGGACCCGGGTCCACCGGCCAACGCGCGCAGGTCACTGGTGTCCACCGCCGCGGCCAGGTACTTGCGCTCCGGCACCCAGCTGGCGCCGCCGCCGCGGTTGTAGGACTTGTAGCCTTCCTGCGTGGCCAGGGCCAAAGGCACCTCCACAAACTCCGGGACGTTGCTGCCGGCTTCCGGCTTGAAGCCGCGCGGTCCCACCACCAGCGTGGCGCCCTGCAGGTCCCGCTCCAGGCGGCCCTGCTCCACCAGGTTCATGTCAATGAGGAACATGAACTGGTCCTGGCCGGGGGCCGGCGTGCCGCTGCTGTAGTCCGGGCGGAGGTCCCGGCCGGTGCGAACATTGCCCGCGCCCAGACCCGGGATGTTGAAGTCACCCTTCCAGTTGCTGGCAAACGCGGGGGACATGAGCAGTTCATAGCCATCCAGGTGGCGCTGGGTGACCTTGTGTTGCGGGCCGCCCAGGAAATCCACAACCTGCTGCAGGTTGGCGGGCTGGGCGTCAGAGTTCTTCTGCGCGTAGAGGCGGAACGCTTCTTCGGTGGTGAGGTAGCCCTTGTTCCCGGCGTCATACTGCTTGGCCAGTTGCTCCATGGCCGAGTTCTTGAGGTCAGAGATGGGGATGGAGTTGCGCGGCATGATGCGGAACGACGACATCTTTGACCTCACCGGGCCTGGATCAACGCGAAGCGTTCCGGCCCGTCTGGAGTGACGTGTGGGGCGTAGTGGGCGGACGGTCTGCCGTCAAGACGGACGCCACCCCACGGGGCCCTGCCAGACCGCCCCGGACCAGGGCAGCAGGGTGGTGGTGTCCTCGGAAGAAGGGGAATTGACACACAGCAGCAGGCGCCGGCCCGGGGGGAGGATGGCGGTGAGGTCCCAGGGTGTGGCGGTGGGGTTGAACGCCACCAGCAGCGGGGAGAGGGGGTGCGGGCGGTGGACCAGCAGGCGCGCGCCATCCGCCGTCAGGCACGTCATGGGCGCATGCAGGAGGGCGGGTTGTTCCCGCCGCAACGCGCACAATGCGCGAACCAGCGCGTGGGTGCTGGAGCTGCCGTGGTTCAGCGGCGGCATGGGAATGCGTTCGGACCAGGCCCCGTCCAGCTCGGTGACCTCTCCGCCGCCAAAGGCACCCAGTTCGGCGCCATAGGTCAGCCAGGCGGGTTGTGGACACGTGAGCAGCCACAACAGCGCCAGGCGGTGGACATCATGGTTGCCCACGTCAGACAAAAAACGCCGGGTGTCATGGTTGTCCAGGAACTGCAGGTGAAATGACGGCGGGACCGGGCCTTTGCGGTGGCGGTGGAACGCCAGGGATTCCCAGAACGTGCGCGCGTCCAGGTGGCGGCGCGCCAGCCAGTCCAACAGCAGGCTGCGGTGTGTAAAATCCGTGGCGGTGTCCACGCCGTGGCCTTCACCCAGGCGCAGCGGGCGGTCTCCCACAATCTCACCCAACAGCAACACGTCTGGATTGGCGCGCCGCGCACGCATGCGCAGCGCCGTCCAAAAGTCCGCCGGGGCATCCAGCATGGCGTCCAGCCGCAAGCCGTCCACGCCCAGGGCCATCCAACCTTCCACCACGTCCAGCACGTGTTCCCGCGCCGGTCCCGCCGCCAGGTTGAGCCAGGGCAGCTGCGGGTTGTTGTAGTAGTGCGCGTAGGTGCTCGCATCGCCCGGCACCACCGGGAAGCGGTGGATGTGGAACCACGGCGCAAAATCACTGCGCTGTTGATGGAGCAAAACGTCCTGGAACGCGGCGTGCTCCAGGGACACATGGGTTACCGCCGCATCCAACACCACGCGCATCCCGCGTCCATGGGCGTCCTTGACCAGCGCGCGCAGGGCTGTCTCCCCGCCCAGTTCCGGCGCCACCAGCACCGCCAGGTTGGTGCTGTCATAGCGGTGCGGCGTGGAGGATGGATGCAACGGGGTGAGCACCAGCGCGGTGACGCCCAGCTGCTGCAGGTAGGGAAGGCCTTCCCGCACGCCGTGGAGATCCCCGCCGTAGAAGACCTCCCGGTCAGACAGCGTTCCGCGTGGGCTGGCCTGGGCCAGCGGTGGCGACGTCACACCGCGGTGCCAGCGGTCCAGGAAGATCCCGTAGAACACGCTGCCGTGCAGCCATGACGGCGCAGCGTCCACCGCAGGGACAGGACCGGTCACGGCCATGGATACGCCGTCCCAGGCCAATGCGCCGGCGCCCCCGCCAACGCCACACGCCACGCCCTGCACACGGCCATGGCGTTGCTGGAGTTGCTGGATATGGAGTGCCTGGTTGCCCCAGGTGAACCGAGGCACCGGTGTTTCCGGGTCCAGCTCAAAATGGACCACCAGCGTCCCATCTGCCGCGTGCCACAGGTGTTCGCGGTCCGGGGTGAGGCACACCGGTTGTGCGGGGCCGCCCACGGTGATCACGCCGTTGTGGTTTCCCTCGGCTTCATCCACGGCGGGCGCGCGTGGGTCCAACACCCAGTCCCGCTGGTCCACGCGGAATTTGTAGCGGTACACGCCGGGCCCAAGCTGCAGCGTGGTGCGGTAGTGCCCCGGAGAGACCTCCGCCATGACCACGGGATATTTCCAATCCGGCAGGTCCCCGCACAGCTCCACGTGACGTCCCGGCGGAGCATCCACAGAAAAATGGACAGCTTGACCGGCGCTCACCAGACCTCCGGTCCACCGTCGGCGGGGCACCCCGCAATGTGACCCACGCACAACCGCGCCGTGACACTCTGGATGCGTGCCGCTGCAAACGCGGGCCCGTTCCACGTCTCCAACAAGGGGCGCTGCAGGATGTTTCCCGCGGGCGCGTGGTTGAAGCCCATGGGCTTGAGGTCCCCGTTGGGTTCCACACACAACAGCTCCCACGGCAGGCGGCAGGGGTTGATGTCCATGCGGTTGATGAAGTCATCCCCCGCCGAGAACGCTGCCATCACCGCATCATCCTGCACGCGGCACTTCCAGACCTGGTGATCCTGCGTGTGGTCCAGCACGCGCACACCCAGCGCTGGCCCACGCGCCACCGCCGACGTCACGGCGGCTCCCATGACGGAAGCATCCACCATGGCCGCCTTGGCCACGGGATTGATGGGGTACATCTCCTCCAGCTTCACCCAGTCCAGCCCCGCGCGCGCGGCAAACTCCACCAGGGCGTCCAGCTCGGTCACGTTCTGGCGGTGCAGCGTGCACGCCAGCCCCATGCGAAGCGCCAGCCCATGGTCCCGCCGCGCCTGCGCCAGGGCTTCCACGCGCGGCAACAGCTGTTGGATGCGTGACCCCACGCGCAACAGGTCATGCGATCCCGCGCTCATCCCGTCCATGGAAATGGACAGCGAGTTCACCCCCAGCGCGGTGACCTCCATCAGGCGCTCCACCGTCATGGCCAGCCCATTGGTAAGCAGGTGGACCACGGTGGGCTGGCCCGCGCGCGCGTCCTTCACGGCCTGCAGCGCGGGCACAAACAACGGCGCCAGCATGGGCTCTCCGGCGTGGGTGAGCCCTACGTACAGCGCGTGGGCCAGGTGGGGCCGCAACGCGTCCAGGACGGCAGCCGTCATGTTCTGTGCGGTCCCGTCCGCGGTTTTTTCCGGGGCGCCGGTGATGCAGTGCGCACAACGCAGCTGGCAGGTCTGGGTGAGGTTCAAATAGAACCGCGTGGGTGGCGCGGGACTGCGCACCTGCAACGTGCGGAACGCGCGGTCCACCTGCAGCAACAGTTCGGACGTGGCGGTCATGGGGCCCTCCGGCGGATGCCCCACAAGGCGCGGGTGAGCGTGTCCTCAAACAGCTCCGGACGCCCCTCTTGCACGTCAAACAACGTTGACAATGTGGCCCACAAGGCACGGCTCTGCGGTGGCGTCACCAACGCCTGGGCGTCATGGACCTCACCCACCACCCAGGCCAGCGCACCCAACAGGTCTGGCCGGTGGGTCAGCGAGTGTTCCGCGCCTTCAGCGTCCACCTTGAGGCCCGCGCCCGCCGTCAAAAGCTGCTCCCACGGCGTCACCTTGGCCACCACGGTGGGGCCTGTGCGGAACGGGCTGGCCAACGCATGGCTTCCCAACGGCAGATGCAGCGTGGTTTCCCCAGCGTGTGGCCCGGCGGCGGCCTCCACCACTTGGGCGGTGATGCCATTGGCCTCCAGGTTGGCCGCCAGCAGGCGCACGTTGTCCGGCACCGGCTCCACGCACACAAAGTGCTGCGCCACGCCGTTGGCAGCCATCCACAACGTGGCCAGCCCCACGTTGGCGCCCACGTCCACCACGCGCTCCACCGGCGGGGGCACGCCGTAGGTCTGGTCCACAAAAACCTCCAGCACCACCAGCAGGGATTCACGCGTGGGGGGCAGGGTTGCGTGGATGACGCGGTCTTTCACCCGCAGCCGCACCATCCAGGGTGTGTGGTCCAACGGCAGCGGCTGGTCATGCACCGCCGCCAGCAACAACGTGCGGGTGGAAGGGTCCGCCGCCAGGGATTGCACCGCGCGGCTGCGCTGCATGGCCAGGTCCACCCGCTGCATGGCCAGCGAGCGGATGCAGTCCTGGATGTCACGCGTCTCCACCCCCGCCAGCCCGGCCAGCGCGTCCATTTCACCGGGGGGCCACGTGTGCTGCTGCGCCAGCATGGCGGCCACGTAGGGACGGTCCTGCGGCGCCACAAAGGCCAGCAGGCACGCCGCAATGTGATGCCTCTCCACCGGGTTGTTCACTTGGGGCCGTTCAGCCCTTGTCCTTGGTCACCGTCTTGCCGTCGTGCCACTTGATGGCCAGGTCGTTGGCATCGGCAAACTCGCGCAGCTTCTTTTCGTATTCGGTGCCCTTGAAGGACGTGTTGATGACCACGGTGTCCAGATCGGTGTGGAACTCCACCGGCCCGTGCACCTGCGCCTCAATGTACTGCCAGGACGTGGACGGGCCGCCGGCTGCTTTCCCGTTGGCCACATCCATGATCTGCCGGAACTGCGGCTCATCCACGGCCAACAACACGTGCTGGAAGTGCTGGGCGGTCCCCACGTCCTTGGCCTGTTTTCCAGACGAATTGCCCGCGGTGAACGTGATGCGGCTGCGGGCCTCGGCCTTCAACTCAAAATAACAGGAACCGTAGTGGCTTGCGGTGGAGTTGGCGTATTGGCCGGCGTTCAAGGCACCGTACTTGGGGCGTTCGGCGGGGATGAGGTCATGTTTGTGGTAGCCGCCCTCAAAGATGTTTTTCTCCCAGCCGTCCCGTGAACCACCCGGGTACGCGCTGGAAGACCCGGACGTGATGCCCGTCTCAAACTGGTTTTTGTAGTGGCCATCCACGGCAAAGGCATCAATGAGCCGGGACTTCTCCCGGTCCACCTTCACCTCATACTTCATTGTTGCGGCTGCACCGTACGCCGAGGTCTGCTGCCGCAGCGCCTTGTCCGGGCTGAAGTTGATGGTGGTTGGTGCGCTGGTCTTGATGTACTCCAACGCCTTGTCCAGCTGCGCCACGGTGTACCCGAGGGATTTCACGCGGGTCTCCAGCGCCGGGCGCGCGGCTTTGGACCGTTGGGCGGCCTTGGCCTCCACGTCCTTCATCACCGCGCGCTGGGTCTCATTGAGACGGGACAGGTCTCCCGCACGGGCATCCCCGTCCACCTTGGCCGGGCCGCCCGCCTTGCCGGTGCGCACCGCCAGGGCATTGCTCCTGCCACCGCGCGCGCTGGTGTCTTCCAGCGCTTTGAGGACCTTGGCCGGGGCCACGTCATCCATGACCAGCTTCTTGAGGCCACCAAACGCAGCCTCAGCCTCTTCGGTGGGCTTGCGGGTGCGGGCCTCAACCTTCTTCTCCAGCGCCTTGAATTCCTGTTTGGTCACCGTGCCGGACTTGTCGGTGTCCGCGGTCTGGGCCATGCGCTTGAGGGCAGGGTTGGCCGCCACATCTGAAATCTTGAGTGCCATGACGGTTCCTCTCAGTCCTCAAAGTACAACTTGATCCAGTCCACCCGCGCCTTGTCCCGCTCAATGAGCACGCCCACCTTCCCGTCGGTGGCCTTGGCCCCGTTGAGGTAGCTGAACGTCTGCGTCTCCGGGGACTGCACGCTCTCCGGGTTGCCCATCTTCTTGCCGTCCACCAGCAGCGTCCCGTAGGCGTAGCCGGGCTTTTCCCAGGTGCCGGACAACATGTCCGTCCAACGCACCTCCACGCGGCCAATGGTCTTGTTGCGAAGCTCCGGAGGCAAGGTGACCTCGGCCTTCTCACCGGGGTTGAACACCTTGTTGACCTGGAACTCCGCGGGCCGGGTGGCGCCGGCCTCTGTCTCATAACGGAAACGCACGCCCTGGAAGGTGATGGGATGGTCCTTGCCCTCCGGGTTGCGCGCGTAGAACTTGATGCGCAGCGTGTCTCCCTTGGGGCCGCGCAGGTCATGCGCGTTGTCCACCTCATTGGCGTCCACAAACTTGGTGCGGTCAATCTTGCGTTCCACGCCGTCCTTGCCAACCAGAAACAAATCCGCGTAGACGCCGTCCTGGTAGAACGGTTTTCCCTCGTCACTCTTGCGGCCGGACGGGTCCGGCACCGAATAGGACGCCGTCCAGATGCACTCAATCTGGTCCAGGCCCACGCCGCTGCGGTGTTTGGACAGGTCAATGTCCACCGTCTCACCGGCCCGCACCGTCTTGTTGATGGGGAAGAAGTCGGTGGATTCGGTCTTGGTGGGGACCTTGTGGGTGATTTCCAGGGTCTTGATGGTGGTGGGGCTGGAGGCGTTCAACGTCACCGGACCGTGGACCGGGGGGCCACCGGCTTCTCCCGGGGTCTTGCCTCCCACCGTGGCGCTGGCGTAGCCGCGCATGGTCGCGTCGGTCCCAACCTTCACGGCAATGACGCCGTCACCGGCCAGCTGGTGTTTGATTTCCTGGCCCTTGCGGCCATCCAGCTTGAGACCGCCGCCACCAAAGGTGATGACCTCCCGCTGCTGGCCGTCCTTGGGCGGGAACACCGTGGACTCCCACGCGCCACCGGGGCCAATCTTCTTGGTCACCCCACCCGTCTCACCCGTGCCCGTGGAGGGCGCCGCCGGCTTGGTGTCCAGCAGGGTCTTGAGTTCCTGCAGCTGGGCCTTTTCCGTGGCGGAAAACTTGGAGACGTTCTTGAGCGCCCTGGTGAGCTCGGTCTTTTCCAGTTTGCCGTTGGCGGTTGTGGGGTTGGTCTGGTCCAGTTTTTTGGCAAGGGGCTGCAGGTGTGACGGCAGCTTTCCAATTGAGATGGCCATGCTTCACCGCTCCAAAGGGTGTGCAACTGAGGCCACCGTGCCTAGCAACCAGAATGTGGGGGGTCAACAGTCTTGCCTGCTTTCCACGACACGCAGCGCCATGGGCGCCCGACGACACGCCAGGACGCTCAGGGAACGTGGCGGCAGGCGGTGTCTGAGGTGATTTCAAACTTCCCCAGGTACTTGGGAAGGTCCTCCACGCGGTTGATGGGGACGGGCTGTTCACAGCGGTAGGTGTTGTTGAACTTCTCAATGGACGCCGTGACAAAACGCAGCGGCGCGGGCTCCTGGATGACCGCGTTGACCCGGCCGTCCTTGAACGCCTCATAGAACATGACGTCCTGGTCGTTGATCTGGACAAAAAACACGTCCCGGCCGGTGGCTTCCCAGTCCAACATGCCCACGCTCAAGATTTGCAACGCCATCCACCACCTCCCTGCGCGCCGCCGCTGTCTATACGCGCCCGGGCCCGCGGAAAAAAGGGCGTGGCCATGATGGCGGTGACGCTGCGTCAGCGCGGCGTGACGGTTGCGCCGCAGCACGCCGCAGGGCAATGAGGGACCAGCATGTTTGTGCGCGCGGACCTGCACGGTCATACGTTTTTTTCGGACGGGCGCACCACGCCCGAGGCGTACGTCACCTTCCGCCACTCCCTGGGCATGCGGGTTGTTGCCATCTCCGATCACGACGTCATGACCGGCGTGCGCCGCGGCGCCCGGGTGGCCGCCCAACACGGCATGGTGATCCTCCCCGCGCAGGAGACCACCGCGTTCATCCACTTTGGAACGCCCCAGGCCGAACAAATCCACGTGCTGGCCTACTACCCACCCTCGGTGCTTGAGGGAGACGGGCTGGAACGCACCGCGCTGTACCAACGCGGCGTCCTGGTGGCGCAGCGCTGGCGGGACTTTGTGTGCGCCTGGCTGGAGTCCCTTCCCACGTCAGACCGGGAGGTGCTGGACCCGCACGGCCAGATCCGGGCGTTGGGCTGGGCCCAGTTCCCGGCGCTGCAAACCTGCATTGACCTCATTGTGGCGCGGAGGGAGGCGCTGTTTGAGGCGTTCCGCCTCCACCACGTGTTGTTCTGGACGCAGGACAAGGCGCTGTTTGGCTGGGAGCCGGAAGCCATGATGGACGCCATACGGGCAGACGGCGCGGTGGACATTGTGGCGCACGCGGCGCGCGTGAAGGACAAAGAGCGCATGGACCTGGTGCTGGCGTACGCCACCGGCGTGGAGTGTTACACGTCACGCCACAATGCGCAGGTTGCCGAACGTTTGCGTGGCTACGCCCAGCACCACGGCAAGCTGTGGACCGCCTCCAGCGACGATCACCAGAACGCGCCGTACACCCAGCCTCCGCCCACACCCGTGGCCACCCTGGAACGCCTGTTGGGCGGCCCGGTGCCGCAAGCCTGGCGCGTTGCCGCCTGAAGAGAGGACCGTTTCCCTGATGCCCCCGTCGTCGCCACCGTTTGTGAAGACCTACCCCGTCAACCTGGCGCGTGAACCAGGCATGCCCACCGGCATCCATGACCCGGCGTGGAAGGACCCGGCGGTGGCCACCAAGGTGGGCCTGGACCACTACGCGCGCGTGATGTCCCAGGGGCTGCCGCGCCAGGCATTCCAGACGGTGGAGGCGTTGGCGCCCATGCGCCGCGGCGCGGTGGAGACGCGCAGTTTTGTGTTGACCACGGTGACGCCGCTGGCCGGGGGCGTACGCGTGCGCGCGGGGTCCTACGGGGAAATCCACCGGCGGTATTCTTTTGGGGGGCGCCTGCCGCCGGCCAACTTCCACGCCATGGCGGTGGGCTTTGGCGTGGACAGCCTGGGTCAATGTTTCCTCAAGGCGCTGGTGGGACGCATGGACGGCGGCTGGGGGAACCGGGCTGCATTGAGCGTGGTGTTTGCGTCAGACCAGGGTGAGCTTGGCGGTATCTCCTGGGTGGGTGAACTGGACCCCCCCGGCGACAAACCGGTGCTGGTGCTGGCGCAGGACAAGGCACTCAAGGATGGTTTTGATGCGCTGACCACCGCCACCGTGACGTTCCAGACGGTGCACGGCACGCGCTGAGTGAAACCAGACGGCGTTCAGCGTTCCAGGTAGAGGTACAACGTCCCGTTGGCCATGGCGGCGGTGGTCTGCAGGCGCCAGCCTTCTTTTGCATATTTGTTGAGCGCTTCTTCCTGGGACGTCTTGGATTTGTCCATCTGGCTGGCGCCGGCCATGGTCCCAAAGTTGACGCTGATGATTTTGTATTCCTTGGACGGGGTTCCCTCGGCGTGGGCGGGGGTCACCACGGTGAAGGCCAGCCCCGCGCCCAGGCCCGCCACCAGACACGTCAACGCCACCCTGCGCATGATCAGGTTCATCTCAACCGCTCCTTGTTGTGGTTTGTTGGTGTTGAAACCACGCCGTCAACCGGCGTGGGTTTCCAGACGGTGCATCATGGGATTGGCCAGCGCGCGCCAGGTGAGCCGCGTGGCCGCTTCCACATCCAACGGTCCCTTGAACACGTACCGCTGGCCCACCCGCGCGGTGAGCGTGACGCCCAGGTCCAGGGCACCCCGTTCCACGCTGGGGGCCACCGGGTCGGTCACGGCGGCCTTGAGCCATACATCCACGGTGACCGCGCCCTTCTCTCCCTGCACGTCCTTTCCGCCCTCCAGGAACACCTCCACGTCCTGGGTCACCGGGTCCGCCAGGAGGTCCTTGGCCACTTTTTGCAGGTCCGCCTTGGAGACGTCTCCTTCCAGCGCATACAACGCGGCCACATCCACAGCGTCCACCGCTGCACCAAGCTCGCGGCACAACGTCAAGGTGCCCTGGGTTGCCGGGTCCACAAACGCCGCGCGTGCACGCACCACCACCACTGCCTTCATGGGAGTTCCTCTCCAGTCAGCCGTTGATAGGCTTCCAAGTACCTTGCCTGCGTGCGTTGCACCACGTCCTGCGGCAACGCCGGAGCCGGCGGCAGCTTGTTCCACCCGCTTTTCTCCAGGTGGTCCCGGACGTGCTGCTTGTCAAAGTTTTCTGGCACCTTGCCGGGCTGCCAGCTGCCAGCGTCCCAGAACCGGCTGGAATCCGGCGTGAGCATCTCATCAATGAGGATGAGCGTTCCCTGGTGGACGCCAAACTCCAGCTTGGTATCCGCCAGGATGATTCCGCGCTCCAGCGCGTAGCGGTGCGCAGCGTCGTAGATTTGCAGCGTGGCGGCCCGCAGGTCCGTGGCCATGCGCGCGCCCACCAGCTCTTCCAGCTGCCCGGGCATCAACGGCTCATCATGGCCCGCGTCTGCCTTGGTGGTGGGCGTGAACAACGGGGCCGGAAGACGTGACCCCGGCAGCAGCCCCTTGGGCACCTGCTGTCCAAACACGGTGCCGGTGTCCTGGTAGGCCTTGTACCCGCTGCCGGCCAGGTACCCGCGCGCCACGCACTCAATGTCCACACGTTTGGTGCGTTTCACCAGCATGCTGCGGCCTTCCAGCACGGCAGCCTGGGCGCGCAGCACGTCGGGATATTCGGCCACGTTGGTGGCAATGACGTGGTTGGGGAAGATGGCGCGGGACCAGTTGAACCAGAAGCGGCTCAGCTGGGTGAGCACGCGCCCTTTGTCCGGGATGGGCGTGGGCAACACACAGTCAAACGCAGACAACCGGTCGGTGGAGATGAGCAACAGCTGCTCCTCTCCCACGGCGTACACATCCCGGACCTTGCCGCGGTGGATACACGTGACGCCCTGAAGATCCGTGGTGGTGATGGTGGGATGGGCCATGGCGGGGCGTGAATAGCCCACCGGTGGCATTGGGCAAACAAGTCCTTTGGCCAGAGCATGTCTTTGTGCGTGCAGCGCAAGGCGCAAGCCTGTATGGTCAGAAGACATGCGCCGTTGGTTGCCCGTTCTTGCGTTGTTCATGTTGGTGGCCTGGCAGTTGCCACAAACAGCGGGCGTGTACCTGGGCGTTGATGTGTGTGGTCCAGACTGCGAAGATGACAGCACCGAAGACCAGCCGTGCCCGTCCTGCGCGGCGTGCTGCAACTGCGGGCCACACGCTCCAAGGCCACAAGCGGGCCCGGTGCTGACGTTGGCGCCGCTGTTGGACGGCGGAAAAGTCCTGTCCTGGCCTCCGTTGGTGGACGGCGTGTTGGATGTGACGTCGGACGGCGTGTTCCACCCTCCGCGGGTCTGATGCCCAGAGGCTGAAGTTGTCCTGGATGCCCGCGCTTCTGGCGCGGGCTGGTTCTGTATGGCCAGCGCCGGGGGGAGCACCCCCGCGTCCAGGACGCGCAACCCATCCCATTGCATCCACGGAGCATCCCATGCGTTTTGCTGCATGGCTCCGGCGCGGCGTCACCCTGTCCCTGCTGTGCGCGGGGACGGCGGTGGCGGCGGACGCCGGGGCAACCACCCTTGAAGACGTCTTGACCGCCGTGCGGGAACGTTCCCCGGACATCCTGGCCGCCACCACCCAGGCGCGCGCCACGCGTGCCTCCCGCGTGGGCGCCACGCCGCTGTTCCACGCCAACCCGTCCATCACCGGCGGTGCGGGCGCGGTGGCGCGTTTTGACGAGCCGCCCTTGCGCGGCGGGTTGGGTGGCGCGGGAACCATCCAGCTCAACGTTCCGGTGGAAATGGCGGGACAACGCTGGCTGCGGGTTGCCAGCGTGGACGCGCACGCCACGGCGGATGACCTGGCGGTGGATGACGTGGCCCGGCAGCTGCGCGCCCACGCGGTGGAGTTGTTTGCACGCGCCCTGTTTGCACAACGCGCCACCGCCCTGGCCCGGCAGAACCTGGAGCTGACGCAACGGGTGGCGGCCGCCGCGCAGCAGCGCCTTGCGGCAGGGGCGGTGGGCGCGGTGGAGGTGGAACTTGCGGCGCTGGGCGTGACGCAGGCCCGTCAGGCGTTGGCCACCGCCCTGGCAACCCAGCGCGCCACGCTGGCAAACCTGGGCGGGCTGATGGGGGTGGACACGTTGGCCGCGGTGACCGGGGAGTTGCGCCCGGCGCGCGCCCTGCCCGCGCTTGACACGGTGCTGCAGGCCGCGGCGCAGCGGGCGGATGTTCGCGCGGCGCGGGCGCGCGGCGGTGCCGCGCAGCGTGATGCCAGCCTGGCGGCGGCCGAAGCGGTGCCCTCCCCCACCTTTGGGACCATGTACCAGTACTGGAACCGGGAACACGCCGTGATGGGGACGGTGACCTTCCCGCTGCCGGTGTTCAGCCGCGGGCAGGGCGAAGAGGCCCGCGCGCGCACCCGGGCCAGCGGCATGTTGCAGGAAGCAGACGCGCGCGCGCGCCTGGCCCAGGCCGAAGCGCGGGCCGCACATGCGCTGCTGGTCTCCCTGGCCCAACAACGCAGCGAATTTTCCGACGACACGGGCGCGGCACTGCTGGCGCGTTTGGAGGCGGCGCACCAGGCCCGGGGCGTGACGCTGGACGTGTTGTTGGATGCGCAGCGGCGGGTGATGGCCACGCGCCGGGATGCCCTGGAACTGGAACTGCAAGAAGCGTTGGCCTGGATTGCCTTGGATGCTGCCATGGGAGTGTTGCCATGAACCGCGTGTGTGTCGTGTTGAGTTGTCTTGTGTTGACGGCGTGCCCCCAGCACCCCGTGGCCTTGGCCCCGGCCACCCATACCCATGCCCCGCCCCAACCCGCCGGAAAAGACCACGTCCACGGCGCGTCCGAGGCCCCACGCGAGGGCATCCCGGAGCTGGTGCAGGTCTCCCCCACGGTGCAGGCCGCGGTGGGCATCAAGACCCAGAGCCCCAAGATGATGCCCTTGTCCCGCACGGTGGAATTGGCGGGGGAAGTGGCGGGGGACCCGGACCGCACCGCCCACGTCACGGCGCGCGCGTCTGGCCGCGTGACCCAGGTGATGTTCAAGGAGGGTGACCTGGTGAAACAGGGCGCCACGCTGGTGGTGCTGGAGAGCGCCGAACTGGCACGTGCGCGCGCCGCGGTCACCACCGCCACGGCCCGCGCCGCGGCGGGAGAACAGACGCTCAAGCGCGTCCAACACCTGGTGGAGCAGGGACTGGCCCCCCAACAGGAGCTGCACGCCGCACAAGCCGAGGCGCACATCTCCGCCGCCGAGGTCCTGGCCGCACAACAGGCCCTGGGCGCGTTTGGGGTGGCACCGGGTGACACCGGGGGAGATGCGGCGCGGCTGGTGTTGCGCGCGCCGGTGGGCGGCACGGTGACCATGCGCAACGCGGTGGTGGGCCAGGCCGTGGGCGCCCAGGACGTGTTGGCCACGGTGGTGGACCTCACGCGCGCGTATTTTGAGGCGCGCGTGTTTGAGCGGGACCTTGCCTCCATTGCGCAAGGCAGCGTGGTGGAGGTGCGCCTGCACGCGTATCCGGACACGCCGCTTGTGGGGACCGTGGCGTTCCTGGGCGCCGAGGTGGACCGCGCCACCCAGAGCATCCTGGCGCGCGTGCGCTTCCAGCAGGGCGTGGAGGACCTGCTCAAGCTGGGCCTGTTTGGCAACGCGCGGGTGGCCACCGGGACGGCGCAAGGGTCACCTGACGTGCTCACCGTTCCGCTTTCCGCCGTCACGCGGGTGATGGACCGGGACCTGGTGTTTGTGGCCCGCCCGGATGGGGGCTTTGCCGCCCAGAACGTGACGCTGGGCCAGTCTGCCGGGGGGCGGGTCCACGTGCGGGATGGCCTGGCCCTGGCGGACCAGGTGGCCGTGGAGGGCGTGTTCAACCTCAAGTCCATCCTGCTCAAATCCACGTTTGCCGAGGAGGAGTGAGAGATGCTCGCCTTCCTTGCATCCGTGGTGGAATGGTCATTGCGCAACCGTCCCGTGGTGCTCATGGGGACGTTCATTTTTGTCCTGTTTGGCCTGGACAGCGCGCGGCGCCTTCCCATTGATGCCATCCCTGACGTCACCACCATCCAGGTGCCGGTCATCACCACCGCGCCGGCCCTGTCTCCGGTGGAGGTGGAACAACACGTCACCGTGCCGGTGGAGCGCGCCATGGCCGGGCTCCCCGGCCTGACCGAGCTGCGCAGCATCTCCAAACACGGCCTGTCCATGGTGACGGTGGTCTTCAACGACGACACCGACATCTACCGCGCGCGCGCGTTGATGATGGAGCGGTTGCGCCAGGCTGAAAGCACCATCCCGTCCCAATACGGGAAGCCTGAGCTGGGCCCCATCTCCACCGGCCTGGGTGAGGTCTACCAGTTTGCATTGCGCTCCAAGACGCTGGACCTGGCCACGCTGCAGGACGTCATGGACTGGCAGCTGGCGCCGGAGCTGCGCATGGTTCCCGGCGTGGTGGAGGTCAACGCGTTTGGCGGGAGCACCCGGCAGTTCCAGGTACGGGTGGACCCCGCGCGCATGCAGGATGCGGGTTTGTCCCTGCAGGACGTGGCGGACGCCGTGGGGCGCGCCAACCAGGCGGCCGGCGGCGGGTACCTGGAGGTGAACCGGGAACACATGGTGGTCTCCTCCATGGGGCAGATGAAAAGTGTGGAGGACCTGCGCAACGTGGTGCTGGGCGCCACCCCGCAGGGGAAACACATTGTGCTGTCCCAGGTGGCCCAGGTGCGGGAAGGCGGACGGCTGCGCCTGGGTGCCGCCACCATGGATGGCGAGGGTGAAGTGGTGGTGGGGATTGTGTTGATGCTCATGGGGGAAAATTCGCGCGTGGTGACCCATGCGGTGAAGGAACGACTGGACGCGCTGTTCCCGTCTCTGCCCAAGGGCGTGGAGCTGGTGCCATTTTATGACCGCAGCGTCCTGGTGGACCGCACCATCAAGACGGTGGGCACCAACCTGCTGGAAGGTGCGCTGCTGGTCATTGCCATCCTGCTGTTGTTGCTGGGCGGGCTGCGCGCGGGCCTGGTGGCGGCCATCACCATTCCCCTGGCCATGTTGTTTGCCCTCATCATGATGCGGCTGCGCGGCATGAGCGGGAACCTCATGAGCCTGGGCGCCATAGACTTTGGGCTCATTGTGGATGGCGCGGTCATCATTGTGGAGAACTGCGTGCGGCGGTTGCATGAACGCGCGCGGGACAATCCCCGGCCCATGGATGAGCAGGAGCGCATTGGGGTCATCCATGACGCCACCATGGAGGTTCGCGGGGCCACCATGTTTGGTGAGGCCATCATTGCGCTGGTGTACGTGCCCATCCTGGCGTTGGGCGGCATGGAGGGGAAACTTTTCCGTCCCATGGCGTTCACGGTGCTGTTTGCGTTGCTGGGCGCGTTCCTCCTCACGGTGACGGTGGTTCCGGTGTTGTGCACCTACCTGCTGCGCCCCCAGGCAGAGGACCATGACCCGCTGTTGATGCGCCTGGCCGCCCGCTTCCATGCGTTCTTGCTGCCCAAGGTGATGAAGGTTCCCGTCTTCACGCTGGTGGCGGCGGTGCTGCTGCTGCTGGTGACCGGCGGGGTGTTCAGCCGCATGGGTGGTGAGTTCATTCCCACGCTGGATGAGGGCGAGCTGCTCATTGAGGCGCGCCGCCTTCCCGGTGCCGCGCTGTCTGAAAGTGTGGCCATGGACCTGCGCACGCAGAACGCCATCAAGGACATCCCGGAGATCCAGGCCACCGTGAGCCGTGCGGGCGCGCCCAGCGTGGCCACCGACCCCATGGGCCTGGAACAATCAGACACGTACATCATCCTCAAGCCGCGCGAGGACTGGCGCCCCGGCCTCACCAAGGCCGCGCTGGGTCAGGAGATCCTGGAGCGCGTGGAGGCAGCGCTGCCGGACATGTCTGCGGCGTTGAGCCAGCCCATTGAGATGCGCACCAATGAGCTGGTGGCGGGCGTGCGGTCAGACGTGGCGGCGTTTGTGTTTGGCCCGGACCTCCAGGAGCTGGCGCGGCTGGGGCAGGAGGTGGTGCGCGCCATGGAAAGGGTGCCGGGCGCGGTGGATGTGCGCATGGAGCAGGTGGCGGGGCTCAAGTACCTGCGCATCTACCCGGACCGCGCGCGGCTTGCGGCGCGTGGGCTGAGCGTGGCGGACATCAACCTGGTGGCTGAGACGCTGGCGGTGGGTCACGTGGTGGGGCGCGTCTACCAGGGCGAACGGCGCTACGAGCTGGCGGTGTTGCTGGACCACGGCTTTGAAGGATCCCTGGACACGCTGCGCAGCCTGCCGTTGCGCGCGCCCACCGGGCAGGTGGTTCCGTTGGGTGAAGTGGCCACGGTGGTGGTGGAGGAAGGCCCCAGCCAGGTGAGCCGGGAGCGGCAATCCCGCCGCCTCACCGTGGAGTTCAACGTCCGGGACCGGGACATGGTGGGCGTGGTGAAAGACGCGCAGGCTGCAGTGGCCACGGTGGCCCTGCCGGCGGGCTACCGCATCACCTGGGGCGGCCAGTTTGAGAACTACCAGGCCGCGTCAGACCGGTTGATGGTGGCGGTGCCGTTGGCGCTGGTGCTCATCCTGTTTTTGTTGTGGATGGCGTTCTCCTCGGTGGGGCCGGCGCTCATCATCTTCAGCGCCATTCCCATGGCCATGGTGGGCGGCGTGCTGGCGTTGTGGGCGCGGGATCTGCCGTTCTCCATTTCGGCCGGCGTGGGTTTTATTGCGCTGTCCGGCGTGGCGGTCCTCAACGGCCTGGTGCTGGTGACGTTTGCGCGGCGGGTGCAGGCCACCGGCGTCCACCCGGCCAACGCCATGGAAGAGGCCGCGCGCCTGCGGCTGCGTCCGGTGCTCATGACGGCGGCGGTGGCGGCGCTGGGGTTTGTCCCCATGGCGGTCTCCCAGGCCCCGGGTGCGGAGGTTCAGCGGCCCCTGGCCACGGTGGTCATTGGCGGCCTGGCCTCTTCCACCGCGCTCACCTTGGCGGTGCTTCCGGCGTTCTACCGGGTCATCTATGGCCGGCGGCGTCAGGCGCCCGTGGATCCAGGCGCGAAAGTCACAGCCTGACATGCGCGCCGGACGCATTGTTTGCGGGCCGGCGGGGAAAATCCATCCGCAAAACCAGCCCATTGGATGGCACCGCCATTGCTCAGGGTGGGCCAAGGTTTCCCCCTTACGCTTCAGGAGTTGTGCATGCCCAAGAACGTTCTGGTCCAGCAGTTCATGTCCGCCCAACCCATCACCGTGCGCCATGATGAGTTGTTGGAGCGGGTGCAGGATTTGATGCGCAAGAACAGCATCCGGCATTTGCCGGTGTTGCGCGAGGCCCAGCTCTACGGGCTCATCTCAGACCGTGACGTCAAGATGGCGCTGGCGTTGCGCGGCGCGGACCCCAAGAAGATGACCGCGGGGGACATTGCTTCCACGGATGTCTACACCACCCACCCCGACAGTCCGCTGGCGCGCGTGGCGTCGGAGATGGCGGACAAACACTACGGGTCGTGCGTGGTCACCAACAAGAATGAAGTGGTGGGCATCCTCACCAGCGTGGACCTGGCGCGCGCCTTGGCCGCGGTGATCAACGGGGAGCTCTTCAAGAGTGCTTGAACCCCACGCGTCTTCAGGAGCTTGAGTTGGTGACGCTGCTGCTGTTGCTGCTGCTGCCCGAAGAGCCGCTCTCCGCGCCGGACCCCATGCCCTGGGATGAGGCGCCGGGGTCCTCACACTCGCTGGTGTCCTCGGCGCTGCAGCTGCCGTTGTAGTCAATGGGCTGGCCGCGTTCACAGCCCCAACCGGCATCCACACGTTCAGGAGCGGTCTTGTTGGCGCGCACCAGGCCGCCGGTGCAGGTGAGCACGCAGCACAAAAACGGTGGTTGCGGCGCACGGTCTCCAGTGCAGGCCATGCCCAGCGCGGCCAGCAGCAAAGCCGTCGCACTTCCCACACCGGTCTTCCCCGCGCGCCATGTCATGACGGGCACCCTACAACAGGCCCAGGGGGCTCGTCCGCTGGGGCAAGGCGCGCTATAGACCGCGGCCATGCAATTTCCCGACTACCGCCCCCGCCGTCTCCGCCAGTCTGATGGAATGCGCCGCATGGTGCGTGAAACGCGCCTGAGCCCGGCCCACTTCATCTACCCCCTGTTTGTGCTGCCTGGCAGCGGCATCAAACAGCCCATCCCTTCCATGCCCGGCATCTCGCGCTTCAGCGTGGACCGGGTGGTGGATGAGGCGCGCTCCGCGTTTGACCTGGGTGTTCCCGGCGTCATCCTGTTTGGCCTGCCGGACTCCAAGGACGAGGAAGGCAGCGGCGCGTGGAAGGACCAGGGCACCGTGCAAAACGCCGTGCGGGCCATCAAGAAGGCGCTGCCCAACATGGTGGTCATGACGGATGTGTGCCTGTGCCAGTACACCAGCCACGGCCACTGCGGGCATCTGGCGCGGACGCAGGGCGGCCGGATGGACGTGGACAATGACGCCACGCTGGAACTGTTGGGCAAGACCGCGGTGAGCCACGCCAAGGCCGGGGCAGATGTGGTGGCCCCCTCAGACATGATGGACGGGCGCGTGGGGTTCATCCGGGAGAGCCTGGACGAAGCCGCGTTGGACCACGTGGCCATCCTCTCCTACGCCGCCAAATACGCCAGTGGCTTCTACGGGCCGTTCCGTGACGCCGCCGAGAGCGCGCCCCAGGAAGGGGACCGCAAGACCTACCAGATGGATCCCGGCAACGCGCGGGAAGCCATGCGGGAGATGTCCCTGGATATTGCCGAGGGCGCCGACATGATCATGGTGAAACCGGCGTTGGCGTACCTGGACATCATTCGCGCGGCGTCCGAGGAGTTTGATCACCCGCTGTGCGCCTACCAGGTGAGCGGCGAATACAGCATGGTGATGGCCGCCGCCGAGAAGGGCTGGCTGGACGGCCCGCGCGTCATGATGGAGACGCTCACCGCCATCAAACGCGCCGGCGCGGACACCATCATCACGTATTACGCCAAGGAAGCCTGCCGGGCCCTGGCCCGCGGGGACGGCTGACGGCTCCGGCCTATCGGCCTCTTGACGTCGACAGCAACGCCCGGGGGGCACCATGCGCGGCACCGAATACAAGGTGGTGGAGGTCTCCACCGTGACCGATGATGCGCTCACCCGGGTGCTCAACGAATGGTCACGCCAGGGCTGGGTCTATGACGGCATGACGTTTGTGCCCAATGAGGCCAGCAAGCGCCCGCGCATGGCGTTTGTGATTTTCACCCAGGAAGTGGAACTCCCGGACGGGTGAGCCATGGCCGCGCCGGACACACACCTCACGGCGGTGGAGAGGCTGGGGGCCGCCGGGCTGCTCACGGTCACCCATGACGCGCTCAACCAGGAGCGGCTGGGCCAGGTGTACGCGCTGGTGGTGCCCGGGGCGTTGACCCACGGGCTGGGCAAGGAGGCCACCTGTGCCACGGTGGTTCGTGAAGCCCTGCAGGGGGACCAGGCGCGTGCGCATCTTGGTGATGCGCTCAACCGCGCGGCCCACAAGGAGCGCGGGTTGTTGGACGCGCTCAACGACAGTGTGTTGCGGGAACGGGTGCTGACCCTGCCCCAGCTGACGCTCCGGCGGGAGCGCGCGCGCTTGATGTGGGCGCTGGCGGCGGACCCGCGCAAGGCGTGTGGGGATGTGCTGGCGGAGATGTTGAGCGAGCTCAACGCCGCAGTGAAGGCCGCCCAGTCCCGCAAGGTGGACCTGGACCTGGGCCCGTTGTCTGACGCCGTAGAAACGCAACAACCGCCACGGGATCTGGTGCGCGAACGTGTGGAGCGCCTGGAGCGGGAACGTGCCGAGTTCCTGGCCCAGCTGGGCATGCGTGACGCCGCGTGGCGTGCGGAAGTTGAAGCGCGGGCCGAGGCGGAACGTCAGGTGGCCTTGTGGCGCACCCGCGCCCGTGACGCCGAGGAAGGGCTGCAGGACACCCAGGCGCAGCTCAAGAACGTGCTCTTGGCCGCGCGCACCCCGGCGGTGGCGGTCACCCGCGTGGACCGGCTGGGTGAACGCCTGGAGGCCATGGAGCTGGACCGGGACACGTGGAAGGAGCGCGCCGAATCTTTGGAAGCGCAACTGGATGGTGTGCTGCAGCGTCAGGCGCAGCTGGCCCAGCAGCTGGTGAGCCGGGACCTGGCGTCCCAGCAGCGCATTGCGCGGTTGCGGGAGAGCCTGCGGGATGTCCGGCGGCAGCGCGCGCGCCCGGCGGATGAGCAGCCCCAGGAGGGCCTGGGACCGGAACGTGTGGCGGTGCACGTGGACGTGGCCAACCTGGCGGCCAGCGCCAACCACCGCCACGCCGGGCGCGTGGACTTTGTGGCGCTGCTGCGCTGGCTGGGCGAAGGCCGCCGCGTGGCGCGCGCGGTGGCCTATTGCGTGGAGCACGGCGACGCGGAGCGTTTTCAGGGCTTTGCCAACGCGCTGCGCGGGGCGGGTTATGAGGTGCGCGTGAAACGGCCGCGCGCGCGGTCTGACGGCACCATCAAGGCGGATTGGGACATGGGCCTGGCCATGGACGTGGTGGCGGACACCGCCCGGGTGGACACCATCATTGTGTGCAGCGGGGATGGGGACTTTGTGCCGCTGCTGGAGACCATGCGGCGCCGGGGAAAACGGGTGGAGGTGTGCGCCTTCCCCGAGGACACCCACGAGGACCTCCGACGGACCGCCCAGCTGTTTCACGCCCTGGACGTGAGCCACACCCGCAAAAGCAGTTGACGGGTTGGCCACTGGCCTGAAACAGGAACGCCCATGACCCAGAAACGCTCCCACGGCTCCAAGCCGCCACGCGGTGGCCCACGCTCCAATGACAAACGTCCCGGGCGCGCCCCGGGACCGCGTGGACGCCCGGACCGCGGCGGCGGCGGCGGTGGTTACGCTGGCGGGGCACCACGGTCAGACCGTGGCAGTGGCGGCCGGCGGGC
>Ga0154020_10000853_pt1 | contig 37585 bp, 26 predicted proteins | sample Klosneuvirus_201_FD_109709 | JGI IMG/M metagenome (GOLD analysis project Ga0154020, IMG submission 109709) | Active sludge microbial communities from wastewater, Klosterneuburg, Austria - Klosneuvirus_20160825_MG | ecosystem: Engineered > WWTP > Aerobic digester > Activated sludge | place... | reverse complement strand
GACTGCCAGCGATCGCGGTGGGGACCTCGACCCGGGCGGCCTTCACTGTGCGAAACCTGGGGAACGATCCGCTCACGGTCAGCTCGATCACCATCGAAGGCGCTCCCGAGCTGACGCTGTCCACGGGCGCGCTCGACGTGCCCACCAGCGGCGCAGAGACCGCGGAGATCAGCTTCGCTCCGCTCGACCTGCGGGTGATTCAGGGGACCCTGGTGCTGCGCTCCAACGACCCGGACCTTCCCGAGGCGCGGATCCCGATCATCGCGGCCCCCAAGACCGGCTCGGTGCTCTTGATCTGTGTATCGAGCGGCGATGTCCCGATCGCCGAGCACTGCTCCGATCGAGACCTGTCGCTGGACCTGCTCGCGACGCCGCTGGGCGGCGCGAAGACCGCCACGATCACCTTGAAGAACGTGGGCGATGCCTTGATGTCGGTGACCTACGGGAGCCTCGATATCGCCTCGGATCCGAGCTTCTCGTTGGCCGCCGTGCCGCTGCCCTTCAACCTTGAGCCAGGCGAGCGGCGGTCGACCACCGCGCGTTTCAGCGCCGATCACCCCGGGAGCGCCGGGGCGACCGCGGTCTTCCAGGCCAACGGCGAGACCCGGCGGGTCCACTTGACGGCCTCCACGACCCCCAAGCTCTTCTGCCTCAGCCCCGCGCTGCTCGACTTTGGGCGGCTCGGGGTTGGCGCCGTCGCCACCTCCACCGCCCATGCCTCAGCCTGCGGAGCCTCCACCATTCAGCTCGACGGCGCCGAGATCGTGGAGGGACAGAGCGCGTTCTCTTTGGCTCGGCCCCTGAACGGTCCGATCGAGCTCGCCCCCGTCGCTGGGCTCGATCTCGCGATCGCGCTGACGTTCCACCCGACCAGCGCCGGGAGCTTCCAAGGACGCCTACGCGTACGCAGCGCCTCGGGCGAGGCCACGGTCGAGCTCCGGGGCAGCGCCGGCACCTGCGACCTCCGCCTCGAGCCTGCGCGCCTCGACCTCGCGGTGGGCGGCGCGCCAGCGAACCTCCTCCTCCGCAACGCCGGGGCCCAGGCCTGCCAGGTCGAACGCATCGAGCTCCGGAATGCGTCGGACTCAGGCTTCGCCATCGTCTCGAGCCCGGCCGCTCCGATCGCCTTGGCACCGGCGACCACCGCCACGATCGTCGTCGCCTACGGCGGCGCCAGCGGACCCCTCGGGGCTCGCGCGGATCTCATGGTGCGGTACCAGGCCGATCCGGGCACCGCAGAGCTGAGCGCGCTCCTTAGCGTCGCCCCCACTCCCCTGATGTGCACCAACGGCTCTACCGGGACGAGCTGGCGCAGCACGCTTCCGCCGCTGGCCTCCCCGACGCCGGTCGCCCCGACGCTCGGCGCTGCGGGCGGCGGCGCGCTCGGCTGCCGCCTCGATACCAGCCTGGACACGGACCCCGGCGCCCCGAGCGATGCCGTTTCGACGGTCGCCCACAACGGGGGACGCTGGTACTTCGAGGCCAAGACCGATCGCATCGATCCAAACGGCGGCCTCGGGACCGTAAACGTCTGGGCCCCTCCGGCAGACACCTTCCAGCTCGGCCCAGTCTTCATGCGCGAGGTCGCCGCCGCCGGGGTCTTCACTTCAACGGTCGGGACCATCAGCGTGGCAGCCGATCTCGAGGCCGGCGTAGCCTACTTCTACGCCGACGGAATGCTCAGCACGCAGAGCTCGCTGCTCGAGATCCCCGGCGTCGGGGCCTTCCACGCGGGGGGGCGCGGAGGCTGGGGCCAACACACCCGCTTCAATTTCGGCGCGGAGCCCTTCGCGCATGCGCCGCCCGCCGGGTTCAGCGCCTGGTCGGGGGCCGGGCCGAGCGCCGGTCCCTGCAGCACCGACCCAGATCTCCCTGCGCCGACCGCGCCGGTGGAGGTCATCGGCGACGGCGGTCAGCCCGCGGGCGGAGCGACCACCTTCGAGTCCGCGGTGCGTGACCCGGTCGAGTTGATCGTGCTCGGGGTGTACGACGCCGGCTCGACCAGCAGCTGGATCTGGAGCACCGATCCCCAGGGCAATCCGATCGAGGAGACCGTCGGCCCCGGCCACAACGGCTCGGCGCTGGTGCGCATCGATCGAGCCGCGCGGGTGCACTTGGTGCTCTCGGCCTACGAGCCCACCGATTGGCAGCTCGTGGTCGGCCCCAACACCACGCTCGAGTCGGTCGCGCTCTACGGCATGCACCTCCAGACGGTGAGCGGGCTGCCCACCGGTGTCCCGCTTGAAGTCCGCACCATTTGCACCGGCGGTGACGGCGGGAACTGCCCTGGGTTCACTGGAGAGGACTTCCCGATCGCGCCTCACACCTGGCCCTTTGACGTGGGCGGCGGCGACACGCAGGGCTTCATCAACATGATCGAGGCGCGCACCTGCTTGCCGCTGCGGATCTTCGCCGGCGCAGGCTACGGCCGAGCCTTCGAAGTGCACTAGCAAGCTGCTAGGGGGCTCACCGGCCCGCAAGCGATTGGCAGCGGGCGAGGTCCGCGCTGTGCTGGGCGTCCGAAAAGTCGAGGAGCTGAGCCCGAACCGCGCTGGGTGGGCAATACCGCGTCGCGGCCCAGATCAGGGGCGTGTCGGGCCTGAGCTCCTCCTCGAGCCCGCTGAAGATCACGATCGTGCCCTCATCCGTACCGGTCGCGATCCGCTGAAAATCTGGGCTAAAGACCGCGGTGTCGGCGGCCTTGTGGGAGGCGCGCAGCACGGTCGGGGTCCCGCGCCCATCGGCGCTGAAGATGTAGACCGTGCCGAGGTCGTTGTTGGCGATCAGCTTCGTGCCATCGGCGTTGAACGCGGTCCGGTCGAGACCAAAACCGGAGCCCTCGCCGCGGAGGACGACCGGCTGTTGCCCGGGGGCCTCGAGGTTCCACACCCGGACGGTCCCGTCGGCCGACCCCGATCCGAGGCGCTTGCCGTCGCGCGAGAAGGCCACGCCGTACACGTCTCCCGTGTGTCCGGAGAGCACGATCGGCTCGGCGTTCCCGGACAGATCCCAGATCCGCACGGTTCGGTCGCTCGACCCCGAGGCCAGGCGCGCCCCATCGGGGCTGAAGGCGACCGCGTGCACGCTTTGCTTGTGGCCGCTGAGCACCCGCGGCGCCCCGCCCTCGCGCGGCCATAGGGCGATGGTGGTGTCGACCGAACCGGAGGCGAGCGTGCGCCCATCGGGGCTGAAGGCGACGGAGCGTACCGCTCGCTTGTGCCCCTCCAAGATCCGGGGCGGTGCGTCCGAGCTCAGATCCCACAGCTGAACGCGGTTATCCGAGCTCCCCGAGGCGAGATAGCGCCCGTCGGGGCTGAACTCGACGTCGTTGGCCGGCCCGGTGGGCCCTCGCAGCACGCGGGCAGCGCCAGATCCATCCGCACTCCACAGCCGGACGAGCCCACTCCGCCCCGATGAAGCCAGCAGCTTGCCGTCCGGAGAGAACGCAGTCCCGAGGATCCACCCATCGTCCGTACGCAGGACGATCCGATTGTTGTCCGCGAGATCCCAGACTCGGATCGACCGGTCCCGGGACCAGGTGAAGACGGTCTTGCCGTCCGGACTGAAGCGAGCGCCAAAGACCACGTCGCTGTGCCCCCGGAGAGCGAGCATCTGCTCGTTGCCCTCGGTGCGGAGGTAGACCATCAAACCGTCGGTAGCGAGCACCTGGCGCCTTCCATCCGGGCTGAACTGGGCGGAGGCCAGCGGCTCGTCAAAGCGCAGCTCCTCGGGCGGTCCGACGCCAGAGGCGGGCCAGATCTGGGCGCTCCGGTCGTTGGAGGCGGTGAGGAGCCGGGCTCCATCGGGACTGAAGCTCGCGCTGACCACGCCGCCCAGGTGCCCAGAATAGCTGCGCGGCGCTCCGCGGCCGTCGCTCCGGATCACCCAGACCGCGCGATCCATGCCGGCATAGGCGATCCAGGCCCCATCGGGGCTGTACTCGGCGCTCCGCAGGGCCTCGCTCTTACTGCGGATGACCGTAGGTGGCCCGGGCTCGCCGAGATCCCAGATGCGGAGGGTGTTGTCGGCCGAAGCGCTGAGGAGATGGCGGTCGTCTGGGCTGAAGCGCACCGACTTCACCCGCTCGGTGTGCCCGAGCAAGACCCTCGGATCGCTCCCCTCGAGCGCCCACACGCGAATGCTCCCGTCGGCCGCTCCAGCGGCGACCCGCCGACCGTCATGGGAGACGTCCAAGGAGTAGACCGTCGTGGTGTGCCCGCTCAGCGTTCGCCGGTGCTCGCCCAGCGCGGCGTCAAAGACGCGGACCTGGCCGTCTTGGCCCGCGGTCACGATCACCTTTCCTGAGCGGTCCATCTGGGCGTCGAGCACCGACGCGTCCTGGGCGATGACCAGGCGGGCGACCCGCTCCTCCAGCGCCCAGCGGGTCAAGGTCGCCCAGCCGTGCGGGAGTGGGCCCGGCTCGATCTCGCGGGTCATCGCCAAGACGGTCGTCGGGTCACGGCTGAGGGCCGTCGCGGCGGCCATCCGGGTCGCGTTTCGGGCGCGCGCCGCGCTGGCGGCGGCCTCTGCCCGCGCGGCCTCTGCTAGTTGTGCCTCTCTCTTCGCGGTGAACGCCAAGGAAGAGACGGCCACCAAGGTCAACAAGAGCGCGGCGAAGGATCCCGCGACGCGGCGCCGGCGGCTCCGGCGCTCCCGCTCGAGGAGGCCCATGACCGCCGCGAGGTAGCGACGCTCCGGCGCCCCCAGCCTGGCCTGCCCGGCCGGGCCGTGCTTGTGGAGCCACTGCCTGGCCTCCTCGGCGGCATCGTCGCGCCACAGCAGACCCTCGCGCTCGGCGCCCGCCAGCCACTCCTCGGCCGCGCGCCGTAGCCGGACCTGGAATCGCGAGGAGTCCTCCTCCTCTTCCAGCCAGCGCGCCAGCGTCGGCCAGGTGTAGATCAGGCTGTCGTGCACGAGCTCGACGGTGCTCTCCGCGCTGCCCACCTCATCGATGCTGACGAGCCGGGCGTCGATCAGCAGGGCGATGACGCGCTCGACCTCCGGGCCCTCCGAGAGCGCGCACAGCGCCTGGTACGGCACCACGGCGCGGGTACGGTCCGGAGTGACGAGGCGGAGGAGGATCAGTCGCGCCAAATCGCGCTCCGTCGGCATCATGCAGCCGAGGACGCTCGAAGCGTGGCGAGACAAGGCCCCGGCGACGCCGCCGAAGGAGCGGTAGGCCTGGGCGGTGAGCATCCTTCGCTCCGTGTCCCGCGCCTCCCATAGCCGATGCGCCGCGAACTGGAGCAAGGGCAGCGCGGCGATCGGCGAGCTCAAGGCCGCGAGGATCTCGTCGACGAGCTGCTCCGACTCGAAGCGATGCTCGAGCGACTCGGCCGGGTGCACCAGCGCCATCCTGAGCTCGCGGCGGCCCAGGGGTCCGAGGAGGAAGGTCCCGCGGCTGACGAGCGCCGCCAGCTCCGCGCTCTCGCCGGCCACGCGATCGAGGAAGTCTTGGCGTACGCTGACGATGACCCGCACCGGTGAGCTGACGTCGTCCGCAGCTCCGACGAGCGCGGCCAGGAAGGCGCGCCGATCGGCCTCCGCGGCCATGGTGACGACCTCCTCGAACTGATCGATGAACAGGACAATGTGCTCGAGCCGGCGCTGGGCCCGCGCGCGGAAGTGAACGCCGAGCGCCCCGGGCTCCTGCTTGAGGAGGCTCAAGATCTCCGCCTGCGACAGCTGCGCCTCTGCGTCCGTTGCGCCCAAGGTGGGCGTGGAGGTCAGCCAGACGTGCTGGCACAGCAGCTCCGCCAGCGCGCTCAAGGGATCGGGGCCGGGCCGAAGCGAGAAGCACTCCCAGGCGTCCCCGCTGCGGGCCAGCGCGGGCAGCACGCCGGCGCGGACGAAGGAGGACTTACCGCTGCCCGAGGAGCCGATCACGGCGACCAAGGGGCGATGGGCGAGGGCCGCGACCAGACGCTCAACCGCTTGCTCCCGGCCAAAGTAGCGGGCTGCGTCTTGCTCCTGAAAGGCAGCCAAGCCGGGGTACGGGTTGGGCGGCTCGCCCGCCGCGTTTGGGCGTAGCTCCGCGGGGCGAGCGACGGCCTCAAGCTCGGTCAGGAGCAGCCGGGAGGACTCTAGGCGCACCGAGGGATCTTTCAGCAGGCAGCGATCGACGATCGCTCCCAGCCGCCCGAGGTTGGGTCGCCGCTCGTGGAGGCTCGGAAACGGGCGCGAGAGATCAGCGACCGCCTCCAGGGACCCGGGACCGAGCTGGCCAGCCGGGTGCTCACCCTCGAGCAGCCAATGGAGCATGACACCGACCGCCCAGACATCGGTTCGCTCGCTGATCTCGCGGCCCGTCCATTGCTCCGGGGCCATGAACGCTCGGGTGCCGATCCCCGGTTGACGCGGCCTCTCGACGTCGCCGAGCTCCGATGCCGTCACCATAGCGATGCCGAAGTCCAGGACCTTCACCAGACCGCTCTCGGTCAGCATGATGTTGGAGGGCTTCAGATCGCGGTGGATCACGCCCGACGCGTGCATGAAGACCATCGCTCGCGCCACCGGGAGCATCAGCTCGGCGGCGCGCATCGGGGGCAGCACCGCGGCCTTGGGTGACCCCGTGCGTTCGACGCGCTGTTGAAACCAGGCGGCGAGCGTCTTTCCCGGGACGTACTCGAGCACGAGGTACGGCGACAGCTCGTGCCACTCGAGGTCGTACAGGGTGACGATGTTCTCGTGGGTGAGCTGAGCCGTCGCGCGCGCTTCGGTCAAAAACCGGTCAAGGTGCTCGGGCTGCTTCGTCTCTAAGACCTTCAGGGCGACCCGGCGACCGAGGCGGATGTCGCGAGCGAGGTAGACGCGGCCCATCCCGCCTTGGCCGAGTGGCCGAATGACCTCGTAGCAACCGACGCGGTTGCCCGGACTCAGGGCGGAAGGGATTGCCGCCGGGCCCAGAGTTGCCGAGCGCACCGGCGGGTCCGGCCTCGTAAGCTCTCCACCCGGACCCTCTTCCGGGTACGACACGCCCCAACCCTAGCAAGGCTACGGCGGCCGGAGTAGGTGGGCTCTTGTGTCCACCCGGACCTAGCGTTGGAGCAAACGTAGGGACCCGCGCCCCTCACTCGTAGCGGAGCGCCTCGACCGGATCGAGCTCGGCAGCTCGGATCGCGGGCAACACGCCGGAGATCACGCCCACTGCGCCAGAGAAGCCGATCGCCAGCACCACGTTCCAGAGGGTGAGCCTGACGGGTAGCGCGGGCTCGATGTAGCCGGCGACGGCGATGACGAGGGCGCCGATCAGGAGCCCCAGGGCGCCGCCCAGCACTGAGATGACCACGGACTCCACCAGAAACTGCAGCAGGATGTCGCGCCGCCGGGCGCCCACCGCGCGCCGCACGCCGATCTCACGGGTGCGCTCCTTCACCGAGACCAGCATGATGTTCATGATGCCGATGCCGCCGACGAGCAGCGAGATGGAGGCGATCGCTCCGAGCGCGAAGGTCAGGGTGTTCATGATGTTGTTGACCGTGTCCATCATGTCGTCCTGACTGTTGATCGAGAAGTCGACGGTGCCGCTGCGCCGATTCTTGAGGACCTCGGTGATCTCTTCGATCGCGGGTTCGACCGTGTAGCGATCTTTGGCCCGGGCCACGATCTCTGAGACCGTGTCGATGCCGAACAGATCCTGGGCAGTCGTGGCGGGGATGAAGGCCAGGTCGTCCATGTCGAAGCCGAAGGTCTTCCCCTTGCGCTCGGTGACGCCGATGACCCGAAACGGGGACGAGGACACGTAGATCGTCTGTCCGATCGGGTTGTCAGCGGGCCCAAAGAGCTCGCGCACCACTGTCTCGCCCACCACCACCACCCGCCGGCGCGCCTCGAAGTCCTCCGCGGTGATAAAGGTACCGCGACCCACCCCTACGTTGCGGATCTCGGGATAGTGCTCGCCGCAGCCGATCACCATCACGTTTCGGCGCAGATCTCCGGCTCGGAGCTCGCCGCTAGAGAAGACGATGGGTGAGACCCCATCCAGCGTGAAGGCCCGTCGCTCCAGCGCCTCCGCGTCCTGGATCGTCAGCTTGTTGCGCACGTTCATCGACGGCGGCTGCATCCCGCGCGTCTCCTGCTTGCCGGCGCGGACCTGCACCAGGTTCGAGCCGATGCCGGCGAAGGTGTCGAGCACGTACGAGCGGACCGCGTCGCCCAGGCCGACGAGCAAGATCACCGCCAGCACGCCGATGAGCACGCCCAAGGTGGTGAGCAGCGCCCGCACTGGGTTGGCGCGGATCGCGTCGAAGGCGATCGCCAGCTGTTCGAGGAGGCTCAAGCAGCCCCCGGGAGGCGCTCGTCGGTGACGATGAGGCCGTCGACGATCGTCACCTTGCGGCGGGTGGAGGCCGCTACGCCTTGATCATGGGTGACCAAGATGACGGTGACGCCTTCGTCGTTGAGCCGCTGAAAGAGCCGCAAGATCTCGGCCCCGGTCTTCTGATCCAAGGCGCCGGTGGGCTCATCGGCCAGGAGCAAGGAGGGCTTCGTCACCAGCGCCCGGGCGATCGCCACCCGCTGCTTCTGTCCGCCGGAGAGCTGCTCGGGCCGGTGATTCACGCGATCGGCCAGATCCACCCGGGCCAAGGCCTCGAGGCCAGCCTGCTTGCGCTCTTTGCTGCTGAAGCCCGAGTAACGCAGGGGCAGCGCCACGTTCTCCAGCGCGGTCTGGCGCGGCAAGAGGTTGAAGCTCTGAAACACGAAGCCGATCTTCTTGTTCCGCAGGTCGGCCAGCGCGTCGTCGTCCAGGGTAGAGACCTCGGTGCCGTCGAACGCGTAGTGGCCCGAGGTCGGGGTGTCGAGGCAGCCGATCAGGTTCATCAGCGTCGACTTGCCGGAGCCCGAGGGGCCTACGATGGCCACGCTCTCGCCGCCCTCGATCGCCAGATCGACCCCGCGCAGCGCGAGGATCTCCTCGCTGCCCACCATGAAGCGCTTGGTCACCCCGCGGATGTCGATCACCCGGCGCGAGGGCGCGGCGCTCACGGAGCCTTCTCCGCGGTGGGAGCGCCCTGGGTCTTCTGTCCCTCCGGCGCGCCGCGGCCGCGCAGCTTCACCTTCACGCCCTCGGCCAGACCCTTGGCGTTGAGGTTGGCGATCACCACGGTGCCCGGCTCCAGACCTGAGAGGACCTCGGTGCGATCCCAGGCGGTGAGTCCCGCCGCAAAACGCATCGTCACGGCTTTGCCGTTCTTTACCGCGTAGACCTGCCGCTCCACCCCGCGGCCGATCACCGTATGGGTCGGCACGTAGACCACGTCGGCCTTGGCGCTGACCAAGAACTCGGCGTTCACCGAGGCTCCGATGCGGAGTAGCTCTCGCCGATCGGGCTCGACCTCCACGTAGAGGTAGCGGTCCTTCTTGAGGGCGGCGGTGGGATCGAGCGCCCCGGAGCCGACCGAGCGCCCGACCGCCGGAGGGATGAAGCGCACGTGTCCATCCACCGAGATTCCGCGACCGGGATCGATCTCGATACGCACCTTTTGCCCGAGCGCGATCTTGGCCGCGTCGCCCTCATCGACCGGCACCTCGACGTACAGATCACTGTCGTCGATGAGATCGAAGAGGGCCGCCCCCGGCGCGGTCTGCACGCCCATCTCGGCGAAGACGTCCTGGAGGACCCCCGGGTAGGGAGCGAAGACCTCGGTCCGGTCGAGGGTGATCGCCGCCAGCTTCATCGCCGCCACCGCTTGGCGCTGCGCCGCCCGGGCCTGATCGAGCGCGTGGACCGTGGCCGAGAGCTCGGTATCGAGGCGCTCGAGCTCGGCAGGAGAGATGGCCCCGCCCGCCGAGAGCTTGTCGGCGCGCTCCTTGGCGCGCTTGGCCGCCACCTGCCGGGTCTCGGCGGCTTTCACCGCGACCTCGGCGGTCTCCTTGTTGGCCTTGGCCTGATCCACCCGCGCCGCCAGCTCGTCGGCCCGAAAGGCGACGATCACCTCCTTGGGGCTGACCCGCTCGCCGCGCTTCTTCGCCACCTTGATCACCGTGCCCGCGATCTCGGCGCGAACCGTCACGCGGCGCGCGGGCACGACCTCACCGGCGGAGGCGGAGGCGATGATCTCGCGGACCTCGCCGCGGGCGACCTCCAGGGTGTCGACCTCGAGCGCTGGTTTTTCACGGGTCAGAGCGACAGCGGCGGCCCCGCCGAGCGCGAGCAGCACAATGGCGGTGACGAGACGTCTACGCCCGCGAGCTTCGGCCGCCATAAGGGTTAGAGCGGGATATTACCGTGCTTCTTCGCGGGAATCGTCTCCCGCTTGTCTTTGAGCATCTCCAAGGCGGCGATCAGCTTGGGGCGCACGTCGATGGGTCGGATGACCTCATCGATGTAGCCGAGCTCGGCGGCCTTGAAGGGATTGGCGAACTTGGCGCGATAGTCGGCCACCAGCTCGGCCTTCTTGGCCACCGGATCGATCGCCTTGGCGATCTCATCACGGAAGATGATCGAGACCGCGCCATCGGGCCCCATCACCGCGATCTCGCTGCCCGGGAAGGCGTAGTTGATGTCGGCCCGGATATGCTTGGAGGCCATGACGTCGTAGGCGCCGCCGTAGGCCTTGCGGGTGATGACCGTGATCTTGGGGACGGTAGCCTCGGCGTACGCGAAGAGCAGCTTGGCGCCGTGGCGGATGATGCCCCCGTGCTCCTGCTGGGTGCCCGGCAAGAAGCCCGGGACGTCCACGAAGGTGATCAGCGGGATGTTGAAGCAGTCGCAGAAGCGAACGAAACGGGCAGCTTTTACGGAGGCGTTGATATCGAGGCAGCCGGCCAAGACCAGCGGCTGATTCCCCACGATCCCCACCGGCCGGCCGCTCAAGCGAGCGAAGCCGACGACGATGTTCTCCGCGTAGTGCCGGTGCACCTCGAGGAAGTTCCCCTCGTCGACCGCGGCGCTGATGACCTCGCGCATGTCGTAGGGCTTGTTGGGGTTGCTCGGGATGATCGTCTCGAGCCGCGGATCGCGCCGATTGGGGGCGTCGTCGCAGGCGATCCGGGGGGGATCTTCCGCGTTGTTCTGGGGCAAAAAGGACAAGAGCTGGCGGATGATCGCCAGGGCGTTTTGCTCGTCGTCGGCCGCGAAGTGGGACACGCCGCTGATCGAGCTGTGGGCGACGGCGCCCCCGAGCTCGTCCTTGGTGACGTCCTCGTGGTTGACCGCCTTGATGACGTCGGGACCGGTCACGAACATGAAGCTCGTGTCCTTGGCCATGATGATGAAGTCGGTGATCGAGGGGGAGTAGACCGCGCCGCCGGCACAGGGGCCGAGGATGGCGCTGATCTGGGGCACGACCCCCGAGGCCAAGGTGTTGCGCAGGAAGATCTCCGCGTAGCCGGCCAAGGAGGCCACGCCCTCTTGGATGCGCGCGCCGCCCGAGTCGTTGAGCCCCACCACCGGGGCCCCGACCTTCATCGCCAGGTCCATGACCTTGACGATCTTCTCGGCGTAGGTCTCCGAGAGGGAGCCACCAAAGACGGTGAAGTCCTGAGCGAAGACGAAGACCTGCCGGCCCTCGACATGGCCATAGCCGGTGACCACGCCGTCGCCCGGGATCCGCTGCCGATCCATCTGAAAGTCGGTGCAGCGGTGGGTCCGGAACTTGTCCAGCTCCACGAAGGTCCCCGGGTCGAGGAGAAGCTCGATCCGCTCCCGGGCGGTCAGCTTGCCCTGGGCGTGCTGCTTGTCGATCCGGTCCTGGCCACCGCCGGCCTCGGCCTTGGCGTTGAGCTCGGCCAGGCGCTCGAGGTTGGCCTTATGGGCGACGATGGGGTCGATGGAGACGCGGGCTTCCGGGGTCCTCTCGGTCACGGGCGCGGACGCTAGCCCCCTGCTGCCCTGATTCCTAGCGAAATTTGTCAGGTTGGGACGGTGCACCCCCCTTCGGAGCCCCAACCGTTAGCCGCCGAACGAGTACGCGGCCGGGGCGTGCCGTATGCGCACAGCACACCGCCGATCGCGATCGCACGCAGCGCCAAAAGCCAAGCCAGCGATGACGTGAGCAGCTGGCATGAGGCGTGCTCTTGTGTAGTCCCGACGACCCGACTCGAAATCAACCCCAAGTCCCGTCCCAAGTCCGCGTGTCGGGTCGTCGAAGCCCTGAGCGGGAGAAGCGGTTCGCCGCCTCTCCCGCTTTTTTTTTCTCCCGCTATCTTCAGAGGGTGGGTCCACGTTCCCTCCTCGCGCCTCTGATCCTCGCGGCTGCTTGCGGAGGAGCCGCCGCTCCGATCGCCGCTCCGACCATCGAGGCCCCGTACGTGCTGATCGGTTCGGCCGGCGGCGGGCGCTCGCTGGTGCCGGCCGACTTGAAGATCGTGCCGAGCTCCGACATCCCGGTCCTCAATATCTCCGGGGCCGGGAGCGCGGCGGTGGACTTTCTGTACGCTGGCCTGCGCGCCGAAGACCTCCCCGCTGGGGTGGAGCCGCCGGATCTGGTGTTCGCCACCAGCGCTGACCCCAACACCCGCGGGATCCCGCCGCTGGTCTTGCCCCACGTCCTGCTCACCCCCGCCCCTCCGGGCGCGACGGGGACCCTGGTGCCGATCGATGAGGTCGGGATCTCCGAAGACGAGCACGACTACCGTCAGAAGCGCTTCGAGGCGCTGACCAAGGACCTGAGGCTCAAGGACCCCTGCCGGGCTCCACCTTTCAGCGTCTCCCTCCCGCATATCTCGGCCTCCGCCGTCACGAGCGCCCGCGCCATGCCCGACGGCACCGTGATGCTCGGGCTCGCGATGACTGGCACCATCGCGCTGGGGCGCTTTCATCCCGCCGACGAGTCGCTCGATCTCATCGGCGTCGACGCCCCGAGCGAGACGCCCGTGATCGCCTCCGAGCCGATCCGTGTCGTGAACCTCGGCGAGGGTGAGGTGAACGGCCCCGACGGGAAGCCCCGGCCGCGGCAGCTGGCCCTGTGGCGCTCCTCCGCGGTGGGCCAGCTCGTCCAGTACTCCGAGGCCGCCGGCAAGTATGTCGACGACTCGCCCAGCAACGTCGACCCGGCCCCATCCTATGTCTCGACCCTGCGGACGCTGAGCCTAGACGGGGCCTCGCGCCTGGTGGTCGCCGGCGGGACGCAAGGCTCGGGCATGATGGGCAGCGGCGCTCGCTTGGCCGGCATGTGGACACGCTCGAGCACCGGCGGAGGGTGGCGGGTCGAAGCCGCGATCCCCACCGCGCAGCGCTTCTTGGTTGTGCTTACCCCGGCGGGATTGCCGACGCTGGCGATCGACTACACGGGCACGGTCCACGGGGGGACCTTCTTGACCGGCTGGCAGCCCTTGGTCGTCCCCTCGGTCAACCAAAACTGTGGCGCAGTTCCCTGCAGACCTTTCGCGGCCGCCGTCGAGGGGCCGAGCGGCTCCGGAGCGCTGGCGGTGATGGCCGGTCAAAAAGGAGAGATCTGGGCGATCCGAGGGGCGAGCCAGGCCTCCTTGCGCGCCGAGCCGATCCGCCCCGCGATGCGCAGCTTCTTCAGCGACGAGACCTCGGGAGACTTCGCGCTCGACGCGACCGCGATGATCGCCACGCCGGATGGCGCAATTTGGATCGCGACGACCAAGTCGTTCTTGGTCCGGGTTTCGCCGGATCTCAGCGCGGCGGAGCGGGTGTGCCTACCTGATCTCGGGGGGCAGCCTCCAACGGCGATCGTCGCGCAAGACGACGGCACCCTCATCGTGGCCAGCTCCCCTCCCTACATTGGGCGGGGGACCTGGAAGCCTACACCTTGAGCGCCCGGCGCAACTGGCGAGCCTTCGGACATCACGGTACTTTGGGCGCGTGAGCCCCGCCGACAGGGCCTCGGCGGAGCTGCCGAGGCGGTACGGCAAGTACGAGCTCCTCGAGCGCATCGGGGAAGGCGGCATGGCCGAAGCGTACCGCGCACGTTTGCCGGGCGCGGCGGGCTTCGAGAAGATCCTCGTCATCAAGCGGATCCTGCCGCATCTGGCCAAGAACGAGCGCTTTTTGCAGATGTTCGTCAACGAGGCCAAGCTCGCGGCCCGCATTCAGCACCAGAACGTGGTCCAGGTCTTCGAGCTCGGGGAGACAGAGCTCGGCGAGCTCTTCATGGCGATGGAGTACGTGCAAGGGCACGATCTCCGCGCGATCTTGGAGATGGCCGCGGAGCGGGTGCTCCGGATCCCGGTGTGGTTCTCGCTGCACGCGATGATGCAGGCGCTCACCGGTCTCGCCCATGCGCACGAGCTGGTCGACGAAGAGGGCCGGCCGCTCGGCGTCGTCCACCGTGATGTCACGCCGTCCAACGTCTTCGTCAGCTACCTGGGCGAGGTGAAGCTGGCCGACTTCGGGGTCGCCAAGGCGATCAATCAGCTCCACGCGCCGGGGCCCTCCGACACCTTAGGCGGTCAGCTCAAAGGCAAGACTTCGTACATGCCGCCCGAGCAGATCCAAGGCATTCCGCTGGATCCGCGGGCGGACGTGTTCTCCGCGGCGGTCGTGCTCTGGGAGCTGCTCACCCAGCGCCGGCTCTTCGGCGGGCGGGGTGACTTCGAGATCATGCTGGCGATCTGCGAGGAACCGCGGCCCCTGCCCTCGCGGTTCAACCCATCGGTCCCGCCCGAGCTGGACGCGATCGTGCTGCGAGCCCTGGAGCCGGATCGCGAGCACCGCTTCCCCACGGCGCGCGCGTTTCATGCGGCCTTGCTGGAGGTGATGTCGTGGCTCCGCCCGCGGCTGCTCCCTTCGGACATCCAGCATGTCGTGGAGGTCCTGGCCGGGAGACGCCCCTCGGATCCGGTGCTCGGCGCAGACGTCGGGGTGGGCGAAGAGCCGATCCCGCTGACCGTGCGGCGTCGCTCGAGCGCGCCGCCGAGCCCCGAGGGCGCGACCGACGCGGTCCCCAGGCTCCGGCGCTCGTCCGCCCCGCCCCTCTCGGCGTGGTCCGCGCCGACCAAGACCCAGCCTGCCCGCGAGCTCGGCGGATCCGGTGGCGGCGGGATGAACCCGCCGGCGGGCGCGATCGCTCCGCTCTACGCGCCGGCCAAGGCGCGCGCTACGCCGCCGCCGGCACCGCGCGATCAAGAGGAGGAGGACGGTTGGTCCGATACCTCCGCCGATCCATGGGGATCCGAAGGCCGCACCGTGCAGGAGGCCTGGGTCGCCGACGCGAAGATCGCCGCGGCCAACCCGGCCGACGCGGATCTCTCGCTCGAGCGCGCTACCACAGTCCCGCCCCCGGGATGGGATGATCCCCCGCGCGAACCGGAGGACCCGCGCGACCTGGACAATCCGGTCGACGCCGCCCTCCGCGCGCGCGAGGTGAGCGCCCGCGCGGGCAGCGGATCGGGAGCCGCCGCGCGAGCCCCGATCGACCGCATGGCCAGCGAAGGGTGGTCGGTCGACGCGAGCGAGGCCCCGGTGCCGTGGCCCGGGATGGGCCAACGCCCGCTCAGCCCAGGAAGACCGACCGAGCTGGCGGGACCACCACAGCCCCGACGCGCCCCAGAGGTTTGGGAGAGCGGCGCCGCGCCTGCGGTCCTCGATCCCAGCGCGGGTTGGCCAGCGCCGGGTCCGCTGCCCCGCTCGCCTTCGAGCGCAGATCGCTTCGGAGCTCCGAGCCCGGCCAGCCGCCCGGCGATCCCGGCCGCAACGACGGGCTCAGGCGAGCTGCCGCGCTGGGCGCCCGAGACCGCGCCGAGCCAGCCCGGAAGCGCACCCTACTTTGGCCCCCACCCGTTCTTTGCCCGTACCGCCGATGGGACCGCGCGGGGACCGCTCGACTACAGCGTCTTGGTCTCGCTCTGCGAGGCCCGCTCTCCCCCGGTCATCGAGGTCTCTCCCGACGGCGACCACTGGTACGACCTGTCGCGCTTCGCCTTCCTGGCAGGGCTCGACGCCTTCCTGCCGGAGCGGAGCCCGCTCAAGAACGTGACCACCATGGGGGTCCTCGAAGAGACCAGCCTTGTTCACGTCTTCGCCAAGCTGGGCGCCAACCAAGCCACCGGCCGCTTGATGGTGATGACGGGCAGCAACCTCTCGGTGCGGCGTGAGCTGGTCCTCACTCGGGGAGCCCTGGCTTACGTGTTCGCCGATCGCAGCGATCTACACCTGCCGACCATCGCGCTTCGGCGTGAGATGGTGACGCGGGATCGGCTGGACGCCGCCGTGCACTATTCGCTGCTCGAGCAGGTCCCTTTTGACGAGGGGCTTCGCAAGGCGATCGGTTCACGCTCCACGCGCTATCGTGGGCTCTTGTTCCGGGAGCGCCTCGCCGAGATGTTTCGCTGGCGCCAGGGGAAGTTCGCCTTCGACGCCTCGCTGGTGGAGCCCCCGCCCTTTGGCACGATCGCTCCCAGCGTGCTTCAGCCGCTCTTTGACATGGTCACGCGCTGCTACGACATCCAGGAGCTGCACGCCAAGCTGGCCCCTTTCATGGGAGCCAAGCTGGCGCCCACGACCGGGTTTGAGTGGGTGCTCCGCGATCTCGATCTCGGACGGGCGCTCGAAGGGGTGGCTCACCGCCTGCGCGAGGGGAAGAGCATCGGCCAGCTCGTACGCCGCGCACCGGATCAGGAGCTGCCGTTTCTGGCGATCGGCTACATCTTGCTGGAGAGCGGGGCGCTGGTCCGAGCCTAAGGCCCGGGCCCAACGCCCCTCCGGCCGGCGATCAGGACAAGGCTTCGCGCGGACGCTTGCTGGGCGCCGGCGCCGCCTCCTTGGGAGTCCCGTTGGCGGGGAGCTCTTCCTTGGGCGCGGCTGAGACGCTGGCCGAGACCGGGAGCGCCACGTCCGGCGGCAGACCAAAGTGCGCCCGGATGCGCTGCTCGATCTTGAGCGCCACATCGCCGTGCTCGTCTAGGAAGACGCGCGCGTTGTCGCGGCCCTGACCGATGCGATCGCCGTCGAAGGTGTACCAGGCCCCAGATTTGTCGATGATCCCGAGGTCCGAGCCGAGATCGACGATCTCGCCGGTCTTAGAGATGCCGTCACCGTAGAGGATGTCGAACTCGGCCTCCTTGAACGGAGCCGAAAGCTTGTTCTTCACCACCTTCACCCGGGTGCGGTTACCGATGGAGTCCTCGGCCTTCTTGATCGAGCCGATGCGGCGGATGTCGAGCCGCATGGAAGCGTAGAACTTCAGCGCGTTGCCGCCCGTCGTCGTCTCGGGCGAGCCGAACATGACGCCGATCTTGAGGCGGATCTGGTTGATGAAGATGACGCAGGTCTTCGACTTGGAGATCGAGCCGGTCAGCTTGCGGAGCGCCTGGCTCATCAGCCGCGCGTGCAGACCGACGTGCTGATCGCCCATCTCGCCCTCGATCTCGGCCTTGGGTACCAGGGCCGCCACCGAGTCGATGACGATGAGGTCGACCGCGTTGGAGCGGACGAGCATGTCGGCGATCTCGAGCGCTTGCTCACCGGTGTCGGGCTGGGAGATCAGGAGGTCTGCCACCTTGCAGCCGAGTCGCTTGGCGTAGTTCACGTCGAGCGCGTGCTCGGCGTCGATGAAGGCACATACCCCGCCCCGCTTCTGAGACTCGGCCACCGAGTGGAGGGCCAGGGTCGTCTTACCCGAGGACTCCGGTCCGAAGATCTCGACGATGCGGCCCTTGGGGAGCCCGCCCGTACCGAGCGCCACATCGAGGGTGATCGAGCCGGTCGGGATGACCTCGACCGCGGGGGGATTGATGTCATCCCCGAGCCGCATGATCGCGCCCTTGCCGAACTGCTTCTCGACCGCCGAGAGGGTCAGCTCGATGGCCTTCTCCTTCTCGGTCAGCTCGCGGGTGGTGGGTTCCTTCTTGCCGTCGGTCTTCGCCATGGCCGGGACCCTACAATTGTTCAGTATACGGTGTCAAGCGCTTGGGGTCGGTCCCGCGCCGAGCCACCAGGGATCGTGCTTCAGCCCAAAGCGCGACGGATCCGGTCGATCGCGAAGGAGGCGCTGAAGCTCCGGATCTGCTCCCGATCGCCGGGCACCATCAGGCGCTCCGCGGTCGTTCCGGCGGGCCCCGATAGGCCGACGTAGACCAGCCCCACGGGCTTCTGGGGCGTCCCGCCGCCGGGCCCCGCGACACCGGTGGTCGACACCCCGAAGCTCGCGCCCATCGCCGCGCGGACGCCCGCGGCCATCGCGCAGGCGACCTCCTCGCTGACCGCGCCATGCAGAGCGATCAGCTCGGCCGGCACGCCCAGCGCGCGCGTCTTCACCTCGTTGGCGTAGGCCACGACGCCGCCGAAAAAACAGCCCGAGGCTCCCGCCACGTCAGTGATGCGCTTTTGAACGAGGCCTCCGGTGCAAGACTCGGCGACGGCGACGCTCAGCCCCCGCGCGATCAACGCCTGCACCACCGAAGTCTCGAGTACGTCCCCCTCCACGCCGTAGATCTGCGCGCCGAGGCGCTCCCGCACCGCCGCCTCGGCCCGCGCCAGCGCCGCGCCGTCCACGGCCGCCAGCTTGACGTGGTTCTCGAGGCCCAGCGTGCGGTACCCAAAGCGCACGTCGCCATGGGCCTTCACAATGTCGGTGATGTCGTGCTCGAGCTTGCTCTCCCCTACGCCCATCACCTTCAGGGTGCGCCGCACCAGGACCGGCCGGCCTCGATCGACGCGCGGACCGATCACCTCGTCGGCGAACCAGCGCATCTCGCGCGGCACGCCGGGCACCAAGTAGATCTGGGCGCGCCCCAGCTCAGCGCGAAAGCCGGGCGCGGTTCCCACCGCGTTGGGCAACACCTCGCCCCGGGCGGGCACCCGCGCCTGTCGCTCGTTGTTGGGGGTCATCGGGCGGCCGAAGCTCTGAAAGCGAGCGCGGATCCGCTCCAGCGTCGGCTCGTCGAGCAAGAGTTCCACCCCGAGGGCCTGCCCCAAAGCGGCCAGCGTCAGATCATCCTCGGTAGGACCGAGCCCGCCCGACGAGATGACCAGATCGGCTCGGGCCGACAGCTCGCGAAAGGCCTCGGCGATAGCAGAGAGGTCATCGGCCACCGTGGTGTGGCGCCGCACCATGTAGCCCCACCGCTCCAGGCGCCCATCGAGGAACTGCGAGTTGGTGTCGGCGCTCTCCCCGGAGAGGAGCTCGTCCCCGATCGTCAGGATCTCAGCGGAGAGCGCGTCTGGGCCCGTTATCGGCGGGGTGAACCCGCCTGCGGGCGCGATCGCTTCGCTCAACGCCTTCACCTCAAGGCCGGCAGTTGCTCTGGTAGCTGACGTCGATGACCTCGCCCGGGCGCGGAACTGCCGTGCCATGGAAGTGCACCATGTTGTCGCTGGCGTCGTAGGTGAAGCCGTTGGTGGCGTCCCACACGACCGGGAAACCGTTGACCGTCACCACGACCGAGGCCGGCACCGCAGCCTGCGACAAGGACCACTCCGCCAGCGGGACAAAGGTGTTCAGGCCGAGCGCGGTGAGGATCGGAGACCAGTCCTCCTCGCAGATCGAGAAGAACAGGCCGCCGGTGGCGATCGACATCGCTTCGTAGCGGCGGCCAGGCTGGGTGTTCGGGGCGACCGGGCAGGGCCCGCGGGTCGGCCCGGCGATCGCGTGAATCTTGACCCGCGACTTGCCTTTGACGCTCCAGAAGTAGTCGCGCAGTAGATCATCGGTCTCGGCCGACTGATCCTCTTCGTCGCTCATCTCCACGATCGAGAGGGAGGCGTCGTCGCGCAGGAAGCCGTTGTTGACGTTGAGCGGGATCGAGCTGCCCGCCTGGGCCCGCAGCAGCGCGTTTCTGGCCGCGGCCAAGCCCGCTTCGATGCCCGGACCAGCCGTGCCCACCTCGAACAAGCAGCGGAAGGCCGCCTCGCGATCGGGGTAGTCGTAGCGGACGATGCGGGGGTGCGGATAGCACAGCCGGAACTTGCCGGACTCGCTCGAGCGCCCGTCGGTGTCGACCACCGCCATCTGGTAGTCGGCGTGCTGACTATCCGCGAAGCTGATGAAGCGCGAGAGGTTGTCGATCAGGCGAATCTGCTCGTCGTACATCGAGCAGCTGCTGTCGATGACCCATAGGATATCGACCTTGGGGCCGGCCAGCTGGGTGAACACGTCGTGGCCCGGGCCATCCACGGCGGCCCGGCCTTTCAACTCCACCGACAGCGGATCGCCCGGGATATTGGTGTGGATCTTGAGGTGGCTGAGGTGCTCGGGGGGCGTGGGCCGCCCCGGATAAAACTGCAGCGTGATCTCCCCGGAGGCTCCGGAGGCGATGGTGAAGGGCTGGTTGAAGTTGCGGATCGGCGCGCTGTCCACGGTGACCGCCGTGACCTCAAAGAAGGTGTCGCCCGCGGCGTCGATCTCGAGCCGGTCGATCCGGAGCGGCGCGCTGCCGCTCGAGTAGACCTTCACGGTTCGGGTGTTGGAGCCGCACTCCGAGCGCAGGTTCATGTTGGTGGTGTCGCGGTAGACCACCGCCCCAAAGTCCAACTTCTCGGGGAAGTAGGTGGCCTCGGGCACGGCGACCAGACCGTGGATGTCCACGCCGATCTGAGGCGCGGCGGAGTCATTGGTGTTCAGCGTGAGGTGCCCGTGGATGTCGAAGGGATCATAGGGCCGGTAGGTCACGACCACGTCGACGTTGCCGCTCGGGGGCACCGTCATGGGGAAGAGCGAGGGGTCGATCGTGTACGCGCGCCAGCCGCGGCCGATGCCTGCAGAGATGACCTTGGCCTCTTTTCCGCAGCGGTTGAAGACCGTGACCGTCGCGCGGCGGGTGGTGCCGATCTCGCTTTCGGGCATGAAGATCTCGAGGGGCTCGGCGGTGAGACAGGAGAAGAGCGGGGGCTCGCCTTCGAGGAGCACCGTCACCTCGCCGCCTTCGCGCTCGAAGAAGGTGAGCTCTCGCTGGGGCGCGCCGCGCTCACGAGCCGAGACCGCCTTGTGCTCGACGTTGATGGCGACCTGGCCGCCGGCCGGCACCGTGATCGGCAGGGCCGGCGCGTCCTTGAGCGGAAAGACGTCAGAGTCGTTGGAGATCCGATCGACGACGCAGTCGCTGGTGGTCAGCGCCTTCAGGTTGATCGTGCGGACCTGCCCGACCGTGAAGAAGATGTGCGACTGATCGGCGAAGAGGATGCAGGGCTCGCGGGCCTTGCCCACCAGCGTCCAGTTCACGGTGCGACGCTTGGGATCGTTGGAGCCCATGGTCAGCGTGGCGCGGATCTCCCCCGGCGCCAGCGGGGTGTAGCGCAGGATGATCCTCCCCGAGCTGCCCGGGGCTACGTTCTTCGGATAATCGACGACGGTGAAGAAGGTGCTTCCCGTTGGCTCGGGGCGATCGAGGCTCAAGATGCCCTCGCCTTCGTTCCTCACGATGATGACGCGATCGCCGGACTTCGTCCGCGTGAGGACCACGTCATCAAAGCGGATTTCGCCGCCCGAATCGGGATCGACGACAAGCTTCGGGAAGACCGTCGAGAGGCTGCCTCCGTCATCGCAGGCCGCTGCGAAGGCGAGCAGCGCCGATCCGAAGAGGCATAGGCGCAGCGCAGAGGTAGTTCCCTGCAGCAAGTTCTGACGGGCGCCGTTGGTACGGCGAGTTTCAAGCGACATCGAGGCTCCCTAGCTACCCCTCATCAATCCGCGTCCGGGGCGCATCTTGACCGACTGGAGCAAGACCTCCGTCGGACGAATGACGGACTTTCATGTCTGGTCGTCGGAGACAACCGAGACCAGCGGGGCGTCCAGGGGGACTACCCTTCCATCTCGGACGGTCATCGCTCCGGGACCGCCATGCGCGGGCATCGTTTTGGCGATCGAGCCCGGCGGGCCGACCAGGACCACGTCATTGGGCAGCGCTCGGCCGGGGGCCAAGGCTACCCCAGCGCCCAGCTGGCTGCGGTGGCCCAGGCAAGCGCCAAGGTATTTCGAGCCGATCGACTCGAGACGGCCCTCGTGTTCGACCCGGATCTCGCTCTCGAACTTGGCGTCGAGGAGCAGCACCGACGAGGTCAGGAAGACGTCGCGCCCAAACAGAGAGAGCTGGGCTTTGTAGTTGGCCAAGGTCGCGCCGGGCATCGCCGCGCAGTGCGCGAAGTACGAAGCCCGCAGGACCTGCGTGCGCTCGGCCAGGGTGCAGCCGACCACCGCGGCGTGGTCCCCCACGTCGACGTCCTTGCCGATCACGCTGTTCATCACGTGAGCGTGGGCCCGCACGATCGCGCCTGGCCCGATGATGGACGCTTCGATGGAGGCCGTGGGGTGCACGCTGGCCGTCTCATCGATGAACACCATGCGGCGGAGGGCCGCCCAGGGGGACCGCCGCGCGGCCAACGCCACGCCCAGCGCTTTCCAGGGGTGCGCCCGGAGGTTCTCGAGGAGCAGGCCGCCGATGGCCAGCTGAGAGAGCCGAAGGAGGTGGATCCAGTGACGGATGTGGCAAGCGAACTCCGAGGTCAGGCTGGCCTCCGCGCCGCCGCCCTCGCTCCCGCTCCGGGGGAGCTTGAGGCGGATCTTCCGCTCGCGGTGGGGGAGCATTCGCGGAGGGATGCGCGTCCCCAGCGCCTCCCGGCTCTGCGGCCCCGGGTTCTTCTTCAGAAAAAATAGGTCAAAACGGTGCCCGCCGTCGATCTTGATCGCCCCGTCCAGCAGGCCGAGGGCCCGCTCGGCAGCGGAGTCTGGCAACGCCAGCGCGAAGTCCTCGCTGCCCCGGAGACACTCGATCGCAAAGAAGCGCAGCGTGAGCGGGGTGAAGAAGACGTCGTCGTAGAAGAAGACCGCCGGGGCCTCGACTGCCTCGACCGAAGGGACGTCGACCAGCGTAAAGCCCGCCGCCCGGCAGGCCCGCTCCTGCCACTCCGCGACGGTCTCGGTCGCCACGGTGAGGCTGCGCGCCGGCTCGGCGAAAGGCTGGATCGTTCGGCCCGCGGGGACCCTGTAGGCGCGGAGGCTCAAGGGACCTCAGTCGTCGACCAGGTTATCGAAGCGCGTATAGGAGTGGAAGAACTTGCAGCGCGCGGTGCCGATGGGCCCGTTGCGCTGCTTGCCGATGATGATCTCGGCGATACCTTTGTTGTCGTCCCGGTCCTTCTCGTAGACCTCGTCACGGTACACGAACATGATCACGTCGGCGTCCTGCTCGATGGCGCCGGATTCACGGAGGTCGGAGAGGACCGGCCGCTTGTCCGCCCGCTGCTCGAGCGAACGGTTGAGCTGGGACAGCGCGATCACCGGGACGTTGAGCTCCTTGGCCAGGCTCTTCAGACCGCGGGAGATCTCGGAGATTTCTTGTTCGCGGCTCTGGGCGTTGGGGCTGCCGCGCATCAGCTGGAGGTAGTCGATGATCACCAGGCCGAGGCCGCGCTCCGCGGCGATCCGGCGACACTTCGCGCGCACCTCGAGGACCGAGATGGAGCCGGTATCATCGAGAAAAACCGGCGCCTCCGAGAGCATGCCCGCCGCCTTGGCCAGCTTGGGCCAGTCGGACTCCTCGAGGAAACCGCCGCGCATCCGGGAGAGGTCGATGCGGCCCTCGCTGCAGAGCATGCGCATGACGAGCTGCTCTTTGGACATTTCGAGCGAGAAGATGGCCACCGCGGTGCCCTCGCGCAGCGCCCCGTTCATGCCCATGTTGATGGCGAAGCTGGTCTTACCCATCGAAGGACGGCCGGCGACGATGATGAGATCTGAGGGCTGGAGGCCGGAGGTCATGCGGTCCAGATCCAGGAAGCCGGTGGCCACGCCGGTGACCTCCTTCTTCTGCTCATAGAGCATCTCGATCCGCTTGAAGGCGTCCTTGACCACCTCCGACAGCGGCGAGACCCCGCGGCGGGACTTGGCCATGGAGATCTCGAAGACGGCGCGCTCGGCCCGATCCAGGACCTCGTCGGCTTGGCCGCCCTCAAAGGCGCTGCCGGCGATCTCGGTGGCCGCTTGGATCAGCCGGCGCAGCACCGCCTTGTTCTTCACCAGCTCGGCGTAGTGGCGGATGTTGGCGGCCGTGGGAACGGCCTGGGCCAGCTCGACCAAGGTCAGGAGGCCCCCCGCTTGCTCAGCGGTCCCGGCGGCCTTGAGCGCCGCTTGGAGGGTGATGGTGTCGATGGGCTCGCTCTTGGTCGCGAGGTCCAGCATCGACTGGTAGATGACCTGGTGCTGCGGCCGATAGAAGTCCTCGGGGACCAAGGCCTCGATGGCGGTGAAGATAGCCTCGTTGGAGAGGAGGACCGAGCCGAGGACGGCCCGCTCTGCTTCGATGTCTTGGGGGGGGACGCGGCCCGGGTAGCCCTCAGGAGTGGTTGGGCGCGGACGCTGCTCTCTCGGATCGGATTCGCGCGGGCCGAGCATGGGCATCAATCTGCCACAGCCGGCCCAGGGCGACGATCAGTTTAGTTGTCGTCGCTCGACGCTTCGGGAGCAGCCTCGTCCGTCTTCTCGACCACGGGTTTCGGCTTGGGCTGCGCCTGCGCGGCGGCCAGCTTGGCCTTCTCCGCAGCGATGCGCTCTTCCTCGGCCTTCTTGTGCGCGGCCTGCGCGGCCTCCACACGCTTCTTCTCGGCGTCTACGTCCGGCGCGCCCTCCGCGATCACCCAGAAGGGGACCGTCGCCACGATACCGCCGTCGAGGCGGACCTTGGAGGAGAACTTGCCGACCGTGTGCACGCGCTCGGAGAGCGTGATGCGTCGGTGATCGAGGGCGATACCCGCCGCCTCGAAGACCTTGGCCAGATCCTTGCCGGTGATCGAGCCGAACAGCTTCTGCAGCGCGTCCGCCTCAACCACGCCGGCCTGATGGGCGACCTTGGCCGACAACACGATCGAGAGACCCTCGATCTTGGACTTGTGAACGCCAGCGACGCCCTTGGCCTTCTCCCGGTTATGCGCCGCCAGACGCTTCTGGTGCTCCAGCTCCTTCACCGATCGGGCGGAGGCGAGGACCGCCTTGCCCTGGGGGATCAGGAAATTGCGACCATAGCCGTCGCGGACGCGCACGAGGTCGCCGATGACGCCGAGGTTTTGAACGTCCTCTTTGAGGATGACCTTCATCATGATGACTTACTCCCGCTCTCGCTCGGCCGAGTCGTCGAAACGACCTTCACGACCTTCACGGTCGCCGCCGCGTCCTTCGCGATCTCCGCGATCACCACGGTCGCCGCGATCACCACGGTCGGGGCGATCCGAAGAACGGCCCTCCGAAGCCTCGCGCGCGATGCGCTCTTCGCGCTCCTGGCGCTCTTGCTCTTGGCGAGCGCGAGCGGCGGCGCGCTCATGGGCGCGCTTCTTCACCTCGACGCGCCGGGCCTCGACGTCGGTCACGGTGCCGAAGGCGCTGGTCAGAAAGCGGATCACCTGCTCGATGTTGCGCATGGTGCGCTCGAGCTCTTCGGCGGTGCCCGTCGGTCCCACGTAGTGGAACAGGACGTAGTTGCCGCGACCCTGCTTCTTCACCGGGAAGGAGAGCTTCTTCTTGCCCCAGTGGTCTTCGCTGAGGAGCTCACCACCCATTTTGGTGATGACCTCCTTGAGCCGTTCGATCGTCGACGTCGCAACGTCGTCGGTCAGATCGGGGTGCAAAACAAAAAGCGACTCGTATTCCCTAACCATCGTGCCCATTGGCTCGTTCCTTCTTCGTGAGGATCTGCCCTTCGCTGGCGCCTTCGCCGGGGCTGGGGGCTGGCTTGGCCTCTGGCCTTGCCTGCTTCTTTTGCGATCCCTGACCCTCTTTGGGATCGCGATTGAACGTGTTCATTGCGCGCGCCAAACCGTCCCTAACCACTGCCTCGATCGCCTCCGCACACTCGGTGATCGACTTCTGCAGGGCCTCCGCCTCCGACTTCTGAAACCGGGACAGCACATAGTCTGCTGCGTCCCAGCCGGCCGGCGGCCTTCCGATGCCGAAGCGTACCCGAATGAAATCGGGGCTCGGCAGGTGCGTCATCAAGCTCCGTAGACCGTTGTGCCCCCCGTGGCCGCCGCCTTTTTTGAGGCGGTTTTTGCCAAGCTCGAGGTCGAGCTCATCGTGGATCACGATGACCTCGGCAGGCGTGAGCTTGAAGAAGCCCATCGCCGGTCCCACGGACTCTCCGGAGAGATTCATATAGGTCTGGGGCGCCAGCAGCACGGCCTCCGTGCCTGCGATGCGCCCTTTGGCCATCCGCGCTTTGAACTTCTTTTCAGAGAGCGAGACCTGGGCCCGCTCCGCGAGCGCTTCCAGGACCATGAACCCGACGTTATGCCGCGTTCCTTCGTACTTTGCGTCTGGGTTCCCGAGACCCGCGATGAGCCACATGAACCAAGACGCCTTCTAGCCGAAGCCTACTTCTTGTCGGCTTTCTTCTCCGCGCCGGGCTTGGCAGCCGCGCCGGCAGCCGGAGCTGCTGCGCCGGCGGCGGGTGCTGCACCCGCTGCGCCTGCCGCGGGGGCCGCCGCTGCGTCGACCTTGGGAGCCACTTCCTCTTCCTTCTCGGGCGCGGCGACGATGACCACCGCGAGGTGACCCGGGACCGCAGCCTTCGTCCCCGCGGGGAGGACGACGTCGCTGACGTGGAAGGAGTGGTTGAGGTCGAGCGTGGTGACGTCGACGGCGATCGACTTCGGAATCGAGGTCGGCTTGGTCAAGATCTTGAGCGAGCGAAGAACCGGCTGCAGGAGCCCGCCCTTGGTCACGCCCACCGGCTTACCGGTGAACTCGAGCGCGACCTCGACCGTGACGTCCTCCGTCTCCTTCACCTCGATGAGATCGATGTGAACGAGCGAGCGGCGGACCGGATCGATCTGCGAGTCGCGTACGAGAGCGAGGACCTCGCGCTCGAGGCCCTGAATGCGGAGCACGGTGTTGCGACCGTAACCCGAAGAGTGGATGGCCTTCTCGAAGGAGCGGGGCTCGACGGAAAACGCGAGCGGCTTCTCCTTGTGGCCGTATAGGATGCCGGGGAGCTTGCCAGTGCCGCGCAGCTTGCGCGCGCCTCCCTTGCCGTTGACTACCCGCGGTTCGACTTTGATCAGCTGCTCCATGGCTCCAAAAACCTCGCGGCTGGGATCAGACCCGCCGCTGAAGAGCGCGCCACGTAGCACGCACATTGAGAACGGTCAACGCGGAACTCTGGCGGGCTGAGGGATCAGAGCCAAAGCCCTAGGATCGAACCAGGAAATGACCAAACTGCGAAACACGGAGGGCCGAACGCGGCCAAATCCTTCGAACTTCCGTGTTTCGTCGTCCGGTCAGGCGGCTCATTCGCCTGGAATCCGGCAACCAAAAGCGCCTCTAAGGCACCGGAAGCGCCGTCTTCAGCAGCTCCAGCTCCAGCTGCCCAAAGATCTGCGCGATCTGCTCCGGCCCGCCCGCTCCGTTCGGCGCGCAGTCGGGATCGGCGCGGCGGATCTCGAGGTGAAACTGGACCTCCTCGCCCACCCCGACGTCGACGCGAGCCGCCAGCACCCCGCCCACGGAGATCTCGGTCTTGGCCCCCGCGGCGCCGGCAAGGATGCCGACATTTTCATTCACCAGTGCCAGGGCGTCCTGGTTCTTGCGCAAGCTCACGGCCACCAAGCAGCGCTGGCCATCGCTGCGCTTGGCGACGCTCCCGGAGTAGTAGGCGCGCACCAGGAGCACTCCGGCTTCCGGTGCCGTCACGCGCTGCGCCAAGACCTCGAGGGTGGTGTCGGCGTCGCCGTATTGGAGGACGCGCATCGCGCGGTTGGTCAGCAGAAACGCCGGACCCGCGCCGCCGCCGCCGGTTCCCGTCGGCCCTGTGGCGCCCGCGGGCCCCATAGGACCTGCGGCGCCGGTGGGTCCCGGAGGCCCTTGAGACCCTGGATTTCCGGGAGGTCCTGGACGACCGGTGCACGCGCTCGCGGCGATCAGCACCCCCGCCAGGAGGAGAACGGGCCGGTGCTCAAACAAAGAGGCTCGAGACCGAGTCGCCATGGTGAATCCTTCGGATCGCCTCGGCGATCAGAGGTGCGATGGAGACCTGTGTGATCTTGGGACACTCGCGAGCAGCCGGTGAGAGCGGGATGCTGTTGGTGACCACGACCCGATCGATCGGGCTCTGCGTGATCCGCTCGATCGCCGGCCCCGAAAAGACCGGATGCGTCGCGTAGGCCCAGATCCGCTTGGCCCCGCGGTCGCGGATGGCCTCGGCCGCTGCGGTGAGCGTGCCGGCGGTGTCGATCATGTCGTCGACCAGCACCACATCTCGATCCTTCACCTCGCCGATCACGTTCATGACCTTGGCGACGTTGGGCTGGGGGCGGCGCTTGTCGATCATGCCCAGCGACGCGTCGATCCGCTTGGCGTAGGCGCGCGCGCGCTCCATGCCGCCAGCGTCGGGACTGACCACCACCGTGGTGTCATCGAAGTTCTGGCGCAGGTGATCGAGCAAGACGGGCATGGCGTACAGGTGATCGAAGGGGATATTGAAGAAGCCTTGGATCTGCCCGGCATGCATGTCGATCGACAACACCCGCGAAGCGCCCGAGGTCGCGATGATGTCCGCGACCAGCTTGGCGGTGATCGGCGTGCGCGGCGCGACCTTCCGATCCTGACGGCCGTAGCCATAGTACGGAATGACCGCGCAGATGTGCTCGGCCGAGGCCCGGCGGAGCGCGTCGATCATCACGAGCAGCTCCATCAGGTTCTCGTTGGCGGGAGAGCAGGTGGACTGAACCACGAAGACGTCGGCCGACCGAACGTTCTCGTGGATCTCCACGTTGATCTCGCCGTCCGAGAAGCGACCGACGGTCGCCCGACCCAGCTGGACGTCCAGACGCGACACGACCTCCTTGGCCAAAGCCGTGTTGCTGTTCCCAGCGAAGATCTTGGCGACGTTTCCGATCATGCCCTAGATTGGGGCGGAAGGATTCGAACCTTCGAATGTCGGATTCAAAGTCCGACGCCTTAACCAACTTGGCGACGCCCCAGTGCCGACGAAGTTAGAAAGGATCTCCATGTCGCTGTCAACCCGAGGTGCAGTCGGTGCGCTTGTGCTCGTCATTCTGTGCGCGGCACCCGCCTGCAAACCCGGCAACACCACCCCCGAGGAGGCGCTGCGCGGGTTCCTCGGTGAACTGAAGAACCGGCGGGCCAGCGAGGCCTGGTCGCACCTCTCGGCGGAATCCCAGGCCGCCCTCAAGAAGGACGCGGAGGCCATCGCGGCCGCGACCAAGGAGCCGGTGGTGACCGATCCGGGCAAGCTGCTCTTCGATCGCTCGGAGATCTTGATGCTCCGGTCCCCGGAGTCGATCTCGGTCGCGTCCCGGCCCGGGGACGCCGTGATGCTGAGGGTGACGGTGGAGAACGGAGAGAGCGCCAAGGTGCGGATGGTGCGGGAGGGCGTGGTTTGGAAGGTGGATCTGTTCGGCTCGCTGGCTCCCCGGGAGGAGCGGATCCGCCAGGCGCCCGTGCGTTCCGCGACGACGGCGGATGGGCCTTAGGCCTACGCCGGGGAGATCGCGATCGGCTCCCGCCCTGTTCACGGTGCCCTGTTCCCGGTTGGCCGCCACCGGGAGTCAGGACCGAACAGCAGCCTGGGAACAGGGAACGAGGAACAACAATCGGAGCGGGGGATGTGAATGCGAACAGGGGACCGGGAACGAGATGCTCTACAGGCCTAAGTGAACGCCATTGGCCTCGGCGGCCCGGTCCTTAGGCCAAGCCTAAGGACTGGGCGATGCTGACGTACTGCATCCGCAGATCGTAGAGGACCGACTGGATGAGCTCGAGCTCTTCCTGGGTCAGGTTCCCGCGGGTCTTCTCCTCGAGCATCAGCAAAATCTCGATGTTCTGGGCCGCCGCCGGGAGGTTCGGACGCCCCCCCGGGATTCGGTCGTCGGGGCTCGAGGCGCCCAGCGCCATCATGGCGTTGGTGGCGACCGAGAGGACCAAGGCCGAAAAATCCACGGCCTCCGCTCCGGGCGGGCGGCCCTTGCTCGGCGCCGGCTCTGCGGAGGCTGGGGCGTCCCGGCGAGTCGCCTCGGCCTTCTCCGGCGCGGCGACGGGTTGGTGCGCAGCGACCGGGCGCGGCGCCTCGGCCTTGGCAGCGACCGGACGCGGCGCTTCGGCCTTGGGAGCGGCGGGCCGGGCCTCGCTCAGGGGCGCGTCGCGGTGAGGGCGGGCGTTCGGCGTGCCGCGCTCCTGCTCCTCGTCCGTCTTAACCTCGCCTTCGGCGTCAAAGCGCCGGCGATCGCGGATGACGTAGCCTTTGTTCTGATCGCTCATCGAAGCGTCAGCTGTCGGTCCGGTCGTTGGTTCCGTGCTCGGCAGCCTGCGCCCGCTCGTCTTCGAAGCGCTTCTCGTAGTCGACGTACTCGGCGTTGCTGGCCATATCGGGCAGCGCGGTCAGGTACCGCTCGACCTCAGCGCGGGTGATGATTCCCTTGTGCGCGTAGCGGTTTCGAATACGAACGTCCATGTGATCGGCCATCGAGCCGTCGGTAGTCACACCACGCCGGGAAGTCAAGTGATTGCACCGCCCTCCCCGATTCGCCGCTCAACCCTAAGCGTGCTTTCCAGGTTGAAATATTCCAGCTAGGAGACCGGTTGTCTCGGCCGAGCCCCCTCGAGGGCGGCCCCGGAGGATCAGGACTGTGGAGGAACAACGAGAACGTACCGCGCTCGACATCCGCGCGATGAGCAGCATCATCGAGCAGGAGGCGGCCTTCGTGCGCGACCTCCAGGACGAGGTCGGCAAGGTCATCATCGGCCAGCGCAAGATGGTCGACCGCATCCTGATCGGGGTGCTCACCCATGGGCACGTCCTCCTGGAGGGCGTCCCCGGTCTGGCCAAGACCTTGACCATCAAGTCGATCGCCGACGCGATCAGCGCGAGCTTCTCCCGCATCCAGTTCACGCCGGACCTACTCCCCGCGGACGTGATCGGAACCCAGGTCTACGACCCCCGGGAGCAGGTGTTTCGCCCCCACAAAGGGCCGATCTTCGCCAACCTGGTGCTGGCGGACGAGATCAACCGCGCGCCCGCCAAAGTCCAGTCCGCGCTGCTGGAGGCGATGCAGGAGCGCCAGGTCACCCTGGGCGACAAGACCCATCCCCTCCCCGACCCGTTCTTGGTGCTCGCCACCCAAAACCCGATCGAACAGGAGGGCACCTACCCCCTGGCCGAGGCCCAGACCGACCGCTTCATGCTCCACGTGAAGGTCACCTACCCAACCAAGCAAGAAGAGCGACAGGTCATGGACCGCGCCACCCAGGCCCACGCGCCCAAGATCAACCGCGTGGTCACCGTGGAGCAGCTCGTGCGGGCGCGGCAGGTGGTCAAGAGCGTCTACCTCGATGACAAGGTGAAGGACTACATCATGGACATCATCTGGGCGACGCGTGATCCCGCCCAGGCGCGACTGCTCGATCTGGCGCCGCTGATCGAGATGGGCGCCTCTCCCCGCGCGACCATCGCGCTCAATGTGGCGGCCCGGGCCCACGCCTTCCTCGAGCGGCGAGCCTTCGTGGCCCCCGAGGACGTCAAGGCGATCGGCCCGGACGTGCTCCGTCACCGGATCAAGCTGACCTACGAGGCTGAGGCCGAGAACGTGCGCGTCGAGGACGTGGTCCGCCGCGTGTTCGAGACCGTCGCGATCCCCTGAGGCGATGCGGGCAGCGAAGGACCAAAGCGAGGAGAAGCGGCCGCGGCTCGGCGTGGGCGCCGAGGTGCTGCGCGCGGTGCGCCGCGTGGAGATCGCCACCCGGCGCGCGGTGAACGCGGAGCTGGCCGGTCGCTATCATTCGGTGTTCAAGGGCCAGGGCATGGCCTTCTCCGAGGTGCGTCCTTACGCCCCGGGCGACGACGTCCGCCACATCGACTGGAACGTCTCGGCCCGCCACCTCGACCAGGGCCTCTTCGTGAAGCAGTTCATCGAAGAGCGAGAGCTGACGGTCACGCTGCTGGTCGACCTCTCTGGCTCGGGAGACTACGGGACGCGGGGCAAGAAGAAGCGGCAGCTCTTGGCCGAGGTCGGGGCGCTGATCGCGTTCTCGGCGATCAAGAACAATGACCGCGTGGGCCTCATCCTCTTCACCGACGAGATCGAGCTGTATTTGCCGCCCCGCAAGGGGCGCAAGCACGTGCTGCGCGTGATCCGGGAGATCGTGGAGGCCGAGCCGCGCGGGAAGAAGACGCGGATCGGCGACGCCCTGGCCTACCTCCTCAAGGTGCAGAAGCGTCGCTCGGTGGTCTTCGTCCTCTCGGACTGGCTCGACACCGGCTACGACGGCCCGCTCAGGATCGCGCGCGCCAAGCACGACGTGGTCGCGGTGCGGGTCAGCGATCCCTCCGAGCTCTCCTTGCCGGATCTCGGGATCATCACCGTCACCGACGCGGAGACCGGCGCCCAGCGCATGCTCGACAGCTCGAGCCGAAGGGTCCGCGAGGCCTTCGAGCGCCGGGAGCGCGAGCGGCGGGAGATCGCGCGAAAGCGCCTGATGCAGAGCGGCGCTGACGTGGTCGAGCTCTCCACGGACACGGACTTCGTCGCGCCGCTGGTGGGCTTCTTCCGCGCCCGTGCCGCGCGCCTCCGGGGGAGCCGATGAGGCACGCGCTCCTCCTCCTCTTGGCCGCCGTCGCCCTCCCCGCCTCGGCGGAGGACGGCGAGTGGCTGAACGCCAAAGCGACCGCGACCCCGACCGCTGAAGACGGCGGAGCCCCCTCGTTCGTCGTGGGCCGACCCTTCCGCCTGGACGTCGAGGCCGCGCATCCCAAAGGAGGCGTCGCGCTGCTCCCCGAGAAGCTGGACCTCCCGGACAGCTTGGCCGAGCGGAGCGAGAGCCGGCGACACCTGCGCCGAGTAGAGCCAGGCGAAGAGATCGATCGCTATGAGCTCGAGCTCATCGCCTTTGAGGCCGGTGACATCGACATCCCTTCGCTGCGGCTGGCCTTTGGCTCGACCGTGGCCGCCACCAAGGTGATCCCGATCGTGGTGGTCTCGGGCCTGGCCGCAGACGAGCAGCAGGTCGCGTCCTCGACCCGGCCGGAGGCCCTGGCCGCGCTGGAGCAGAGCGCGGCCCAAAACCCCGCGCCGCGGCAGGTACCCATCCCGGACTACCGCCCCTTGATCTGGGGCGGGGTGGCGCTGGGGCTCCTCGCGCTCGGCGCCGCGCTGTGGGCCTGGCGGCGTCGCCGCGCGCTCGCCCCAACCCCGGCCAAGCCCGCGCCCCCGCCCCGCCCGGCCCATGAGCTGGCGCTCGAGCGACTGGCGGCCTTGTCCCGAGTGGATCGGGCCAGCGATGAGCTGCAGAAGGCCTTCTGGGTCGAGCTCTCCGAGGTGCTGCGCGGCTACGTAGGAGGTCGCTATGGCTTCGATTCGATCGAGCTGACGGTGGCCGAGCTGCTCGAGGTGCTCGAGGGCATGAAGACCCCCGGCCTCGACCAGGCCCGGCTCAAGAACCTGCTGGTGGTGGCCGATCTCGCCAAGTTCGCGAAGCTGGTGACCCCCGATGAGGACTGCCAGCGCTCCCTCGAATCCGCGGTCGGCATCGTCGAAGGGAGCCGGCCGCCGTCCGAGCCTCCCCCTGGCGCTGAGCGCGCGCCGGCCGAAGCGCCGCGGAGCGCCCCATGAAAGCGCTGCATGATCTCACCTTGGCCACCCCCTGGGCCTTGCTGCTCCTCCTCGGGGTCGGCGCGCTGATCGTCGAGCGCATCTTGGCGCACCGGGCCAGCCGCGAAGCCGCCTTCCGCTTCTCCTCGAGCGCGCTCCTCGACGGCCTACCGGTGAGCTTTCCGCAGCGCTTCTTCTGGCTCCCGGAGGCGCTGCGGGCCCTGGCGCTGTGCCTCTTCGTCGTCGCCGTGGCGCGCCCCGAGCTGGTTGGGGTCCCCCGGCATGAGGAGGAGGAGGGCATCGACATCGTCCTGGCCATCGACACCTCCTGCTCCATGATGGCCGCAGATTTTCAGCCCCAGGACCGGATGTACGTGGCCAAGAAGTCCATCCAGGAGTTCGTGCTCAAGCGGAAGACGGACCGGATCGCCTTGGTCATCTTCGCTGGCGAGGCCGCGACCTGGGTGCCGCTGACCTTGGACTACTCCTTGGTCGCCGAGATGCTGCAGGACGTCTCCACCGGGATGGTCACCGACGGCACCGCGATCGGCAACGCGATCGGGACCGCGCTCAACCGCCTCAAGGACAGCGACGCCCGCAGCAAGGTGGTGGTGCTCCTGACCGACGGCGACAACAACGCGGGTGAGATCTCCCCCCTCGCCGCCGCCGGCCTGGCCAAGGATCTCGGCGTGCGCATCTACACCATCCTGATCGGCACGGGCGGCGCGGTCCCCTTCCCCGCCGGCAAGGATCTCTTCGGGCGCCCGGTGTTTCGCAAGCAGGTCATCCCGACCAACCCCGAGCTGCTCGAGCAGATCGCCAAGACCAGCGGCGCCGAGGCCTTCACCGCCACCGACAAGAGCGAGCTGGACGCGCGCCTCGGCGAGGTCCTCGATCGCCTTGACAAAACCAAGATCGAATCGAACACCGAGCTGAGGCCTTATGCCGAGCTCTTCCCCTGGTTCGTGCTGGCCGGCCTGGTGTGCATGGGGCTCGAGGGCCTGCTCCGCGCCACCCGCTTTCGGAGGTACCCATGAGGTTCGCCGAGCCGCTGGGTTTCTTGTGGGCGCTGCTCGCTCCATTGGTGATCGTGATGGAGTCCTGGCTCGATCGCCGGCGGCTCCTGGCCCTGAGCGGAGCCGGTGACCTCCACCTCTTGAACGAGATGAGCTCCCTCGGACCGGATCGGGGCCGCCGCGCCCGAAAGACCGAGGCCTGGCTCATCGCCATCGCCTTCGTGCTCCTCGGGGCGGCCTTGGCCCGGCCGCAGTTTGGCTCCCGCACCGAGCTGTCGCGGGCCCGGGGCATGGACGTGGTGATCGCGCTCGACCTGTCCCGCTCCATGTTGGCCAAGGACGTCGCGCCCTCGCGGCTCGAGCGCGCCAAGATCGAGCTCGAAGCCTTCGCCAAAGAGCTCAAAGGCGACCGGGTGGGCCTGGTCGGCTTCACCTCCGTGGCGCTGCCCCTCTGCCCGCTCACCGTCGACAAGAGCGCGCTGGCGGTTCAGCTCCGGTCGGCCAGCCCCGAGGCCCTGCCCCGCGGCGGCACCGCGATCGCCGACGCCATCCGGGTGAGCAAGGAGATGCTGGACCGGTCCCCGTACCGCGAGAGCGGCAAGGCGATCGTCGTCGTCACCGACGGCGAGGAGCACGAAGGGGATCCCGAAGCCGCCGCCAAGGAGGCCAAGGAAGCGGGCGTGGACGTGCATGTGGTCGGGGTGGGCTCGGCCGCCGGCGAGCCGATCCCGCTGCCCGAAGGGGGCTATTTGAAGGACGCCGCGGGCCAAACCGTCATCTCTCGGCTGGATGAGTCGATGCTCCAGAAGATCGCCGACTCCGGTAGCGGGCTCTCGGCGCTGCCCACCGAGGGCGGTGGCTTCGATCTTGGGCCGGTGCGGTCGCGCCTGGCGCAGATGGAGAAGGCCGAGCTCGAGACCCGCACCATCCGGGTCTACGAGGAGCGCTATCGCTGGTTCTTGGTCCCCGCCTTGGCCCTGCTGGCCGCGGCCTCGCTGGTGCGGCCCCGCCGCAAGACCGCGCTGGTCGCGGCGGTGCTCCTGGGATTGTTGCCCGCGCCGAGCCCAGCTGATCCGCTGGAGCGCGACCACCCGGACGTGAAGGCCGGCAACGAGCTGCTCCTAGCCGGCAAGCCCAAGGAGGCCCTGGAGGCCTACGAACGCGCCAAAAAGACGCTGGGGCGCGACGCGCGGGTGCTGTTCAACGAGGGGCTGGCGCAGGCCGCCTCGGGCGAGCTCGACCAAGCGATCGAGGCCTATAAATCCGCGCTGGCCGCCGGCACCGACAAGACGGAGCGCTCCCAGTCGGCCTTCGCGATGGGCAACGCCTATCGCTCGCTCAAGAAGTACGACGAAGCCGTGACGGCCTATCGGCGGGCCTTGGTCGAGGACCCCAGCCTGGACGCGGCTCGCAAGAACCTCGAGCTGGCGGCGGCGATGAAGCGCATCCAAGCGCTGCAGCCGCACCCGCCGAACAAGGACGGCGACAAGAAGCAGCCCCCCTCCGATCAAGACGGCGGCGCTAGCGATGGCGGCAGCGGCGACGGCGGGAACGACGGCAAGGACGGCGGCGGCGAGGGCCAAGACGGCGGGGGCAACGAGGGCCAAGACGGCGGCACCGGCGGTGATGGCGGCGGCCAAAGCGGCAGCGGCGACAGCGGCAGCAGCCCGGACGGCGGCGCAGGGAGCGGCGCCGCGGACGGTGGCGGGGGCGGCGACGGGGGGGACCAGGACGGCGGCGCTGGTGGGGCCGGGCAGAAGCAAGAGCCCGAGAAACCCGACGAGAAGCGCGCTCAGCAGATCTTGGACGCGCTCGAGGCCCGGGAAAAAGCTGTACAGAACCAGGCCAAGAAGAAGAAATTTGCGCCACGGCGCGTGGAGAAGGACTGGTGATGGCGCTCGTTCGCTCCCTGACCGCGGTACTGCTCGCGGCGGCGCCGGCCTTGGCCGAGGCCAAATCGCTGTCGGTGAGCGCCAGCCTGTCACAGGATCGCATCTATGTCGGCGAGGTGGTCACGCTCGAGGTGATCGCGGTCGCCACCTCGGACGGCAACGTCGAGATCGACGTGCCCGACATCGCCGGCCTGGACGAGCTGCGCCGGGGGCAGAGCGACAGCACCTCGATCTCCTGGAACGGCAGCCAGCAGACGCTGCGGAGAGAGCGCACGCTGCGGGTCGACTTTGAGGCCAAAAAGAGCGGCGCGGTCGCCATTCCTCCCATCGCGGTGCGCCTCGGCAACGAAGAGGAGCACGCCGCGGCGCTCACCTTGACGGTGCTGGCCAACGGACAAGAAGAGCACGACGCCGCCCCGGGGCGCGTAGCGGCCGCCGGCGAGGTCATCCCTCCCGAGGCCGACGAGCGCGATCTCTTCGTGCGCTACCGCGTCGACCGCCCCAAGGCCTTCGTGGGCGAGCAGATCATCGTCGACCTCGAGGTCTTTACCAGCGGCGCCTATAACCTCGACGAGCAGCGCCCGCCGCCGAGCCCCGACGGTTTTTGGCGAGAGATCTTGGAGCAAGCCGATCGCATGACGGCGCGGACCGAGCGGGTCCAAGGCAAGAGCTACCGGGTCTATCGCCTTTGGCGGATGGCGCTCTTCCCGCTGAGCGCGGGAGAGAAGCTGCTCCCCCAGACCCAGCTCAGCTTCTCCCAAAACCGCAGCATCTTCGCCGTCGGTCAGCGCGTCCGGCGCTCAGCGCCTCCGCTCAAGATCGAGGCGTTGGCTCCGCCCGCCGAGGGGAGGCCCAGGGACTTCTTGGAAGGCAACGTCGGTAACTACACGCTGGAGGCCAAGGTGGACACCACCGAGATCGAGCCCGGCAAAGGGGTGGTGCTCACCATCGCGCTCGGCGGGGCCGGCAACATCACGGGCTCGAAGCTTCCCGAGGTGAAGACCTTGGACGGTTTTCGCGTCTTCCCCGCCAAGATCGTGGACGAGGTCCTGCGGACCGCTACTGGCGTGACCGGTACGCGGAGGGCGGAGATCTTGCTCGTCCCGACCAAGGGTGGGCGCCTGGTGATCCCTGCGCTCAGCCTGGCGGTCTTCAACCCCGACAAACGAGACTATGAGCGGCTCACGACGCCGGAGATCGCGGTCCACGCCCAAGGCACCCCGAGCATCAGCGCGCAGCTAGGG
>Ga0154020_10000852_pt1 | contig 37630 bp, 34 predicted proteins | sample Klosneuvirus_201_FD_109709 | JGI IMG/M metagenome (GOLD analysis project Ga0154020, IMG submission 109709) | Active sludge microbial communities from wastewater, Klosterneuburg, Austria - Klosneuvirus_20160825_MG | ecosystem: Engineered > WWTP > Aerobic digester > Activated sludge | place... | reverse complement strand
CTTGACATTCCGGCATCGGGCAAGCGTCACTCTGTATACATCCACTTGCGTGTTGGCACAGAGCTGTGTTTTTGATAAACAGTTCCCAGACCCTTTTCTCTGCGGCCTCCCTTTCGGGTAGGCCCCCCTTCTTGCGAACTTACGGGGTTAACTTGCCTAGTTCCTTCACGACCGTTCTCTCGCGCGCCTTAGGCTATTCGCCACGTCCACCTGTGTCAGTTTTGGTACGGGCCCCGCTTCGACCCTCACGCTTTTCTAGGAACCAATCGACCCGGTATCGGCCTCAAGGGCCTGCCCATCTATCAGGGCCTCCGAGCTTCATGATCCGCACGTGAGTTTGCTAACTACGGGGGTGCAGGAATTTTGACCTGCTGTCCATCGACTACGCCTTTCGGCCTTGCCTTAGGACCCGACTCACCCTGGGCGGAATGACCTTCCCCAGGAAACCTTGGACATTCGGCGACCAGGATTCTCACCTGGTTAATCGTTACTCAAGCCGGCATATTCACTTGCTACGGCTCCACCTAGCCTTTCGGCACGGCTTCGCCGCCATAGCAACGCTCTCCTACCGCTCTTACGAGCCCGCAGCTTCGGCTCCCTGCTTATTCCCGATCATTATCGGCGCTGGATTCCTCGTCCAGTGAGCTGTTACGCACTCTTTAAATGATGGCTGCTTCTAAGCCAACATCCTGGATGTCACTGCAATCCAACTTCCTTTCGAACTAAGCAGAGATTTGGGACCTTAGCTGGCGATCAGGATTGTTCTCCTTTTGACGATGGATATTGTCACTCACCGTCTATCTCCCCGGCCTTGGGCGCTGGTATTCGGAGTTTGGTTGAAGAGAGTAGTCGGGTAGACCCTCTGCTTCATCCAGTAGCTCTACCCCCAACGCTTGCCACCGGAGGCTAACCCTAGAGTTATTTCGGAGAGAACGAGCTATCTCCCAGTTTGATTGTACTTTGAACCCTCCCGACAGGTCATCGGAGACCTTTTCAACGGTCACCCGTTCGACCCTCCAGGCGGTTTTACCCGCCCTTCAGTCTGCCCATCGGTTGATCACAAGGTTTCGCGTCTAGCCCGTACGACTGCTCGCCCTTATCAGACTCGCTTTCGCTCCGCCTCCGGCCCGAACAGGCCTTAGGCTCGCCGTACAGACTAACTCGCCGGCTCATTATGCAAAAAGCACGCCGTCACCATTGCTGGCTCCGACCGCTTGTAAGCGCATGATTTCAGGTACTCTTTCACTCCGCTCATCGCGGTGCTTTTCATCGTTCAGTCGCCTTACTTCTTCGCTATCGGTCATCGAGGAGTATTTAGCCTTGGAGGGTGGACCCCCCATCTTCAACCCGGGTTTCCCGAGCCCGAGTTTAATCTATGGGCTAACCAGTCTTCGACTACAGGGCTTTCACCTTCTGCGGCGCGTCATTCAAACGCTTCGCTCGTCGACTGGCTTATCCGCTTTCGCTCGCCGCTACTCACGGAATCGCTGTTGCTTTCTTTTCCTGTGCCTACTGAGATGTTTCACTTCAGCACGTTCGCCCTTCACCCCTATACATTCAGAGTGAAGTACCCTTGCGGGTGGGTTGCCCCATTCGGAGATCCCGAGATCACAGCCTGGTTACCGGCTCCTTCGGGCTTTTCGCAGGTTCCAACGTCCTTCGTCGCCTCTCGATGCCAAGACATCCATCATGCGCTCTTGTTCGGTCACACCAACCGGACGCCGAGGCTGAGGCCCCTTGGCCCGAACCACTGTTCCGATTGTGTTGCCGTGGATTGGATACAAGCACCAATCCATCCCGCCGTCTTTCGCACCCTTGCGGCTGCTTCCGACGGCGAGTCACATCGCCTTGTTTGCGCGCTGCACTCGAGAACTCGAACTAATTCTTCTCAATCTAGTTGCAGCTTTCTTTGCTCCCACACGGCTTCGCCTTGGTTACCCCGGGGGGGGACCGCCGCGCCCGTGTGGGGCGAGATATTCGTCCGTATCCGGTTGTCAAAGAGCTTTGCGATCCGCCTCGCGGCTCGTCGCGTGCCCCTGATTTTGGTCTCAGGTGCGGGGAGGACTTTAGGCTAGGCCGCCTTGCAGTCAAGCGGCCCATCATTTCTTTTCCGTTCGACCTTCTAACGCCTTGAAAACGCTCACTTAGCCGCCGCCTCCCATGCCGCCTCCCGCCGGGGGTGCCTTGGGGCCGCTCGGTGGCCGATTCCCAGGTCCCACCGGCGGCGTTCGGATTTCGGCAGGCTTCAGCTCGCCCTGCGCGAGCCCCACCTGTGCGGACGATCTCAGCCGCTCCAGCAACGGGCTCTTGGCGTCGGCCTGTGGCGTCCGGACATACAGCGTCCCGTCCGTACCCACCACCACCACTTCCACCCCGCCAGAGCTGCCAGGGGCGTTGGTCGCGTCCAGGAACACCAACCCGGAGTCCAGCCTGAGCTGCCGCTCCACCGGCACGTTCAGCCACTCAGACTGAGGCCCGGCCTCTGTCGGAGCCGGGTCCTGGGGGGTGACAGGCATCACGGGCTGGCCGGCCTCGCGCGGGTCGATCCGCGTGCCGCCCGTCTTGCCGCCACCGCTCCCGGGGGCCCGAGTGACCGGCATCGGAGCCGGCGCGGCCCCGGGGATCGGCTGGTTCGCCTTGATGAACTCTTCGAGTTTCTTCAGGTCGGCGAGCTTCAACTGCTCCGGCAGCGTCTCGCTGGCGATGATCTGGTCGCCCGGGGTCAGCCCTGTGTTGCCCTTGCGGTAATAGCCGTAGTAGAACTGGTACAGCTCGGCGCTTGCGGTGGGCCGGCCGTACAGGGGGTCAGTCTCCGAGGCCGAGGTGATGAACACCGCGGTCTGCGGGTCCACCTGCACCGCATCGGACCACTCGCTCCATTCACCCCGCAGGATGGAGCTCTCCGACATCGCCGCCTGAGCCTGCTGCAGGTTCCGCCCGAACGCGGGATTGTTGATGACGACGCGGAAGCGATAGGCGTACGACGCGCCGGGCTGCGCGGTCAGGTCGTGCGTCCACAGCGTGATCGCGGGAGCGTTGAGGGTGCTCTCTGGCCGGGTGCCCGGGACGGGTGCCCCAGCACCGGCGTCCGGCGTGCGCTGCTCGAGGCCCGCAAGGCGCACCGCGAGGTCTTCGCGGCGCTTGGTCAGCGTCTCCAGCCGCTTGCGCAACGCCGCCGGGTTCCCTGTGGGTGTCGACCTGGGTCCGGTCGTCGGCGCAGGTCCGACCCCCCCACCGCCAGAGCCCCCCTTGCCACCCCCGCCACCCGCACCGGGCCTGCCCACCGGTTGACGCTCGGACTCCCTGCCCTTGGGCGCCGCGCCCTCGGCGGCGGTGAGCCGCTTCTGCACGTCCACGATGTCAACATCGGCCTGGGCAATGTCGTCCGTCAGCCGGCGGATCAGCTTCTGCCGGGCAGCCGGGTCCCCGGCCTCGATCGCCCGCTCCGGGGGCAGCCAGTCCGCGCCCGCGATCATCGGGTAGAACTCGGGCCGCTGCACTTCCGCTGCGTAGCTGCGCACCGTGTCCACCGCCCCGGGAACATCTCCCAGTGACTTCACGTTCTCCGTCCACATCTTGATCGAGTCAAACCGGCCCGGGGGCGTCGCGAGCAACTCCGCCGCGGAGTCCGTCGCCGGCTTTCCATCGGCCCGAACCACCAACTGCCGCTCGACCTCGACACCAACGATGTCCACGAAGGAGACGTCGCTCACCACGTCGAACCACCAGTTCATCGGAATCGGCTGCAGCGGGCCATCTCCGTCCGGGTCCGTCTCCAGCACGCTCCGCAGCGCCGACCCGTCGAACTTCGCCTCGATGCTCACCGCGTGGAAATCAAAGGGCTGATCCTGCGACAGCAGCACCTTCTTCAGGTCCGCGTTGCGGAGCACTTCCACCGGATGGAACGTCCCGCTGAACGCGTACGCCTGCGGTCCCGCCGGCGCGGGCACCCTCGGGAGCTCGAACTGCCCGCTCTCGACCTTCACCGCAACCTCGGCCTTGGCGATCCGGGGCGGAGTGCCCATCGCGACGCGAGTGCCCGGCAGCGCAGGTCCGGAAAGGTCCAGCTTGCCCGCCAGCGTGAACTGCGGCACATCTTCGGGCAGCTTCGGGTTGGTCGTATCGAGCTCCGCGAGCAAGCTCTTCGCGGCGGACTCGACGGGCACGAATGCCGTGCCCGGCGTCTGCTGCGTGGGCCCAACCTTGATCTGGTTGCGACCCGGAACAAACTGCAGCGCGAGCGCGCCGACAAAGGCAAGCCCCGTCACGCCCAGCGTGATCTTGTCCGCGCTTGCTTCCAGTGCACCGATGCCCTTGAGCTTCATGGGCGTTCCTTTCTACACATCAATCTCTCGCCCGAACCCGAACCCGCCCCCGCACGCCGCCCGCCGCCAATCCCCGAACAACCAGGCCTTCAACTGCTCAGCCCGGGCCCCGGACGCCGCCGCCCTTGAGCCCCCGAGAGCCACCCACCGGCCCTCCGGCAGGTGCCACCGGCGCAGTGGGGTCCGCCCCGCCCGCCGCCGCATCCGCCACCGGAGCGCCGGGGACCCTCAGCACGCCCTGCACGTCCAGCGGCATGTACTTGGTCATCCACGACCGCAGCCACACAGATTCGATCTCGACCCGCACCTTCACCACGTGGTCCGCGCCGTAGTAGTACCCCTGCCTCAGCTCTTCCCACGCGTTGACCTCACTGACGTCGATGCCGGTGACGGTCATGAAGTTCGTCCGCTCGATCGCCGCAAGGAAATCGGGGAGCTTCGCCGAGGCGACGATGCATGTCATCGCCGAGTCACGAAGGTCATAGAACGTGTTCCACTCGCCCGTGCCCCGGGCCGTGAGCCCGAACATGGGATCGGTCGGCACCATCCCCGGGACCGCGGCCGTGGGAGCCGCGGGCTGCATGCCCAGCGAGGGATCAATCGTCCCACCCTCGAACAGCCCCTTGGGCTCCTTCAACTCGATGGACAGGATGCGCTTGACGGTGGAACGGTCCACCGAGGTGAGCTTGCCGTCCGCCCCGCGGTTGGCGACCCCCACCGCGGAGAACATGTCGGAGAGCACCCAGAGGTCCCACTGATAGACAAAGAAGTTGTACGGGCGGATCTCCTCGGGAACAAAGGAGTCCAGACGCACCGCGGAACCCTTCTTGTCGTCCGTGGGGAGGCACTCAAGCGTCGCAAACACCGAGACGTCCCTCGCCCGCGCCTGCACCCCGCCCAGACGACGCTCTTCCAGCAGCTTGGACACCCGCGCCCGCTCGTCCGCCGTCAGGTCGCGACGCTGGCCGATCTTCTGAATCTCCGCGGTCTCCATCGCCTTCAGGTCTTCCACCAGTCGAATCGCATCCACCGGGCCGCCCGCTCGGATGCCGTCAAGCAACTTCTGGTACGGGTTCGGACGCCCCCGCTTCCCGAGAAACGCCTCCTCCGCCTCATACAGCTTGTCCTGGATCGTGGCCTTCGCGCGAGACGCGACCAGCCCGCGGCGTTCCTCCTCGGATAGCACCCCCCACGCGTCCTCGCCACGCTCCTTGCGCAGCTCCGCCTCCGCCGCCTGCTCCGCCCCGGGGAAGAGCCCCTCCACGATCGGCAGGTGCTCGCGACGCCCCACCGCGGCCGCGTCCTCGCCCACGCCACGGTTGAAGTCCGCGGCTTTCTGGCTGATGGCGCCCGCCGCCGCCGCAAACTCCTCACGCTTCTGCTTGAACCACGCGGTGCGGGCCGTGTTCGGCGCCGCCTTGACCACCAGCGCCGGGCTCGCAGGGTCATACTGCGGGATGGCATAGTCCACCTTGCCCGCGTTGATCTTCGAGAGCGCATCCCCCGCCGCCTTCTCCTGAGAGCCGCGGATGGACTTGCTCCACGCCTCGCTCCCCAAATACGCGCCGGGCAAAACGATCACGATGACCGCCAGAAAGACGACGATGAGTAGATTGGCTTTGATCCAGGCGAGCACAGGCTTCACAGACCACCTCCCTCGCCCGCGGTCTGCGCGGGAACAAACGTCGCCCACCAGGTCACCGTGACAGTCGCGGTTTTCTGAGGCCGACCGGTCGTTTCCTCGATCAACGGCGCCACCTTCTCCAGCTCCTCCGCCGCCGCCGACTGGCTCTGGGCCGCCAGCATCGAAGGCGTCTCCGGGCCTCCGCCGACCAGGCGACCCCTCGCCATCGGACGCTCCTCGACGCGGGGATCTCTCACCCCGCCCCGAACGCCCTTCCCGCCCGGCCCCGCCGCGTCGTCACCCGGACGGGTCACCGCCTCGGTCGCCGCCACCTTGACCTCCTGCACGCGGAAGGCCGGCTCGTCGAACCGAATCGTGTACGCCACGCCCTCACGCCTGGAGTGCTGCGCCATCCATCTCTGCAGATTTTCAGCGACAAACCGCCTCGTCTCGGGCTGGAAGCTCGAGAGTGTCATCTCGCACTTCACCCGCGGGTACTGCGAGATCTTCAGCCGCGCTGCGGCCTCGTCGTCCCCCCCCGCCGACGCCGCGTAGGGGTCCGCAGCCGACTCCGCCACCGGTGCCTGATACGTCGTCACGAGCGATTCCAGCGTCAGCGCCGGACGCTCCGCGGCTTCCGGCACCGACATCGTCTTCGCCCAGTCCGCCTTCGCGCCCTCCGCCGCGGCGAGCATCTCCTGCACGTCCAGCGCGATCCGGGCCATCGTCCCCCGCTTGTCGATCAACGCCACGCTGTTCGCCGCGTCGAGCTGGGGCTCGCCCGCGTTCGTCACGCCCGCCTCGTTGGCCTCGTTCTTCAGCTTCGCCGCACGGTCGGTCGCCGTACGAATCACCGCGTCCGGAGCCTTGCCGCTGACGTCGAAGTAGTCCTTGACCGGACCGATGAACATCGCCGCCGCCGCAGCAGCCGCAACGCCCGCCGCCATCCCGAACCAGGGCACCTTCTCCTTCCACATCGACTTGCGCAGCAGGCTGACGGGCATGAGATTCCCGCCGACCGCGTTCAGTCCCAATCCCTGCAGCGCCAGGCCGTACGCGGTGCACAGGTTCAGCGAGGCATCCTGGAAGACCCTCGACTTCTCGTCGCCCTCGCGGGTGCCCTCCAGGTTCAGCCGCTTGAACTGCTCGATGCGATAGACATCCAGGGCGAGCTGCTGCTTCAGGTACTTCCGCAGGCCCGGCAGGTGGAACGTGCTGCCGACGCCGATCAGCCTCGTCAGCACCGCGTCCTTGTTGAGCGACTGGTAGTAGCCGATGGACCGCTGGATGTCCGCCGCCATGTCCGTGAACACAGGCCTCATCGCCTGGAAAACCTGGCGGGCGTGCTTGCTGTCCTCGGCCTCTCTCTTCAGCTTCTCCGCCTTCGGGTAGGAAAGCTGGAACTGCTGCACCATCGCCTCCGTGAACTGGTGCCCGCCGATGGGGAACGTGCGGACCCACACCCGCCCCGGCGTCGCCACCACAAGGTCCGTCGACGTCGTCCCCACGTCCACGATGATCGTGCCCGGGGTCTTGGAGTCGAACGCAAGGTCGTACGCCAGCGCGTTGTACGCCGCGATCGGGCTCAGCACCACGTGGTCCGGGTTGATCCCGAAGTCCGCCAGCATCGCCAGCCGCTCCGCGACCCGCTCCTTCGTGATCGCGAAGATGCCGACCTCAACCTCCGGCGAGTCCGGGCTCACAAACGTCTGGTAGTCCCACTCCACCTGCTCCAGCGGGAACGGGATCTGCTGCATCGCCTCGAACTTCACGATGTCCGGGACCTTCTTGGGCTCCACCGGCGGCAGCTTCGCAAACCTCGCAAACCCCGAGTGACCCGGCACCGATACCGCCACCGACGCCTTCGACAGGTCGTACTGGCTCGCGAACGCGCCCAGCGACACCCGAAGCACATCGCTCGCATCCACGCCGGGCGTCGACAGCGGCTTGGGGTGCTGGATCAGCGCGTACTCCAGCGCCTTCACGCCCCCCTCGCCCGTCGCCTCCAGTTTCAGCGCCTTGATGGCCGACGCCCCGATCTCGATGCCCCAGCAGACAGAAGTTGAAGGCATGGCTACCTCGTTCCAAGTGCGTACCTAACCCGTCCGGCTTCGACGCCGTCCGCGCGGTCAGGGGCGGGATACTACCCGATCCGCCTCCGCCACGCCCGCGGCGATTCAGCATACGGCAAGCCGCCCCTCACAGTTCCTGAACAAGCGTCACGCCTCTGTAACGTCCCGGGGCGGTCGCTCATCCCAGCCGCACCTCGCCGCTCCCCTTCACGACCTTGCCCACCCGGAAGACCCGTTCCCCCAGTTTCTCAAGCTTCTGCTTGACCGAGTCCGCGAAGCCCGGCTTCACGATCACGCAGTACCCAAGCCCCATGTTGAAGATGCGGTACATCTCCTCCTCGCTGATGTTCCCGTGCTTCTGCAGGAACGAAAACACCGGCGGAACCTCCCAGCTCCCCCGCTCCACGCTGGCATCCAGCGTCGGAGGCAGCGCCCGGCACAGGTTGCCCCCGATGCCGCTGCCCGTGATGTGCGCCATCCCCGTCACCACGTTCTTCACCTGATACGACCTCAGCATCCGCACGATCGGGTCCGCGTACAGCCTCGTCGGCGTCAGCAGCACCTGCCCCAGCGTGCGGAGCCCGGGGGGTGCCTTGCGGCTGCGGCGTCCCTTCGCCGCCACAGGCCGCAGCTCGTCGTACACCCCGTTCAGGTCCAGCCCGGCCTGCTCCACCACCTTGCGGACCAGCGTGTACCCGTTGCTGTGCACGCCGTCGCTCGACAAGCCCAGGATCACGTCCCCGGCCTTCACCCGCGCGGGCTTCTGCACGCGCGACAGCTCCACCACCCCCACGCAGAACCCCGCCAGATCAAAGTCCCCCTTCGCGTACAGGTCCGGCATGTGCGCCGTCTCGCCGCCCAACAGCGCACACCCGCTCCGCTTGCAGCCCTCCGCGATCCCGCGAACCAGGTCCCCCAGGAACTTCCGGTCGATCCGGGGCGTCGCGATGTAGTCCAAAAAGAACAAGGGCTCCGCGCCCTGCACGATCAGGTCATTCACGTTCATCGCCACAAGGTCGATGCCGACGGTGTCAAACACCCCCATCTCCGCCGCCAGCTTCACCTTCGTCCCCACGCCGTCGCAGCACGCCACCAGCACCGGGTCCTTGTAGTTGCGCGCAAAGAGCCTCGCCCGATAGTCCAGCCGGAACAGGCCCGCGAACCCGCCCGGGTTCGGGATCACCCGCGGCCCGTGCGTCCGCCTCAGCACCGCGTCCAGCGACTCGGTGAACGAGTCCTTCTCCTCAATGTCCACGCCCGCAGCGGCGTATGTCAGCGGTTTGCGTTCGGCTCTGCTCATAGGTGTTGCAGCAGGATAGCGGAAGCCCCGGGCACCCCGCCCCCGGGTCTCACGACAACCCGGGGCCCGCCCGCCCATCCTCCCGTCAGCGCTGCCCCAGGATCCTCGCCTCCACCTCGCCCGGCGCGTCGTAGCACTTGCCGAACACCGTCTTGCTGAACTCCGGGAGCGAAACCTCTTCCTGACGCACAAACCCGACCTGCCGCGGAAGCTTCCCCAGCCGGTGCAGGTCGACCATCGCGCAGACCCCCGCCGCCGTCGTCAGCTCGATCGCCGGCCACGGACGGCCCAGCAGGTTCGTCGCCGGAATGTTGCGACGGAAGTTCACCTGCCACGGACGCCCGTTCTTCATCCCGATCCCGTTCACGAAGATCACCACCACGTCCTGCAGCGTGCGCGCCAGCGAGTGGTCGAACAGATCGATCAGCAGCCACCGGTCAAACTTCTGTCCCTTCCCGTTCGGCGTGGCGTGCTCGGTCGCAAGCCCCAGGTCCTGGAGCAGAAACTTCATCAGGTCCCGGTGCCCGGGATAGCGAATGGTCTTGTACGCCACGTCCGCCTCGGGCGCGAGCCGCTTCTCGTTCTCCAGCGTCTCCACCAGCGTCCCCACGCCCCCGGAGGTGTAGAACGCCTCGTACTCGATGCCCTCGAGGCTGAACCGCTCCAGCCCCTCCAGCGCGGGCACCTTCACCTTGTGCCCGTGCAGCATCACGTTGCAGGGCTCGCAATACTCGTTCACCACCCCAGCCGCGGACCAGGTGACGTTGTACTTGAGCTGGTTCGTCGGAAACTGCGACAGCGCCCCCACGCGCAGCGTCAGGCTCTGCACGCTGTCAAACTCCTTCGCCACGTCGTACGCCGCGATCGCGATGTACCCGGGCGCAAGCCCGCACTGCGGGACCAGCGCCACCTTCGCCCGCCCCGAGTCGGCGATGCTCTTCACCGCGTCCGTCGTTTCCACGTCCTCCGTCACGTCGAAGTAGTGCACGCCAAGCTCGTTGGCCATCTCCGCGATGCCCTTCACGAAGTTGAACGGCAGCATGCACACCACGTACTGGTGTCCACTCAGCAGCGACCGCACCGCCGACGCGTCGTTCACGTCCACCTGGCGGCTGTCAAAGCTCACCGCGAAGGGCACCTTGGCCTTCAGCCCGCCCAGAATCGCCGACGCCTCCTCCAGGGACGACTTCTCACGGTCCGCGATCGTCACGTGATACGCCCCTCCACCCGCCGCCAGCAGGAGTTCCGCCACCGACTTGCCCACCTTCCCCGCACCCAGCACCAGCACCCGCTGCACAGCCATGGTCGTCCTTTCGAGGGGCCATCGCCCCGATAAGTCATGATGGAAGCGCCCGCGGGAACCCCGCGCCGCTCTGCGCCTCATTCTTGCACCGCCGTCCACCGCCTTCGACCCCGGGCCCACGACAAACCGCGAACCCACAGATATACTTCACCCTTTCCGGCCTCCCACCGAGCCCTTCCGGCCTTTCAACGAGTGAGTCACGCCATGCCCCAGTCCATGCTCTTCACGTCCGAGTCCGTCTCGATGGGCCACCCGGACAAGGTCGCCGACCAGATCTCCGACTCCATCCTCGACGCCATGCTCGCCGACGACCCCTTCTCCAGAGTGGCTTGCGAGACCCTCTGCTGCACCGGGCTCGTCGTGGTCGCCGGCGAGATCACCACCAACACCTACGTCAGCATCCCCGACCTCGTCCGCGAGACCATCCGCGACATCGGCTACACCTCCGGTGACATGCGCTTCGACGCGGACTCCGCCGGCGTCATGGTCGCCATCAACAAGCAGTCCAACGACATCGCCATGGGCGTCGACCGCGAGGGCGCGGGCGATCAGGGCATGATGTTCGGCTACGCCTGCCGCGAGACCCCCGAGTACATGCCCCTCCCCATCGACCTCGCGCACCGCCTCGTCGAACAACAGGCCCACGTCCGCAGAGAGGCCATCGTCCCCGGCCTCCGGCCCGACGCCAAGAGCCAGGTCACAGTCGAGTACGAGAACGGCCGTCCCGTCCGCGTCGACACCCTCGTCCTCTCCACCCAGCACGACCCCTCCTGGAACGACCGCCAGGAACAGCTCAAACGCGAGATCATCGAGCACGTCCTCAAGCCCGTTCTCAAGGACCTCTGGAACCCCGCCATCACCGTCCACGTAAACCCCACCGGCCGCTTCGAGATCGGCGGGCCCCACGGCGACACCGGGCTGACGGGCCGCAAGATCATCGTGGACACCTACGGCGGGATGGGCCGCCATGGCGGCGGCGCCTTCTCAGGCAAAGACCCCACCAAGGTCGACCGCTCCGCCGCCTACATGGCTCGGTACATCGCCAAGAACGTCGTCGCCGCGGGCCTCGCCGACCGCTGCGAGATCCAGCTCTCCTACGCCATCGGCGTCGCCGAGCCCACCAGCGTCTACGTCGAGACCTTCGGCACCAACAAGTGCGACGAGGCCAGAATCTCCGCCGCCGTCCGTGAGACCTTCAGCCTCACCCCAAAGAAGATCATCGAGGCCCTCTCGCTCCGAAAGCCCATCTACTCCCCCACCGCCCGCCACGGCCACTTCGGCCGCAAGTGCTACGAGGGCCACTACGTCGACCGCGTCAAGAAGCAGAACAGGCCAGAGCGACTCCAGTTCTTCACCTGGGAACGCGTCGACAAGGCAGAGGCCCTCAAAAAGCTCTGCTCCTGATCACGCCCCGAATCTCAACACACAACCTCCGCCGCCCGGGCTGCCCCCGTGCGGCGTTTTTCATTCACCACCTTGCCGCTCGCTCAGACCTCCGCCGCCTCGTCGCCCTCATCGGGCTCCACAGGCTCGGACCGTTCCGGTCCCGTCGGGGCCGCGCCGAAAATCGCCGAGCCCACACGAACGATGTTCGCGCCCTCGCTGATCGCAACCTCAAAGTCACCCGACATCCCCATCGAGAGCAGGTTGAACGGGCCCTCGCTCACCCCACGAGTCGCCATCTCCTCGAACAAATCACGGCAACGCTCAAAGACCGGCCTCGCGTCCTCGGGCTTGCCCTCCGCCGCCATCGTCATCAGCCCCCGCAGACGCACGTTGATCATCGTCCCGATCTGCTCGGCCAGCGGGATCGCCGCCGGCAGCGGGCACCCGAACTTCTGCGACTCGCCCGAACAGTTGACCTGCAGCAGCACCTCGATCACCTGGTCTCGCCTCAGCGCGAGCTGCTGCAACTCCTCCGCCAGCCGCAGCGAGTCCACCGAGTGAATCAACCTCGTGAACTCCACCACCTTCCGCGCCTTGTTCCGCTGGAGGTGCCCGATCATGTGCCAGCGAACCCCGTCCTGCCCTGCGGGCAGGGTCGGCGCCGGCCTCAGCTTCGCATCCGCCGTCTCAAAGAGCGACTCGCCCCCACCCGCCTGCCTCTGCTTGCCCGCGGGCACCAGCCGCTGCCGCGCGAAGTGCTCCTCCACGATGGCCGCGTGCTGCATCAAGACCTGCACCCGGTTCTCACCAAAGTCCCGGTGCCCTAGCTCCAGCAGCGTCCGGATCTGCTCCGGCGCCGCCGTCTTGGTCACCGCCACCAGGATGATCTCCCCAGCCTTCCGCCCGCTCCGCCTCGCCGCCTGCGCTACCCGCTCCTGAACGCTCGCATACCGCGCAGGCAACGGGTCTGCGGTTACCTTGGCGGCTGGAGTGGTCGGCACGGTCATTTCCCGGGCGGTCATGCGTCGCGCCTCCGTGCGCTCGGGGCCCATCCCCGGTCGAGCGGTGTAGCATAGGGCATGGCGCGACCCGCTGCGCCGACGCTGCCCGCATCTCACCACCCCGCCCACAGGAATCCCCCAGTGCCCATCCCGCCGCGATCCACTCCCCTCGCCGTCGGTGACCTCGCCCCGGACTTCACCCTCCAGGACCAGAACCGAAACGACTGGAAACTCTCCGACGCCCTCCGAAAGGGTGACGTCGTCCTCAGCGTCATCCCCTTCGCCTTCACCGGAGTCTGCGGCACAGAGATGGGCTGCATCTCCAAGGACGCCGCCACCTGGCAGGCAAAGGGTGCCACCGTCGTCGGCCTCTCCTGCGACAGCCCCTTCGCCAACCACGCCTGGGCCGCCAAAGAGGGATACTCCCACACCATCCTCTCAGACCTCCACCGCGAAGTTGTCAAGGGCTACGGCATCCACTGGCCCGAGATGAACGTCGCCCAACGCGCCACCATCGTCATCGCCAAGTCCGCCGACGGCGTGGGCCGCGTCACCTTCATCCAGACCCGCCCGCCGGGCCAGGCCATGGACTGGTCCGCCGTCCTCGGATTGCTCTGATGCGAACGCCAATCGTCCTCGCACTCTCCTGCCTCCTGCTTCTCCCGGCCTGCGGCGGGCGACCCGTCTGCGAGGGCTTCAAGGGTGGTACTCCACCCGCCCAAGCGCCAGAACAGGACCCCGACCCGCAGCACGCGCCCGCCCCGCAAGCTGACCCCGCCGGGCGCTAGACTGCCGCATGCCCACCCCAGCGATCTCGCCCTGCGTGCTCATCATCCGCGATGGCTGGGGGCTCAACCCAAACCCGGAGCACATCGCCTTCGACGCCGTCCGCCTCGCGCGAACGCCCGTAGCCCACAGCCTCATGGCTCGCTTCCCCTGGACCCTCATCAAGACCAGCGGCGAGGACGTCGGCCTCCCCGAGAGCACCATGGGCAACAGCGAGGTCGGCCACCAGAACATCGGTGCCGGACGCGTCGTCCCCCAGGAATCCCTGGTCATGACCCGCGCCTGCGCGTTCGGCCTGCACACAAACCCCGCCATCAAGGCCGCCGCCGAAAACGCCCTCCGAGGCGGGTCTCTCCACCTCATGGGCATCAACTCCGATGCCGGCGTGCACGGCCTGCTCGAACACCTCTTCGCCATCCTCAGAGCCGTCAAGTCCCTCGGTGTCCCCGCGAACCGCGTTTTCATCCACCTCTTCACCGACGGCCGCGACACCGGCCCCTTCACCGGCCTCGCGTTCGCCTCGCGCGTCCAGGCCGCCTGCACCGAGATCGGCGTCGGACGCATCGCCACCGTCGTTGGCCGATACTACGCCATGGACCGCGACCACCGCTGGGAGCGCGTCAGGCTCGCCTTCGACGCGCTCACCGGCCGTGGCGAATCGCCCCGCTTCGCCGACGCCGCCGCCGCGATCCAGGACTCCTACGACCGCCCCACCGCCCCCAATCTCACGGGTGACGAGTTCATCACGCCGCGCCTTGTGGGCGACCCCGACCCCGCCTCCCGCATCCGCGACGGCGATAGCGTGATCTTCTACAACTACCGCGGTGACCGCCCGCGCGAGCTCAGCGCCGCCTTCGTCTTCCCCGACGACGCCTGGGCACAGGTCAAGCCCTCGCCAGACTCCGCCACCCGTGGCTTTGACCGCGGCCCGCGCCTGAAACTCCACTTCGTCACCATGACCGACTATTGGACCGCACTCGGTCCGCACATCCAGGGCGTCGCGTTCCCCAAGCCCCCCCGCATGGCCAACATCCTCGGTGAACACATCGCCTCGCTCGGCCTCAGCCAGTTCCGCTGCGCAGAAACCGAGAAGTACCCACACGTCACCTTCTTCTTCAACGACTACCGCGAGCCCCCCTTCGAGCGCGAGACCCGCGAGAACCCCCAGAGCCCGAGGGTCGCGACCTACGACCAGATGCCCGAGATGGCCGCAGAGGAAATCTGCCAGGCCGCCCTGCGCCGCCTCGCCTCACCCGAGTGCGAGCACCTCCTCGTCATCAACTTCGCCAACGGCGACATGGTCGGCCACACCGGCAACCTCCACGCCGCCACACGCGCGTGCGAGGTCGTCGACGCCTGCGTCGGCCGGATCGTCGAGGCCACCCTCGCACGGGGCGGCGCGCTCCTCGTCACTGCGGACCACGGCAACGCCGAGCAGATGTTCGACCCCGCCACCAACGCCCCGCACACCTCACACACCACCTACGACGTGCCCCTCATCCTCGTCAGCCCCGCTCACGCCTCCACACGCCTTCGAGGCGACCACGACCCCTCCGGGTGGTTCGACACCAAGACACGCTCCCTCCGGGGCCGTCTCGGCGACATCGCGCCCACCATCCTCGAAGTCATGGGCCTGCCAACCCCGCCAGAAATGACGGGCACCTCCCTCATCACGCGGGCCTGATCGCGCCCATCCTGTTCGCGCGGCCCACTCGCACGTCAATCCACCGCGTCCTCGTCGCCTGGAGGCAACTCGCCCGCACGGCGCGCCTCCAGCCCCTGCGCCAGACCTCCCAGCGACGCCTCGATCCGGCCCAGGCGGGCCGTCAACTCGCCCAGCCTCGCCTGCACCGCCGCGAGCTGCTCCGAGAGCTGCTCCTGTTCACGATCTGCAAAGGTCTGGGACTCTTCCAGCCGCGCAAGCCGCTCGGGCAGTTCCTGCGCCGCGTCGTCCGGCTTCTGGGGATTGCCTGTCATTACCGGCTCCTGCTCGTGAGAAACACGTCGCCGAAAGGGTAGCCTTGCCCCATGCGCAGTAACCCCTTCATCGCCTCGGCCGCTCTCTGCCTCGCTTCACTCCCCGCCCTCGCCCAGGACGCACCAACCCTCACCGTCAATCCGACGCCCTTCGAGTATCGCGCCGAGCCCCCGCCCGCGAGCTCCCAGGCCCCAGCCTCCTCCGTCGCCGACTTCGCCGCCGCAGACACGCGCTGGTGGTCCGTCGGCACCGGCGTCGCCTTCGACTTCGAGGACGGGACCAGCTTCAACCTCCACGCCAGCCTCAGCTACTTCGTCGCCGACAACATCGAAGCCGTCGGCGAGGTCGGCGCGTGGTACTACTCCCAGCCCGGCGAAGACGCCTTCGGCGTCAACCCCGCCTTCGTGCTCCGCTGGCACTTCATCAACAAGGGCTCCTGGACCGCCTTCGCGGACATCGGCATCGGCATGCTCCTCGCGTCGAGCGATGTCCCCGCCGACAACGGCACGTCCTTCAACCTCACGCCCCGCGTAGGCGTTGGTCTCACCTACGCCCTCGACGACGCGGGAACCCGCCTCCAGCTCGGCCTCCGCTGGGCCCACGTCTCCAACGCACGCATCACCGGCCACGACGACAACTTCGGCGTCGACGCCGCCATGCCCTACGTCGGCCTGATCTTCCCCTTCTGAGCCCGCTCAGAGCCCGCTCTCGCCGCACAGGCTCCCCGCGCCCTCACATGCCGCACGAGCCGCGGGGCTTTCCGCACCCGCACGAGCCGCTGTGCACATGCCCGCCAGCCGCCAGCCCCCCGGGCGTAGCCGCAGCGCCACCCCCACCCCCGGTCGCGAACACCGACAGTCGCCGCTTGAACACCCGGCCCTTGCCCTCAGGGTCCGGCACCGGCTTGTCCGCGTCCGCCGCCGCTCGCAGCACTTCAATCACAACCGGCGGCCTCCCGGGCTCGTGGCACTCGTACTCATAGATCGGCATGGCCTTACTCCCTCGTCATCCCACAATCCTACTCCCACGCAATGAAAAAGGCCCCGACGCTCGCCGCGCCGGGGCCCAGGTAGGTTCCCGCTTCGCCGCTCACTCCGCCCTGAGCATCCCCAGCTGCCTCATCAGGAACATCCGCTCATCCGCGATGTCCCGGATCCGCAGATTCAGGGGCTTGCCCTGCCCGTGCCCCGCGTCCCGGTCGACCCACAGCAGGATCGGCTTCTCCTGCTGGTCGCTGCTCGTTGCCGCCCGCAGCGCCGCCGCCATCTTCCTCGCGTGCATCGGGTGCACCCGGGTGTCGTTCTCGCCCGCCGTCAGGTACACCGCCGGATAGGGCATCCCGGGCCGGATGTTCTGGTAGGGCGAGTACCGCATGAGGTACGCAAACTGCTCCGCGTCCACCGCCGACCCATACTCCGGCACCCAGTACTTCGCCATCAGAAAGTCCTGGTAGCGGATCATGTCGAGCAGAGGCACCGCGACGATCGCCGCGGCGAAGAGCTCCGGCCTCTGCGTGACCAGCGTCCCTGTCAGCAGGCCGCCGTTGCTCCCACCCCGGATCGCCAGCCTCTCCGGCCTTGTGTAGTTCTGGCGGATCAGGAACTCCGCCGCCGACGCAAAGTCATCAAAGACGTTCTGCTTGTTGTCGAGCATGCCGGCCTTGTGCCAGGCGTCGCCGTACTCGCCCCCGCCCCGCAGGTTGGCGATCGCGTACACCCCGCCGTGCTTGAACCACTGGAACATTCCGGCGCTGAACGTGGGCGTCTGGCTGATGTTGAACCCGCCATACCCGTAGAGAATCGTCGGATTGTCCCCGTTCAGGGACAGGCCCCTGGGGTGCACGATGAACATGCTGACCTTGGTGCCGTCCTTCGAGGGGTACCACACCTGCTTGACCTCCACCGTCGACGGGTCAACGGGCACATCGGGCCGCTGCCACAGCTCGGGCTCACCCGCGGGCTTGGCCAGATCCACCCGGAAGATGGAGGGCGGGTAGTTGTAACTCGTGAAGGACAGGTACGCCTCGGTGCGGTCCTGGTCGGTGGACAGCCCCGCCGAGCCGATCCCGGGCAGGCGCAGCGTCCCGGTCGAGCGCCCGGTCATGTCGAAGAGCTCGATCGTCGTCGACGCATCGACGAGATAGTTGACCGCCATCACGCCGCCCGCGACAGCGAAGCTCTGGATCACCGCGCCCCTGCGCTCGGGGATCACGTCCTTCCAGTGCTGCCGCCCGGCGTGGTTGAGGTCGATCGCGACCACCCGCCCGTTCGGCGCGCCCAGCGTCGTCTGCATGTAGTACGTGTCCCCGATCACCACCCCGCCGCTGATCGCCTGCTCGCCCCTCGTGATCTCCTCCCCGTACAGATCGGCCTGGCTGCGGGTGCGAAGGAACCGCGCGAAGTCCACGACCCACACGTCGTTCTTGTCCGTCCCCGTCCAATACGAGACCTCCAGCCAGCGCCCGTCCTTCGAGAGCGCCGCGCCCGGCCCCCACGTCGTGGCCAGCTTCGCATCCTCCTGCGTCGTGTACTGCCGGAAGATCAGCGAGTCCTTCGACGGGTCCTCGCCCATCTGGTGAAACATCACCTGCCCCGAGTACGGGTTGTTCACGTCCGACAGATTCCGGTACACGAACCCCGACGCATCGGGCAGCCAGTCCACGCTCTGCACCTTCCCGGGGATCTGCAACGGCAGCTTCCGCCCGGAGTCCACCTCGAGCAGTTGCAGCGTCGTGTTTTCATCGCCCGACCGGTACGTGCCATACGCCGCCAGCCTGCCGTCCTGGCTCGGCGCCACAAACGCGATCGTCGTCAGCCCCGACGGATCGAGCTGCGCGGGGTCCAGCAGCACCCGGTCCTCACCCTTGTACCCCTCGCGCCAGTAGTACACGGGCTGGTTCTGCGTGCCCTCCCGCTTCGAGAAGAAATACCGCCCGGCGTACATCCCCGGGCTCGACACGCTCCCGATCTGCATCAGCGGCCGCAGCTCGGCCTCCACCTCCGCCCGCCCGGGCAGGTTGTCCAGGAACGCACGCGTATAGGCGTTCTGCGCGTCCGTCCACGTCGCGACCTCGGGGGAGACCTTCCCCATCTGGCTCGGGTCGGAGTTGTCTCCCTCCAGCCAGCGATACTCATCGGTCACCACCACCCCGTGGACGTTTTCCGTCACCGCTTCCACACGCGTCCCGGGCGCCGTGCCCGCCGCCGCCGGCGCGGCCACCGTCGCCACCGGCCCGCTCGGACGGCTCGACGCACAACCCGCAACGCTCATCAGCACCCCCAACGCCGACACTCCCGCAATGCACACGTTCTTGTTCATTCGAACCACTCCAGTTGGAAAGTCATAGAGTATCGCCAACACCCCCTTGATGCTCGCCGCCGTTCCTGCCGTCACTTTCCGGGGTGCCGTCCAGCCCCTCCACTTGTTGTGGTACACTGTTTCCGCTCGCACGGGGCTGCAGCGCCATCCTGCCGCACGCGAGCTCTCGGGGGGCCTTCCATGCAGCGGCTGCTGATCACCGTCGCCATCATCCTCTCGCTCGCCTTCGTCGTGGGGGCATCCGCCCAGACGCACGTCCGCCCACAGGGGGCCCGCTGGGTCATCACCCCGCCCCCCGGCTGGAAGCGCGCCCCGCAGTCGGTCGTGGACTCCATGAACGCCGAGCGCGACGCCGATGACCCCGACCGCGAGGACTTCCGTTACGTGCTCAAGTTCGACCCCGAGGGCAGCCTGGGCGTCGGTCTTCCCTACATCGCCGTCGAATGGACCGACGTCCCCGAGTTCGCACAGTGCAACTGGAGAGACCTGTGCGAGTACTGGGGGAGCGAACCCTTCGACCCGGCGTGGAGGTCACTCTCTCTCACCCAGCTCGTAGGCAAGATCCCGCCGGATGGCAGCCTCCTCGACGAGTCCAGCGGCCGCCTCTACCACCGCTGGGACGAGCCCGACGGAGCGCCCAACGGCAAGACCCTCCGCGCCGTCGGCGTCGTCGTCCTCACCTCCAATGGCTTCGCCGAAGTCTGTCTCTACGACAAGGCCGAAGAAAACAACCGCCATGTCGGCGCCCTCCAAAAGTTCGCCGCCACCCTCACGCCCGACCCCGGCACGGCGTTCGTCCCCGGCCCCGGCCTGCCCCGCCCCGCACCGTCCGCACAGCGAGCCCCCTCTTCCTTCCGCTTTCCCCTCCGCTTCGGCCTCTTCGGGCTCGGAGGCTTCGGAGGGATCACCCTCATCGTCCTCATCGTCCGCAAGGTCCTTCAGGCCGACTGACGCACGCTCGCGATACACTCCCCCGTGCCCTTCCCACCGGCGCTGACGCTCGGCCCTTCTAAGCGCCTCCGCCATGGCGCAGACTACCGCGCGGTCTTCGATGCCCGCATGCGCAAGTCGCGCGGGCCCCTCTCCGTCTCCTCCATGCCCAACCACCTCCAACGCTACCGCCTCGGGCTCGCCGTCGGCAAGTCCGTCGGCAACGCCGTCCACCGCCAACACGCCAAACGCCTCGTCCGCGAGGCCTTCCGCCTCTGCCAGCACGACCTCCCCCGCGCAGAATCGGGAGCCTACGACCTCGTCGTCAGCGTGCGGGGCCGCTGCACCGCCTCTCTCGCCGAAGTTCAGGCAGCCCTCGTCGGCCTCGCCGCCCTGCTCCACGCCGATTGGCAGCGCCGCTCAGACAGGCACCGGGGAACCCCGTGAACCTCTCCCGCCTCGTCACCACGCCTCTTGTAATGCTCATCCGTCTCTACCAGATGACCCTCGGACCCTTCATGTCCGGACAGTGCAGGTTCCACCCCACCTGTTCCAACTACGCGCTCGAGGCCCTGCAGACCCACGGCCCCTTCCGGGGGGTCTGCCTCACCGCGCGCCGCCTCGCTCGGTGCCACCCCTTCCACCCGGGGGGCTACGACCCCGTCCCGCCCACTGACCCTCCCCCCGCTCCCCCCGCTCCCCCCGCCGCGCGCTAGACTCGCCACCGACCCGGCGCGCACCGCCCCGAGTCGGCGGAGCATCAGATGAGGCGACTGTCGGCGGACAAAAGACGCGAGCAACTCCTCGACAAGGCGGCCCAGCTCTTCGCCCGCCGTGGATACGCCCGCGCCACCACCTCCGAGCTCGCCCGCGCCGCCGGCGTCACAGAGCCCATCATCTACCGGCACTTCAAAAGCAAGCGTGACCTCTACGTCGCCCTCATCGAACGCACCGCCGCCCGCACCCTCGAGCACTGGCAGGAACGCCTTGCCGACGCCGCCGACCCCGCAGACCGCCTCCGCCGCCTGCTCGCCGAGAACCCCATGGTCTCTCCCGAAAGCCGCGAACCCTACCGCGTGCTCCTCCAGGCCATCACCGAGGTCGACGACCCCGAAATCCGCGCCGCGGTCTCGGTCCACTTCCAGAACCTGCACCGCTTCCTCGCCGACGAGATCCGCGCGGCACAGGAGCACCGCCGCGTCGCCGTCCGCTTCTCGCCGGAACTCATCGCCTGGACGCTCATCCACGTGGGTCTGGGCTACGGCGTGCTCGCCGCGCTCCAGGTCGAGCACCAGGGCGAGGACGAACAGGGAATGCACGTCCAGGCGCTGCTCGAACGCATCCTCATCGCCCGCCCGGAATAGTCAGACCCGCACCGGCCCCCGCGACCAGCCGTACACGCGCGCCGCCGCGCCTCCCACCACCTTCTCCGCGTCCGCGGCACCCTTCAGCCACATGCGGTCGTGCTCCACCACCACCCAGCCCGAATAGCCCGACCGGGCCAACGCACCCACGTCCTCCTCGCAGTGCTGGTCCCCGCCCCCGATCGCGCATGGCTCGCCCCCGCTGAAGTCTCGCAACTTCACGACCTGCAGGCGATCGCCCAGCACGTTGATCGCGTCCGCGAACCCCTCGCCGGCCTGCCTCGCAACGCCCGGACAGAACGACGCCCCCACCAGCGGGCCCTCCACGCGGTCCAGCAACTCGCTCAGGTCCGACGACCGCCCGAACGAGCCCCCGTTCTCAACCAGCACGCGCACCCCGCTGTTCCGGCAGTGATCCGCGACCTTCGACAGACGCCCCCCGATCCGCGCCAGCGCCGACGCCCGCGACTCGCCAGAGATGATCTCAAAGCCGAACACCCGCACGAACGGGCACTCGAGTTCCACCGCAAGGTCCACCGCGCTCTTCGCGGCCCGAACCTCCCGCTCCTGATCAAACACGTGCCCGATCACCGGGGGCGTCACGGGTTCGTCGAACCGCGCCGAGGTCGCCAGGCAGCATGCCCGAAGCCCCGCGCTCGCCAGCAGGCCACGCACCTTCGCCGGGGCCGTCAGCGCCGGGTCGCACGCCAGCCCCGTCGAGCCGTGCCCAAAGGTCCGCAGTTCGATCCCCTCATAACCCCAGTCCTTCGCCTGCGCCGCGATACGGCCCAGGGTCCAGGTCGGAAACGCCACCGTGCTGAATGCGAACCGCATGACCCTTCCTTCCTGTTCGCCCTTCCTGTTCCCCGCATGCCGAATGAAGCCCTGACGGTAGGCCCTCACCCTCACCTGCGAGCCCCGCCACATCATACCGGACCTCCCCACCCCTCCCGCTCGATACCGCCACACCCCGGCCCAACGCTCTCGCCCAGACACACCAACCCAACGCATCCCCTTCGCCGATGTTCCGTATGCGGACGCGTTGGACCCGAGGATTGCGCATGCCGCACCCCATGATCGACAGGCAGGAGATCAAGTTCCCCTGGTACGCGCGGGCCGCGATGGCGACCGCGGTCGCCTCCCTCATCGCCGCCCTCAGCGGGCTCGCGGGCTGCGCCGACGGCGTACGCGAACGCGCGCTCCGCGCACGCGCCGATCTCATCCTCCCCGCCCACGGCTCCGGCGCCATCAGGATCGCCTCCTGGCCAACTCTCGCCGACCCCGCCGCCACCGCCAGGGCCGCCGCACCCAGCGGCTGGGACACCTTCATCGGGCCCTGACCACCACCCCGGCGCTATCCTGCCCGCATGACCGCCCCACAGAACGACGCCGGACTCGTCACCGATCTCCACGGCAAGCTCGACTACGGCACCTACCTCCAGCTCGACCGAATCCTCGGCGCGCAGCGCCCCCTCTCTTCCCCCCAGCACCACGACGAACTCCTCTTCATCATCCAGCACCAGACCACCGAGCTCTGGTTCCGCCTCATGATCCACGAGCTCCGCGCCGCCCTCTCCCTCATCGCGAGCGACCAGCTCGAGCCCACCTTCAAAATCCTCGCCCGCGTCAAGCACATCCAGACCCAGCTCCTCTCCCAGTGGAGCGTCCTCGCCACCCTCACACCCAGCGAGTACGTCCAGTTCCGGCACGTCCTCGGCCCCGCCAGCGGCATCCAGAGCTACCAGCACCGAATGATCGAGTTCATGCTCGGCCGAAAGGACGCCCGCCTCATGCAGGTCTTCAGGCACAACCCCGCCGTCTACGCACAGGTCGAACGCTGCCTCACCGCGCCCAGCCTCTACGACGAGTTCCTCCGATTCCTCGCCCGCCGCCACGCCATGCCCATCCCCGCCGACGTCCTCTCCAGAGACCTGACCCTGCCCCACACGCCCCGCCCGGAAATCGTCCAGTGCTTCCGAACCATCTACGAGGCCCCGGACAACCTCTGGGACTGCTACGAGATGGCCGAAAAGCTCGTCGACCTCGACGAGGCCTACTCACTCTGGCGATACCGCCACATGAAAGTCGTCGAGCGCGTCATCGGGTTCAAACGCGGCACCGGGGGCACCGCGGGCGTCAACTACCTCCGCCAGATGGTCGACGATCGCCTCTTCCCGGAACTCTGGGACGTCCGCACCGAGATCAAGGAAGTCGGCTGATCCGCGCGGCCCTGCCGCCGCCCCCCCGAGCCCGGCCTCTGCCCCCGGGTCACACCCAAAGCCGGTACCATCACCCGCCGATGTCTCCACGCGCCGCCACCACCCCTTCCGCAACGCCAGCCGCGACAGCCGCCATCACCCCCGCAACCCCGGCGAGCGAAGCCATTCCTGCTCTCCTCGCAAGCGCTGGCGGTCGCCTCCACGGGCTCGCGATGCGCCTCTGCGGCAACGCCGCCGACGCCGAGGACATGATCCAGGATGTCTTCCTCCAGGCCTTCCGCAAGTGGCACACCTTCCGCGGCGACGCCGACCCCGTGACATGGCTCTACGCCATCGCCGCCCGCTCCTGCAAAGACCGCGCACGCCGCCGTCGCGGCACCGACCCTCGCACCCCCGCGCTGTCGCAACTCATGCCCTGGTCCGAATCCACAGTCATGCAGATCGCCGCTGCTCCTGACGACGCCGGCGCAAACGCCGCCCGCGCCGAGGCCATCGCCAGTGTTCAGTCAGAAATCGCCCGCCTCCCAGAGCACCTCCGCATCCCTCTCGTCATGAAAGACGTCCTCGAACTCAGCGTCCACGACACCGCCTCCGGCCTCGGCCTCGCCGAGAACACCGTCAAGACCCGATTGCACCGCGCAAGGCTGGCACTCCGAAAGTCCATGACCTCCCAGGCCAAGGCCACCCGTGCCCAGGCCCCGGTGTTCGAGAAGCAGGTCTGCCTCGACCTCCTCAAAGCAAAGTTCAACGCCATGGACCGCGGAGGCACCGCAGCGGGCTTTACCGTCCCGCAGGCAGAGGTCTGCGCCCGCTGCCGCGCCGTCTTCCGCGAACTCGATCTCGTCCAGGACGCCTGCGCCCGCCTGGGCAACGGGCACCTCCCCGCCTCCGCACGCTCGAAGATTCTCGCCGCCATCCGCGCCCGCGACGAAGTCGCCCAGCCGCGCCGCCCCCGGGGCAGAAAGCCCGTCACGGGCCGGCCGAGGCGCTAGGCCCCCGCGCTCCCCATGTGGGCCTGAAGCCTGCCCAGCACCGACTTCCGCGACTGGTACCCCGTCCACGCGTCCACCACGCGCCCACCCTTCAGCACAAAGAGCGCCGGGATCCCCGACACGCGGAACGCCTCCGCGAGCCCCGGATGCTCGTCGACATTCACAAACGCCACGTTCGCCCGACCCTCAAGCTCGGGTGCCAGCCGTTCGAGCTCCGGCTTCAGCATCTGGCAGGGCGGGCACCACGGCGCCCAGAAGTCCACCAGCGTCGGAAGCCCGCTCGCCATCACCTCCGCCTCGAACGTTTCGAGACTCGGGTGCAGCACATTGCTCGCCCGTCCGCTCATCCTCGCACCTCCGATCCTCCCGCCACGCTCAGTTCTTGCCCGCGGCTTGCTCCGCGTGCGCCAACGCCTCCGACACCACCGCCACATACGTGTACACCGGCCCCCCGCCCATCATCACCGCCACGCCCGCCGCATCCATCACCTCCCGCGACGTCGCGCCCGCCTTCAGGCACTTCTCCACGTGTGCGTAGATGCACGCCTCGCACCGCGAAGCCACCCCGATCGCCATCGCGATCAGTTCCTTCTGCTTCACCGACAGCCCGCCCTCGCCGGTCGAGTCCTTCATCAGCCACTGAAAATACGGCCCAAACGCCTTGGCGATGTCCGATCCCCCCGGCCGGGCCTTCATCGCGTTCATCCGGTCCGGCCAGGTTCTGTAAAACGATTCCGCTTCGTGATGCACCGTTCACCTCCTGAAAAAGAAACCCGAACTGGCTCACTCTTCAACGCATCAATCCTCGACACAAGACCTCTACCCGCACGTCCCCGCAGAGCAAGCGCCGCCCCTCCCGCTGCGATTCCACGGCATCGCGCTCAGCCAGCCCGCCAGCGCGCACGATCCCGTCGCCCCCGCCAGCACCATCCCCGCGCCCAGCACCGCCGGCACCGCCGCGAACGCCGGATGCACCACCCACGCCAGCACGCTCCCCCCCAGCACCCCGGCCCCGATCACCAGCTGCACCTGACGCATCACGCTCACTCTTGCCACCCCCGCCGAAGCCTCCACAGGCAACGCGTCCCGCTTCCAGGCCTCGATTCCCCCGGCCATCGACACCACCGCCACGCCCCGCTCCTTCAGCCTCACCGACAGACGGCACGCGTCCGCCGACCGCTTCCCGCCCTTGCAGTGCAGCACCAGCCTCTGCCCCGGCCTCAGCCACGCGCACGCCTGCTCCGCGTCAAACCTCGACAATGGCAGCAGCCTCGCCCCGCCGATCCGCTCCCTCGCGTGCTCGTCAACCTCGCGAACATCCACGAGCACCGCCTCGCCTCGCTCCATCCAGCTCCGCACGTCGCTCGGCTCGACGCTCACAAGCCCCGTGCTCCCGCTCACCATTCCGGTTTCACTCTCGTTCGTCGTCGTCACGGCCTGTCCCTTCCGCCCCGGTCTGTCCGGAGGTCTACAGGTTTGAGCCCCCGTGCGCCCTCGGGGTTTCAATTCACGCCGCGTTTCCCTCGCCCCACGCGCCTCACCCCAATAAACTGCCCGATGCCGGACCACCTCTCCCTGCTCGCCGCCGCGGGAAACTTCCCGCTGCTGACGACCATCGCCGCCGCCTTCGCGGCCGCGTGGGTGCTCGGCCTCATCACCCAACGGCTCGGCCTCTCTCCCATCGTGGGCTATCTCCTCGCCGGAGTCGTCATCGGGCCCCACACCCCCGGCTTCGTCGGCGATGTCCAGCTCGCCCAGCAGCTCGCGGAGGTCGGGGTCATCCTCCTCATGTTCGGCGTGGGCCTCCACTTCCACCTCGACGAGCTGCTCGCGGTCCGCCGCGTCGCCATCCCGGGCGCCATCGGCCAGAGCCTGCTCGCCACCCTCGCCACCTTCGCCATCTTCCACTTCCTGGGCTGGCCCCTGAAGTCCACTCTCGTCCTCGGTGCCGCCATGGCCGTCGCCAGCACCGTCGTCCTTCTCCGCGTGCTCATGGACCGGGGAATGCTCGGCACCAGCCACGGTCACGTGGCCGTGGGCTGGCTCATCGTCGAAGACCTCTTCACCGTCGTCGCGCTTGTCATCGTGCCGCTGCTGGCCCCCGCCCCCGCCGCTGGCGCCGCGGGTGCCACCGCCGCCGCCTCGCCCGTGCTCGCCATCGGGTGGGCTCTCCTCAAGCTCGCCGCATTCGTCGCCATCGTGCTCGTGGCGGGCACCCGCATCGTGCCCTGGGTCATGAACGCCGTCGCACGCCTGAGGTCCCCGGAGCTCTTCACCCTCACCGTCCTCGTGCTCTCCGTCACCATCGCCGTCGGTGCCTACACCTTCTTCGGCGCCTCAGTCGCGCTCGGGGCCTTCCTCGCCGGCATGGTCGTCGCCCAGAGCGCCGTCAGCCACCAGGCCGCCGCCGACGCCCTCCCCATGCGCGACGCCTTCTCAGTCCTCTTCTTCGTCTCCGTCGGGATGCTCTTCGACCCCGCCTTCATCCTCGCACAGCCCCTGCTCGTCGCCGCCGGCCTCGCCGTCGTCCTTCTCGTCAAGCCCCTCGCCGCCATCCTCATCGTCGCCACGCTCGGCTACCCCGCCCGCACCGCCCTCACCGTCGCCATCGGCCTCGCCCAGATCGGCGAGTTCTCCTTCATCCTCGCTCAGGTCGCCAGAGATCACTCGCTCATGCCCGACGACGGCATGAACGTCATCGTCGCCACCGCGATGATCTCCATCACCATCAACCCCCTCCTCTTCGGCTCGCTCGATCGCGTCGAGGCCCTCGCTCAGCGCCTCCCCTGGCTCTGGCATCTCCTCAACGCCCGCGCCGACCGCCGCGCCAAGGACATCAACGCCCTCGCCCGCCCCGCGACCAACGACGTCTCCCCGACCACCATCATCATCGGCTACGGGCCCGTCGGACGCCTCGTCGACGCCCTCGTCCGCGATGCCGGCCTCCCAACCCTCATCGTCGACATGAACATCGACACCGTCCGCTCACTCGCCAAGGCCAACCGCCCAGCGATCTACGGCGACGCCACCCGACGCGAAGTCCTCGAACAGGCCGGGATCCGCCGCGCCGCCCACCTCGTCATCACCCTCCCCGAGACCGACGGCCGAAACGCCCTCGTCTCCGCCGCCCGTGAACTCAACCCCGCCATCGAGGTCACCGTCCGCGCGCGTTACCTCGCCGAGCGTGACCCGCTCCGCGCCGCCGGTGCCACCCGAATCGTCTACGAAGAGGGTGAGGCCGGAATCGCCCTCGCCCGCCACGTCATGGAGCGCCGCGGCGTGGAGCCCGCCACCATCGACAAACTCCTCGCCGCCATCCGCAGCATGTGGCGCATGCGCGACTGACCCCGCTCCACCCGCCTCCGGCTCAGCAGCCACTCGTCCTCAGCCCCATCAGCTCCCGGGCGCCGCGCCCAGGCCGCACGCCGGCCGGGCACCCAACACCTAGTGCGCCCCCCGCGAGATCGTCAGCCCCACGATCCCCACCACCACCAGCGACAGCGACCCCGCCTTCACCCACGACACCGGCTCCTTGAACCACAACACGCCCGCGACCGCGATGAGCGCCACGCCCGCGCCCGCCCAGATCGCGTACGCCACGCCCACGTCCAGCTTCTTCGCCGCCTGCGACAAAAACACCACGCTCAGCAAATACATGACCGCCGTCGCCACTGTTGGCCACAGCCGCGTCAGCCCGTTGCTCTGCTTCATCGCGAGCGCCCACCCGACCTCAAACACGATCGCCAGCGCCAGCCACAGATAGACCATGCACCAGCGTACACCGCGCGCCTCACCGGGGGGCCGCTCACGCCGCGCGCCGTCCGCCCGTCTCCCGCCCGATCCGCGCCTTCAACCGTGCCTCGTCCGCCTTCCGCGCAAACCGCGTAAACGCCACCGCCATCCGCACCGGTCCCGGCTCGGACTCATCCACCCACACCACGTTCCCGTGCACCACCACCGGCCGCTCATCCGCGATCGACCCAAAGCTCCGAGGCAGCTCGATCCGAAGCACGACCGGCGTCCCAGGCTCCAGCCCCCGGTCCAGCTCGAACTGCACCCCGCCCTCCGAGATGTCGTACGCGTGCCCCTCCAGCACATACCGGCCCGCGCCCGCTTTCTTCGCCGACAGCGCCGTATACATCGCCGGCAGGGTGTACCGCTCGAACATCCTTCGATTCGCTTCTGCGTGCATGGCTCGCTCCAGACCCGGAGTTCCCGGTGTTCCTCCTCTCGGAACGCCGAATCTCCACGCCCGTCACGATCGGCCATCTCATTTCGCCGGATAAGCCCCGGGACCAAACTTCCCCCACTCGGCCCCTCACGAGCCCTTCCGGGCCTCAATCTCCACCCGCACGCCTCCCACACGCACCCCCAGACGCTGCTCAACCTCCGCCAGCACCGACCCGTCGATCGACCCCAAGAGCGCCCGCGACAGGTCCTCGGGCATGTCCACAATCTCCCCCTCCGGCGTCGTCACGTGCGCATGCTCGCTCATGTCCGCGTCAAACCGCTGTGGCCCGCCCCCCACCGAGAGCCTCCGCGCCAGCCCGTGCTCCACCAGCGCCTCCAGCGCGTTATACACCGTCGCCAGACTCAGCCCTTTGTCCTGATCCCCCACCAGCTCGTGCAGCACGTCCGCGGTCGGGTGGCTCCGACTCCCCGCCAGCGCGGCGTACACCCGCTCCCGCCTCAGCGTCCAGCGAAGCCCGTGCTCCCGAAACACCCCCCGGATATCCATCCCTTGTGCATCCAACGCCCGCCTCCTCACTTATAAGTATTCGCACCCCCACGCCCCCACGCCACACCCCTCCCCCTCGCACCCCACCTCATGCACGAGACCACTCCCCTCTGCGAATCCTGCGGCTACGACCTCTCCGCCTCTCCCGCCCACGGCTCCTGCCCCGAGTGCGGCTCGCTCGTCGCCGCCTCCCTCACCGGTTCCCGCATCGGCTCCCCGTGGCAGCAACGCCGCAGCCTCCTCGCCTGGGGCCTCACCAACCTCGGCACCCTCCTCCGCCCCACCGACCGCTTCCGCTCCCTCCGAATCTCACCCGCCGGTGCCGCCGCCCTCCTCGCCGCGAACCTCCTCCTCGCCGGCGCCGTCATTGCCGACCCCTGGGTCGGCGCCACCACCATCGACCCGGCCCGCGACGTCCGCGACTTCTCAAACCTGCGCGAGCTCGCCCTCTACGCCGCCGTCTGGGTCGCCTGGAGCCTCTTCGCCGCCCTCGTCCTCCTCGCACTCACGCTCGTCGAATACGCCGGCCTCCGCTTCTTCGCCGCCCGCAGGGGTTGGAGGCTCACCCGCGCCGCCACGCTCCAGGTCTGCGCACACGCCTCCATCGCCTGGGTGCTCTGCGGCGTGCTCGCCATCGCCGCCATGGTCGTCCCCCAAATCCTCATCCGCTACTTCCACCTCGCCCTCGACCGGCGATGGGACCTCCGTCCCTCCATCGCATACACCCTCGACCTCCAGACCATCCTCATGGTCGCCTTCCCTTCCGCCGGATACCTCGCCGGCCTCCTCATCTTCGAGTGGCTCGTCTTTCGGGGCGCCCGCGCCTGCCGATTCGCCGCCCTCGATGCCTCCACCTCCCCCACCGCCCCCGCCCGCTAGTTCCTCTACACTGCCCCCCGCGACGGGATTGCCCCCCTCGCACATCAGGGCACTCATCATGCACACGCTCCTCCTCCCCCTCCTCGCCTCAGCCCTCTTCCCCCAGGGCCCCCAGGGCTACTACCGCCAGCCCACCATCCACAACGACACCATCGTCTTCGTCGCCGAAGGCGACCTCTGGAAAGTCAGCACCGCCGGCGGCGTTGCCACCCGCCTCACCTCTCACCCCGGCAACGAGAGCTCACCCCAGCTCTCCCCCGACGGCTCCCTCGTCGCCTTCACCGCCCAGTACGAAGGCCCCACAGAGGTCTACGTCATGCCCGTGGCCGGTGGCCTCCCCAAACGCCTCACCTTCGACGCCGCACGCTGCGCCGTCTCGGGCTGGGCTCCCGCCTCAGACGCCACGCCCGCCCGCGTCATCGCATCCACCACCCGCTTCTCCACCCTCCCAAACGCCCAGCTCACCCTCATCCACCCGGATTCCGGCGCTCGCGAACTCCTCCCGCTCGCTCAGGCCGCCGAAGGCGCCTACACCGACGACGGCTCCCTTGTCTTCGCTCGCCTTGCCTTCCAGGGCAGCCAGACCAAACGCTACAAGGGTGGCACAGCCCAGAACCTCTGGCTCTTCCCCAAGGGTGCCGACGAGGCCCGCCCCCTCACCGCGGACTTCCCCGGCACCAGCGCCACCCCCATGTTCTGGAACGGCCGCGTCTACTTCCTCTCCGACCGCGATGGCACCATGGAGGTCTTCTCCATGAAGCCCGATGGCTCCGGCCTCGCTCAGGTCACCAACCACGACCAACCACAGCAGCGACTCCTCGACGCCAAGGGTGCCTCCATCCACAACGGACGCATCGTCTATCAACTCGGCGCAGACCTGTGGCTCTGCGATGCCAACACCGGCGCCGCCGCGCCCCTCTCCATCTCCCTCGACTCCGACTTCGACCAGACCCGCGAGAACTGGGTCGAAAAGCCCCTCGACTACCTCTCCGCCGCCTCCCTCTCCCCAGATGGCTCCCGCGCCGTCCTCACCGCCCGCGGACAGGTCTTCGTCGCACCCAAGGAGTCAGGCCGCCTCGTCGAAGTCACCCGCAAAGACGGCGTCCGCTACCGCGCCGCTCGCTTCATGCCCGACGGCAAGTCCCTCGTCATGCTCTCCGACGAGTCCGGCGAGGTCGAGCTCTGGTCCGCACCCGCCGACGGGTCCGCCTCCCCAACCCAACTCACCTCCGACGGCGTCGTTCTCCGGTGGGAGGCCATCCCCAGCCCCGACGGCTCCAAAATCGCCCACCACGACAAGAACCAGAAACTCTGGGTCTTCGACCAGGCCTCCAAGGCCAGCACCCTCGTCGAGACCAACCCCACCGACGTCTTCCAGTCCCTTACCTGGTCCCCTGACTCCCGGTGGCTCGCCTTCTCCGCCTACGCACCCAACTTCAACCGCCAGATCAAGCTCTTCGACACCTCCACCAACACCCTCACCAGCGTCACCACCGACCGCTTCGACTCCACCGACGTCGCCTTCTCCGCCGACGGCAAGTGGCTCTACATCCTCTCCGACCGCAACATCGACACCACCGTCAACTCCCCTTGGGGGGCCCTCCAGCCAGAGCCCTACTTCGACAACAAGTCCCGCCTCTACCTCCTCTCCCTCCAAATGGGCAACCGCTCCCCCTTCCGCCCCGCAGATGAACTCTTCGACCCCAAGGCCGACGCCAAAGCCAAGGACGAACCCGCAAAGCCCTCGCCCGACACGCCCGACCAGCCCCAGGCTGATCCCGCAAAGCCCGCCGATCAGCAAGACGCAAACCCGGACGACAAGCCCGACGCAAAGCCAAACGACAAGCCAGCCGACAAGCCAGACGACAAGCCCGCGCCAACGCCCGTCCTCATCGACCTCGACGGCATCCACACCCGCCTCGAACAGCTCCCCATCGCCCCAGGCAACTTCGCCTCCCTCTCCGCCAACGAAAAACGCATCTTCTGGCTCAGCAGCCCCACCGGCGCCGAGGGCCGCAGCCTCCTCGCCCTCGACATCGCCAACAAGGACATCGAGCCAAAGACCATCGCCTCCGGACTCACCGACTACGAGCTCTCCCGCGACGGCAAGTCCATCCTCCTCCGCAAACGCGCCGGCCTCTTCATCATCGACGCCTCCGCCGGCGCCAACGCAGACCTCGCCAAGGCCGCACTCCCGCTCACCAACTGGACCTTCCCCATCGTCCCGCGCGAAGAGTGGCGACAGATGTTCATCGAGGCCTGGAGGCTCGAACGCGACTACTTCTACGACACACAGATGCACGGCACCGACTGGCCCGCGATCCTCCAGCGATACCTCCCCCTCGTCGACCGCGTCTCCACCCGCGCCGAACTCTCCGACCTCATCTCCCAGATGGTCGCGGAACTCTCCGCGCTCCACACCTTCGTCCGGGGCGGCGATGAACGCTCCGGCCCCGACAACATCGCCCCCGCCTCTCTCGGCGCCGTCCTGCACGCAGACCCCGCCGCGGGTGGCTACCGCGTCGCACACATCTACCAGGCCGACCCGGACTACCCCGAGCGTGTCTCACCCCTCGCCAGGCCCGGCGTCGACGTCGCCGTCGGCGACCTCATCGAAAAGGTCGACCACCGCCCCGCCCTCTCCGCCCCGGACCTCGGCCTCCTCCTCCGCCACCGCGCGGGCAAGCAGGTCCTCCTCACCGTCAGGCCCGCCGCGGGCGGCGACAGCCGCCACGTCGTCGTCACTCCCATCTCCATGGGCTCCGAAGAAGACCTCCGCTACCACGAGTGGGAGCACACCCGCCGCCTCGCCGTCGAAGCCGCCGACCCATCCCTGGGCTACCTCCACCTCCGCGCCATGGGCGCCGACAACATGAACGAGTTCGCCCGAGGCTTCTACCCGGTCTTCAACCGCAAGGGCCTCATCATCGACGTCCGCCACAACCGCGGCGGCAACATCGACTCCTGGGTTCTCTCTCGCCTCCTCCGAAAGGCCTGGTTCTTCTGGCAGCCTCGCGTCGGTGACCCCTTCTGGAACATGCAACTCGCCTTCCGAGGCCACATCGTCGTCCTCTGCAACGAACGCACCGCCAGCGACGGCGAGGCCTTCGCCGAGGGAATCCGCCGCCTCAACATCGGCACCGTCCTCGGCACCCGAACCTGGGGCGGCGAGATCTGGCTCTCCTCCTCCAACTTCCTCGTTGACGGCGGCATCGCCTCCGCCTCCGAGATCGGCGTCTACGGGCCAGAGGGCCAGTGGCTCATCGAGGGCCACGGCGTCGACCCCGACATCGTCGTCGATAACCTCCCCCACCAGACCTTCAAGGGCAAAGACGCACAGCTCGACGCCGCCATCGCCCTCCTCCAGCAGAAACTCCGCGATCAGCCCGTCGAAGTGCCCCCGGCGCCCCCACACCCCGACAAGAGCTGGGGGCCTAATAAGCGCTCACGCTGAGCCGTCCGAGAAGCCGGAAGGTTGCCCCGCCGCAACACTACCGCCCGCATGATCGGAACCCCGTGTGGCCCCAGGGCAACACCCGCGTCGCCCCGCCACGCCCGGGGTCCGATGCTCCTGCCCATGGGCTCCCCCGCGCCACGCCGAAACCCGAGCGCCGACCCCGGCCTCGAACTCCACCAGCCGATCCAGCGGATCAACGATCTCATCCATGAGCTCGGCGCTCTCCTCCAGGGCTCCCTCCACGCCGTCGCCGGCTCCACCGGCCTCTCCCCAGGGTCCCCCGCCCTCGAGCACCAGCTCCACGCCGCCGCCCAGCGCCTCGAACAAATGGCCGACCTCGTCCACTCCGCCATGCAGGGCGCCTCAAAACCCCTGGGCTCCCCCGCCCTCCACAAGTCCCGCCCCGTCACCGTCGGCGAAGCCGCTCACCACGCCGCCGACGTCCTCGCTCCCCTCGCCGCTGCACACAAGGTCACTCTCTCCCTCGACATCCCTCAGACCACCGGCCTCATCCCCGCCGGCGCGCTCTACACCGTCATCCTCAACGGCCTCCAAAACGCCATCGAGGCCGTCGCTCGCACTGGTCGCCCCGGCTCCGTCACCCTCCGCGCCCAGCCAGAGCCCGCGCCCCAGGGCCTCACCTACGGCCGCGACGCCCGAGACTGGTTCTCCCTCCTCATCATCGACGACGGCATCGGAACGCCCCCCGACCCCTCCCGCTGCTTCGACCTCGGTTTCACCACCAAGCCCCGGGGCGCGGGCGTCGGCCTCGCCGTCGCCAAAAACGTCGTCCGCGGCATGGGCGGCACCATCGAACTCTCCCCACGCGCCGACGCCAATGGCTCCGTCCTCCGCGTCCTCTTCCCAAGCCTCACAAGCTCCTCAAACCTCGCGCTCGGAGGCGCGGCGTGATCCCACGCCCCGCCGAACCCGCCGGCTCGCCCGCCTCACACATCCTCATCGCCGACGAAGACGCGCTCTTCGCCGCCGCGCTCGCCGCGCGCCTCGCCGCCCACACCACCGCCCTCGCCCACACCCTCCCGGATGCCCTCTCGACCCTCGCCGCCGCCGACGCCTCCGGCCGCCCCTTCGACGTCGTCATCTGCTCCTGCACCCTTCCCGCCGCCGAGGGCAAGTCCCCTCTCCGCGAACTCCTCACACGTCACCCATCCTCCGCCGTCATCATGCTCGCGCCCTACGGCACCATCGAGCAGGCCGTCGAGTCCCTCCGCCTCGGTGCCTGCGATTACCTCGTCAAGCCCGTCGTCGACGCCGAAGTCTCCCAGAGCCTCTCTCGCGCGCTCCGACAGCGCGCTCTCCTCGCCGAAAACCAGTCCCTCCGCCGCCGCCTCGACGGCGCCCTCTCCCTCGACACCCTCACCGGCGCCGACCCGCGCATGCTCCGAGTCTTCGAACTCGTCCGCGCCGTCGCCCCAAGCAGAACCACAGTCCTCATGACCGGTGAGTCCGGCACCGGCAAGAGCCTCATCGCACACGCCATCCACCACCACAGCCCTCGCCGCGACAAGCCTTTCGTCGAGCTCTCCTGCGGCAGCATCCCTGAGACCCTCCTCGAGAGCGAACTCTTCGGCCACGTCAGGGGTGCCTTCACCGGCGCCATCACCGACAAGGCCGGCCGATTCCAGGCCGCCCAGGGCGGCACCATCTTCCTCGATGAGATCAACTCCGCCTCCCCCGCCATGCAGCTCAAGCTCCTCCGCGTCATCCAGGAGCGCCGCTTCGAGCCCGTCGGCTCTTCCACCACCATCGAGGCCGACGTCCGCATCGTCCTTGCCAGCAACCAGCCCCTCGAGCAACTCGTCGCCGAGGGCCGCTTCCGCCAGGACCTCTACTACCGCATCAACGTCGTCAAGATCGAAATCGCCCCGCTCCGCGAACGCCCGGGCGACATCCCACTCCTCGCCGCCAGGTTCCTCGAAAAGCACGCCGCCGATCTCGCCCGCCAGCTCGTCGGCTTCACCCCAGACGCCATGGACGCCCTCCGCAGATACCACTACCCGGGCAACGTCCGTGAGCTCCAGAACATCATCGAGCGCGCCGCCGTCCTCTGCCGGGGCCAGGTCATCGGCACCGACGACCTGCCCCCCGCGCTCCTCCACCCCGCGCCCCCTCCGCGATTCCACCTCTCCGCCGCCCCCGATGAGCCCTGGACGCCCATGACCCTCGACGACGCTCTCCGAGAGCCCGAACGTCGCATCATCACCCGCGCCCTCGACGCCAACGCCTGGAACCGCCAGAAGACCGCCGACCTCCTCGGCATCAACCGCACCACCCTCTACAAAAAAATGAAGCAGCACGGCCTGCTCGGCGACTCCCGTCTCGCGGGCTGATCGCTACAGGTTCCGGTACAGATCGATCAACTTCACCAGCTCATCCGGCCGCGGCACGTCGCTCATCGCCACCGTGTCCTCGTGCTCCCCAGCCGTCGAGATCACGATCGTCCCCACCCCCAGCAGGCGGTCCGTGAACCCCTGCCTCACCTGCACGTTCTTGATGTCCGCAAACCGGATCTCGCTCGTGTCCTTGCGGAAAAACCCCTCGCGGTCGATGATCCGCTTGTTCGTCACCACCAGCCCCTCACCCATCGTCCGCAGCTTCCACACCACCAGCACCACCAGCGCCGCCACCGACACCCCCGCCCCCACGAACCACGCCGGCGCAAACACCACCGCCCCCACCAGCCCCGCAACGAACACCGCCACCATCCCCACAAACAGGAACGGCCGCGCACGGAACATCGCCGGCCTCACCCGCCTCACGTCCTGCTCCGGCCCGCTCGCAGACGGATACCCCGCCGCCGCCGCCGCGTCCCTCGCGGGCCTGGCCTCTCCCCCCGCAGCCCGAATCACGTTCACGTCCCCGCAGTGCGGGCACGTCACCTTTTGCCCCACCACCGCGCTCTCCACCTCGATCGTCCGGTCGCACTTGTCGCATCGCACCTGCACCATGCCCACCTCCAGAACCCACATCCTACCGAGCCCCGCACGCTGGCGCTTAGCCCCGCCGCCAACCCGCGACACCTGCCCCCGCCCCAGCGCTAGACTCCGCGCTCTCGCCCCAAACCCCCACAAGCCCCGTCCCAAGCCCCCCAGAGACCTCGCCATGCAGCTCTATATCGACACCGCCAACCTCGACGAAATCAAAGCCGCTCACGACTTCGGCGTCCTCGACGGCGTCACCACCAACCCCACTCTCATCGCCAAGGAAAAAACCGACTACCCCGCACGCCTCGCCGAAATCTGCAAGGTCGTCTCCGGCCCTGTCTCCGCCGAAGTCATCGCCACCGATGCCAAGGCCATGATCGCCGAAGGCACTCGCCTCGCCGCCATCGCCCCAAACATCGTCGTCAAACTCCCCTCCACCCTCGACGGCCTCCGCGCCTGCAAAGCCTTCTCCGACCAAGGCATCAAAACCAACATGACCCTCTGCTTCCAATCCCTCCAAGCATGGATGGTCGCAAAGGCCGGCGCCTTCCTCGTCAGCCCCTTCATCGGCCGCCTCGACGACATCGGCGAAGACGGCATGAACCTCATCCGCGACATCCGACGCGTCTACGACAACTACGGCTACAAAACCCTCGTCCTCGCCGCCTCCGTTCGCCACTCCAACCACCTCCTCCAGTGCGCCCTCGCAGGTGCCGACGTCGCCACCTGCCCCTTCAAGGTCATCCAGGACTCCATGAAGCACCCCCTCACCGACCAGGGCATCGAGCGCTTCCTCGCCGACTACAAGAAGGCCTTCGGGTGACCGCGCGCCGGCCGCGCAAGAGCGAGACTGCCACGTGACAGCGAGCCGCCCTCGTGCCACCGAGACGGCCGGCTCTGCGGCCTTCTCGGTGCTCCCGTCGCCGTGTACCAAGGGCGGGCCTGCCACGGCTGATCCCCTCCGGACGTGCCACCGGCGTCGTAGGGCTCTGTCGGCGTCGCCAGTGCTGCTT
>Ga0154020_10000851_pt1 | contig 37664 bp, 38 predicted proteins | sample Klosneuvirus_201_FD_109709 | JGI IMG/M metagenome (GOLD analysis project Ga0154020, IMG submission 109709) | Active sludge microbial communities from wastewater, Klosterneuburg, Austria - Klosneuvirus_20160825_MG | ecosystem: Engineered > WWTP > Aerobic digester > Activated sludge | place... | reverse complement strand
GTAACAAGCTGCTGATTGATGTTCGGGCACCGTTAGAGTTCAGGAAAGGCCATATACCTGGGGCTATTAACATCCCATTATTTGATGACCTTGAAAGGGCTGAAATTGGCACTCTTTATAAATCGCTCGGTAAAGATGATGCAGTAATGCGAGGGTTAGAAATTGTTGCGCCAAAACTCACAGAATTTATAAAAGAAACAAAGAAAAATTCTCTTAATAATGAAGTCTTTATTTATTGTTTCAGAGGAGGGATGCGGAGTAACTCGTTTGGCTGGCTTCTTAATACTGCAGGATTAAAAGTAAAAATAATGGAAGGTGGCTATAAAGCCTATAGAAACCAAGTTCTGAAAAATTTCGATAAAGACTATAATCTTGTTTTATTAGGTGGAGCAACAGGTTCAGGGAAAACAGAGATTTTAAGCTACCTGAAAAAATCAATTCCTGTGCTTGACCTTGAAGATTTAGCCAACCATAAAGGTTCTGCTTTCGGCGGAATTAATCAGCCTGCCCAACTACCCCAACAGCTTTTTGAAAATAATTTAAATGACGCGCTTGAGAAACTCCCCATAGGTAAAATTATTATGGTGGAAGATGAATCCATGTCGATAGGATACAATAAAATCCCCTACTCATTTTGGCAAAAAATGAAAGCTGCACCGATTATTAAAATTGGGGTGCCTTTCGGTTTAAGAGTAAAAAGGCTAGTTAAAGAATATGGCGATGCAGATGTTGAAGCGTTAAAAAAAAGTATTAAAAATATATCTCAGCAATTAGGACCGAATCAGTTTAAAGAATGCAATATTTTATTGGATCAAGGAAAACTGGAAGAGGTAGCTGCTATAACATTAAAATATTACGACAGGGCTTATGAATTTAATCATACCAAAAAAAACATCACAACTATAATTCCTGTTGAGACGAACACAGATAACGCTGAATACAATGCAGAACTCATTAAAAAAATTATAAAAGAGACTTATGGAACAGACCAGGTTGACACAATTCAGTAAGGCGGCAGGCTGCGGTTGCAAAATAGCTCCAGATGTGTTAAAACAAATTCTGAAAAGCGATTTTGAATTTCACTCCGAAAATCTGCTCGTTGGTAATGCTACAAATGATGATGCTGCTGTTTACGATTTAGGAAATGGCCAATGCCTAATCAGTACTACAGATTTTTTTACACCCATTGTAGATGACCCTTATGATTTCGGCAGAGTGGCTGCCACTAATGCAATAAGTGATGTTTATGCCATGGGAGGCAAGCCTATTATGGCTATTTCAATTTTAAGTTGGCCGGTAGATTCACTTAAGCCTGAACAGGCAGCCAAGGTTTTAGAAGGAGCACGTGAACAATGCAAACTAGCGGGCATAGCTTTAGCAGGCGGACACAGTATAGCCGGTCCCGAACCCGTATTTGGTTTAGCAGTTAATGGCTTGATTGAAAAAAATAATATTAAAAGGAATTACACCATTGAAAATGGCGATAGCATTTACTTTTCAAAAGCAATCGGAACAGGTATATACAGCACAGCTTTAAAAAGAGGTGCGTTAAAAGATGAAGATTATAAAGAACTTTTAACTTCACTTACCACATTAAATACTTTAGGTTATGAATTGGGTAAACTGGATTTTGTTACGGCAATGACTGATGTTACGGGATTCGGGTTTCTTGGGCACTTACTTGAAATGGTTGGCAATAAAGAATTAACCGCAGTCATCGAAAAAAACAATGTCATAAAATTTTCGAATCTGGATTATTACATTAACCAGCACATCTTTCCCGGAAACACAACAAAAAACTTCAATGCTTGTAACCAAAATTGCGAAGGAATGATCGATTTGGATTTCATTGCCTATTGCGACCCTCAAACTGCGGGCGGTTTGTTATTTACAGTAAAAAAAGAATATGATTCCGAATTCGAAGCATGGAAATCAAAGAATAATTATTACGCAAATAAAGTTGGAACAATTGAAAATTCCACAGGAAAAAAAGTGAAATTTATTTGATATGATTAATCACGTTCAACAACGCTTTTACAAACGTATTTGTTAACCATATCACGGAACGTTTTTTGATGCGAGCCTCTTATTCCAAATGTTGATACCTTTTCCCTTTCTCCATCATTGTACACTATTTCAAATCCGCCGGAACCTAATTCCTCCACGCTACTAATATCAATGAAATACCAGAATTTATTGCTCAATAATGTGCGCTTAATTTCAAATTTATCTTCGTAAATAACCGCACAAGGATTCAATACAAGCCATAATGTCTGAAATGAAATGATAATTGTAGGGATACCAAGAATAAAAGCCCTCGGATTAATGTCTATATAATATTTATAGGTGAAATAGCTTAAAATGGCGCTAATTGCAGCAAAAAAGCCTACAAAAAGCATGTTTCTCTCATAATAATGCAACGGAATGTCTTCTTTTTTCTTTTTCACAAACCAAAGTTAAAAATTAATATTCTTTAACGGCTATATTTGGTTTTATTTTTTTATTATTGTTTAATACTAAAAATCAGTTTTGGCACTTTATTGTAACTTGTTCTGGTTTTTAGCGTAATACTGAGTAAGAACACCCTTAAAACCCAAATTTGAAAAGAATACTCCAAATATTTATTATTCTCAGTGTTGGGATTTCACCATTATACAAAGCTCAGAATTTGATGCCGGATGATCCTGTGGCTATTATGCTGGACAGTTTAGAAAACAAAAAAATATTGGAACAAGCTTTCACTAAACCTGTCTTCCAGAAGAACAATAAATATCATTTTTCTGCCGACAGCATTCCCAAATATGATGAATTTATTTACGAAGCGCGTTTAGCTAAATTAGATGCTGTTTCTCCATTCGATTTAGTTTACAATTCTCATGTTAGAGGTTTTATTGACTTATATTTATTACGTAAACGCGAGTTAATGAGCAGAATGCTGGGTGTGTCGCAATTATATTATCCAATGTTTGAGGAAGTACTCGACCGTTATAATATTCCGCTTGAATTAAAGCATCTGGCTGTTATTGAATCAGCACTTAATCCAAATGCCCGGTCTAAGGCTGGTGCACAAGGCTTATGGCAATTCATGTATCCAACAGGAAAAATGTATGGATTAAGCGTTAACTCTTATATTGACGAACGCAGCGATCCTTACAAAGCAACAATTGCGGCGGCAGAATATTTAAAAGCCCTCTATGGATTGTTCAACGATTGGCAAATGGTTCTTGCTGCTTATAATGCAGGTCCGGGTACCATTAGTAAAGCTATAAGACGAAGTGGTGGTAAAAAAACTTATTGGGAAATTCGTCCGTTTTTGCCCCGCGAAACACAAGGTTATGTGCCCGCTTTCATTGCCGCCAATTATGCCATGAACTATTATGCTGAACATAATATTTATCCAGCTGTGCCAAAGAAAACCTATTTTGAAGTTGACACAGTTGTATTGAAAGAGCAAATGAGTTTTAACCAAATCAGCTCCTTACTCGATGTTTCCTATGAAGAAGTAAAATATTTCAATCCACAGTACCGTAAAGATATTATTCCTGCTGGCGGAAACTTTTTATGTTTGCCTAAAAGCAAGGTTGGATTTTTCTTAACCAACGAACAGGAGATTTACGCGGCTATCAAAGCGCAATCAGAAAATGAAAATACCATTACAACAGTTAAAGAAGTTCAAATTACACACGTGGTTAAATCCGGTCAGCGTTTAAGCGATATTGCCCGCAAATACAGTGTAACAATCGCCGATATTAAAACCTGGAATTATATTGGTAAAAAAGGTATCAGGCCGGGAAAGAAATTAGTTATATATGTTCCTAAAAAAGACGATGGCTTGGTTGCTAATTCCGCTCCTGTAAATAAAGCGCCGTCGGTAAACGACAGCATTGAAGCGAAAAAATTAGCTGTCAACACAGGTCATACTAATCCGCCAAAGAAAGCCTCCGTACATAAAGTAAGAAGTGGCGAAAGCTTATATAGTATTTCGAAAAAATATGGAATGCCGGTTGATGAATTAATGGGCCTTAACGGACTCAACAAGAATTCAAAATTGTCAATCGGACAAAACCTGAAATTAAAATAATTTTTATTTTTTTCTTTTTATCAGGCTTACTACCAATTCTACAGGTCGGCCTATCACGGCTTTGTATCCATCAATAACAATTGGTCGTTCAATCAGTAAAGGATTTTCAATAAGAATTTGTATCCATTCCGCATCAGTAAATTTTTTGTCACAAAATTTTTCAAGAAACAATCCCTCTTTTTTTCTTACAATATCCATTGGCTTGCACCCGATTTTGGCGATTATTTCTTTGAGTTCCTTTTTAGTAGGCGGCTGTTTTAAGTACTCACGTATTTCAAACTCACATTTGTTCTTTTTTAATATTTCCAAAGCTTCCCTGCTTTTAGAACAACGGGGATTGTGATAAATAATCATATCAGTTTATTTAAAATATAACTTATTTCTTCGGCATTATTAATAACCATGGCGTGATTACCACCCCTAATAGTGTAATCACTTTTAACATGGCGATAAAGTAATAACCTATCGGCGTCACCATGAATATGAACAATGTTGTTTTTGCAGCAAACTTTATTTGTCCAGTTGACGATACAATTAATACTATTTTTAAAATAATCTGTCTGCATTGATTCTACCATCCTTTCGAATTCAGGCATAAATGATTTATCAAAACCAATTATTAGTCTCGAGTGAGTTGCGAATTCTCTTAGCGTTTCTTCAGACAAAACATCCTGCACCGGTACTTTTTTCAGAGCTTTTATTGTTGGAGGTAATTCATTAAAACATTTGCAACTTGAAATTAAAATAGTTTTTACAGGATTTAAAATCTGACTTAATTCTGAACACAACATGCCACCAAAGGAAACACCAAGCAAAATAAACGGCTTAGAAGTGTCAATTTGTTTCGTGAATTTCCTGGCATATGACTTCATGGTGTCCCCCTTATTCAATTTTGGCCAATACAAACATACCAATTTAGCATTCTGCAGTTTTAAATCAGCAAACAATTCTTTGGTAGCTGCCAAACCGGGTATTGCATAAACCGTCATCATATGTTTTTATTTATTACCATATTGCATTAAATAGGCTTTTATCAATTCATCCAGATTTCCGTCTAACACACCTTCAGCATCTGTAATTTTTAATTCAGTCCGCACATCATTCACCATTTTATATGGATGTAATACATAACTCCTGATTTGCGAACCCCACTCTATTTTCATTTTGCCTTCCTCTACTGCTGCTTTTGTTTCGTTCCGTTTACGCATTTCTAATTCGTACAACTGGGATTTTAGCATTTGCATGGCGCGTTCTCGGTTGGCCAACTGCGAACGTTCAACCTGACACACAACTACAATTCCTGTAGGTTTGTGCAACAACTGTACTTTCGTCTCAACTTTATTTACGTTCTGTCCACCTGCACCACCACTTCTCGCAGTACTCATCTCAATATCGTTAGGATGAATATTTATTTCAATAGTATCATCAACAATAGGGTAGACATACACCGAAGCAAAAGATGTATGACGTTTCGCATTTGAATCGAAAGGACTAATACGAACCAAGCGGTGTACACCATTCTCGCCTTTCAGGTATCCGTAAGCAAAATCCCCATCAATTTGCAATGAAACAGATTTTACACCTGCTACGTCTCCGGCATTATAATCTAACTCTGTTATTTTATAGCCGTGTTTTTCAGCCCACATTGCATACATACGCAGTAACATACTTGCCCAGTCGCAACTTTCGGTACCACCGGCACCGGCATTAATCTGAAGTACACAACTTAAACTATCCTCCTCACCACGGAGCATGTTTTTAAATTCAATTTCTTCTAATTGTTTCAATGCAACATTAAACTGAACCTGTGTTTCCTCTTCAGTAGCATCCCCTGATTTAAAAAAATCATACAAAGTATTTACATCATCTACTGCACGCGTCAAAGCCTGGTATGAAGATGTCCATCCCTTTTTGATTTTGGTTTCTTTTAAGATTTGTTCTGCTTTTTTTGGATCATTCCAGAAATTTGGATCCGCAGCCTTTTCTTCGAGTTCTTCTATCTCGCGTAACTTACGATCGTAGTCAAAGATACCCCCTTAAGGCACCATGGCGATCATTGAGATCTTTTAGTTGGTCGGTTGTAAACATATGCTAAAGATAAGAAGAATATTTTATTTGATCACAATTCTTTTCATGTTAATTGATTCGTTTTAAATGATGGTGCATAAAAAATGGCGTAAGAAATTACCATAATAAACCCGAAAGTCGGTAAACCAAAGGCAAAGGCAATGAACAAATGTTGAATAATTCCTATGGCGAGAAAACACTTTTTAATACTCCTGATCCAAACCAAAATAGGAAATAATAGTTGATAAAAGACAACTGTATAATTAAGGAAAGTTGTAAAAGCACTAGCGGAAAAATCGTAGAACAATGGGATATTATAATCGTAAATCCTAAATATTTTTGAAATGGCGTTACCACTAATCCAATCAGGGTCCACCATTTTGGTGTACCCCGCCATGAAATAAAGTACACAGAGTTGAAGCCTTAATGCCAAAACACCGGTGTTGTGAATAGCTTTATTTAATATAGCAATGGCTGACTCTCCATTAATATGTCCGGTACTTAAAAATGTTGCGAAAAACAACAATTGCTGAAATAACAAATCACCACCTGTTAAAGTGCAGAACACTTTGTTGTTGATGTTGCTTACAATAATCCACAGTAAAAAAAACAAGCCGCGGCTATATTTGAAATTTAACAAAACAAGTATTGAGGCAATAGCAGCACAAATTAGAAATATTGTTGCCAATACAACTGAATCACTATTATATAAGATAAAAATTGGTTGCTTCCACCACTCAACTAAAACATCGTTGTGATAGGCAATACTCCTCGCCGAAAACAATAATTTAAGGTCAACCAACCAATAAGCCACTTTAAAAATCATAAAAGCGGCCAATAGCTTTTTCATCAGCCCCGATTCACGCTTATTGTTATAATCTGTTGTTAAGTATGTAATGAGCTTGTTCAGTTTTTTAACTTATAGTAATGATAATGTATGAAATTTTTCGGCTTGTCATTTATCCCAATAATTACTTCAACCTTTTCCGGAACAACACCCTTGTCGTCACGAATCTTATTGACGATTATTTTTTTTAGTATAAGGAAATACAAATTTGAATGATCATCTGTTTCAATAGTTGATTTTTCAGAAATAGAGGAGGAATAAAAACGCAAGGCATTAGAATAAGCTAACTGAATGGCCTCGTTACCTCCAAATCTATTCGCTTGGTGATTAGAAAGTGTTTCATAAAAAACATTGTGCCAGTCTGTTCTTTCGCCATGAAGCTCATATCTGAGGTAAATACTAAAATTTTGGGTAGGAATCGGCGCAAACATACTCCAGTCCTGATGAAAATATGGATAAATATATGGGAATACATAATATTTGAGCTTCCCCGGGTTTTTGTAAGGATACGAATAAGCAATTACGGCAGCAAAATGGATGCATAAATACGCCAATGCAACAATCGTAATAAATATTTTATTCCTATATTTAATGCTCTAAATTAAACTTTAATCAACATGATAAAAAATATAATTTCCGTACTGTTAATTGTTCTCGCTTTTAATCAAGTTCAATCACAAAATAAATTACTTACCATTCAGGATGCCGTTTTAAAAGGCCGTACGGGTCTTGCCCCAAAGCGTTTACAAAATTTGCAGTTTATTAATGGTACAGATAAGGTTAGCTACATCGACAATAACATTATAAAAGTTGGCGACAATTCTACCGGTAAAACCGCAGATGCGGTTGGTTTATCTGAACTGAATGCACAATTAAAAAAAGCTTCTAAAGACACGCTAAAAAGTGTTGCTTCCATAGATTGGAAAAGTGCTGAAGAGTTTTATTTCAGCAGTGGAAAAACTGAATTGATTTATAACTTAATCACCAAAGGTATCAGCGTTTCTGAACGTAAACCAGACAATAAAGCATTAGAGTCTTACGATGCGTTTAATGAAGAAACATTTGCATTTACAAAGGATGAAAATTTATACATTTCAGTTAAAGGAAAAGAAACACAAATCACCACCGACGGCTCGTATACTTTGGTGTATGGTAAAAGTGTGCATCGCGATGAATTTGGTATTCATAAAGGAACTTATTGGAGTCCGAAAGGAAATTATTTAGCCTTTTACCGTATGGATCAAAGTGATGTTGATGATTATCCAATTATCGACTGGACTACTTACCCTGCTCAAAACAAAAATATTAAATATCCGATGGCAGGCAAAAAAAGTCATTATGTTACTTTAGGCATTTACGAATTAGCAACCGGTAAAACCTTGTATATAAAAAGCGGAGGTCCGCGCGATCAATACTACACCAACATTGCATGGAGTCCCAATGAAAAAAATATTTACATAGCCATGTTGAATCGCGAACAAAACGATATGTGGTTAAACGAATACAATGTTGCCACCGGGGATTTTGTAAAATCATTATTTGAAGAAAAGGATGAAAAATATACTGAACCATTAAATCCCATGTTATTCACCAAAGACGGAAAGCAATTTATATGGGTAAGCCGCAGAGATGGTTACCGCCATGCCTATTTATACAGCGCAGATGGTACTTTAGTAAAGCAGCTTACTAAAGGAAAATGGGAAATAAAAGACGCCCCGGCATTTAATGAAAACTGCACCCATATTTTTTTCCATGCCAATGAACAAAAACCAATTAATCAGGATTTCTATTCGGTTGAAATTAAGAGTGCGAAAATTACACGTTTAACAACTGGTAACGGATTTCATACAGCAATTCCGAATAAAAAATACAGCTACTTTATTGATAATTTTTCTTCTTGCTATACCCCCCGTGAAATATCAATTATAAACTCTGCCTCTAAAAAATCCGTGAATATATTAAGCGCAGAGAACCCGGTAAAAGATTACAAACTGGGTAAGTGGAATTTATTTAGCATTAAAAACTCCGAAGGCACCGATTTATATTGCCGCATGTTTAAGCCTGTTAATTTTGACAGTACAAAAAAATATCCTGTTTTAGTTTATTTATATAATGGTCCACACTCACAATTGGTAACCAATACCTGGATGGCCGGAGGAGAATTATGGTACCAATACATGGCGCAAAAAGGATTTATTGTGTTTACATTAGACGGAAGAGGGACTTCCTACAGAGGAAAAGATTTTGAGCAAGCTATATTCAGGCAATTAGGAACTAAAGAAATGGAAGACCAGTTAAAGGGTGTCGACTACTTAAAATCACTGCCTTACGTTGACGCATCGCGCATTGGGGTACACGGTTGGAGCTATGGTGGATTTATGACCACCAGTTTAATGACACGTAACCCGGGCGTATTTAAAGTGGGTGCAGCAGGCGGACCTGTTATTGATTGGAGTTATTATGAAATAATGTATGGCGAACGTTATATGGATACGCCACAAGAAAATAAGGACGGATACGATAAAAACAATTTACTAAATTACGTTGATAAACTAAAAGGGAAATTACTAATGATTCATGGCGCGCAAGACAATGTAGTGGTATGGCAGCATAGCGTGCTCTATAATAAAAAGGCCGTGGACAAAGGCGTTCAAATCGATTACTATGTTTATCCCGGACACGAACACAATGTACTTGGAAAAGACCGTGCACATTTAATGGAAAAAATATGTAATTATTTTATTGACAATTTATAATGAAGTATTTTATATCGTTAATCTTTATTGGAATCTACGGGTTTGTTTATTCCCAAACGGCTGCAGAAAAAGTACTGGAATTCTCAAAAAATAATTTAGGAAAAAAGGTGGAACGTGGTGAGTGCTGGGATTTAGCCAACTCCGCTTTGAATTATGCTAAAGCAGACTGGAAACCATTGTATGATTTTGGGGATAAATTCGATTACAAGAAACAAAATCTGAAACCGGGTGATATTTTACAATTCACTAATGTGAAATTTATTTTCGCTAATGGCAGCTCAAGTTTTCCAAAACACACGGCCATCGTGTATAAAACCAATAAGCAACAACTTACTTTATTACACCAGAATTTTAATAATAAAAAATACGTTGATACTTTATCCATTAATTTAGATAATATTAAAAACGGTAAAATAGAAGCGTACAGACCGAAAAACAAATAGCTTAATTAATATAGCTTAGCTTCATCATATTCGTGCGGCCTTTTTCCTTCATTGGCATACTTGCAATATTCACAATCAAATCATCGCTTTTAACAAACCCTTCCCGTTTAATATAATCTTTTAAATCAGAAATTGTTTGATCGGTACTTTCGTATTTGTCGTAATAATATCCACGTACTCCCCAAACCAAACTCAGCATGGTTAATAGCGATAGATTATCAGTAAAAATTAAAATATTAGCTTTCGGCCGGTGACTAGCTAATTTAAAAGCAGTATAGCCACTATTTGTCATGCTGATTATAGCTTTTACCCCTGCATGGTGTGCAAGCGAACATGCATTAAAGCAAATAGAATCAGTTATGAAAGTGATTGTTTTAACTACGGGGGCATGCTCACGGTAATAGATGCTGTCGAGTTCTTCTACCTGCGTAATAATTCTACGCATCATTTCAATTACTTTCACCGGATATTTGCCAACTGAGGTTTCCGCGCTAAGCATAACAGCATCTGCACCATCCATAACGGCATTTGCCACATCATTTACTTCAGCCCGAGTCGGCGTATAGCTGGTAATCATGCTCTCCATCATTTGCGTTGCAATAATTACCGGTTTTGATGCCTGTATACACTTCTGCACAATCATTTTTTGCAACAAAGGAACTTGTTCCATTGGTAATTCCACCCCCAGGTCACCACGTGCCACCATGATTCCATCAGTTAAATCAATAATATTATCAATTTCTCTTATGGCCTCTGGCTTTTCAATTTTCGCAATGACTTTTGCTCTTTTACCTTTACTACGGATAATGTCTTTCAGATCTGCAATATCAGTAACCGAACGAACAAACGATAATCCGATCCAGTCAAAATCACATTCCAATGCAAATTCCAGGTCTCTAATGTCTTTAATTGTTAAACAAGGCAAAGAAATTTTTGTATTTGGTAAATTCACTCCTTTTTTGGAAGACAAATCGCCTCCAACTAATATGGTACAATGTACTTCGTCCTTGGAATTAGTTTCCTTTACACGAAGGTGGATTTTCCCATCATCAATTAAAACCGTTTCTCCTTTCTTTACATCTAGTGGAAATTGAGGATAGGTAATATAAATTTTATGCTCGTCGCCTTCACACTCTTTTGTTGTAATCACAATATCATTCCCCTGCACCAAAGTAACTTTGTTGTCCTTAATAAGCCCGATTCTAAGTTTCGGGCCCTGCAAATCAGCTAGAATTCCAACATGCCTGTTTAGTTTTTTATTCAGTGTTTTGATGTTATTTACAATATGCTTCACAGCATCGTAATCGCCGTGCGAAAAATTGATCCGGCAGATATCAAGGCCCTCCATAAACATTTGCTCTAATACAGCAATATCGTGTGTAGCCGGGCCCATTGTTGCTACAATTTTGGTCTTATTAAAAAATGCGCTCATAATTAATATGCTAATTTACTAATAAGATTGCCACAAAAATTTAACTTTGCATTAATAAATTAGAAACAATTGCCTACTAAGATTGAGAAATTTAACGAATTCGACAGTTTCAGTAACTGTTTTACCTTGTTTTTTGAAAACATAACAAAGGGCTTCCCCCTTAAAGGGAATTGGCACACATCCTATTTTAAAAATCAAAATCCAATTGTTCTGGAATTAGGCTGCGGTAAAGGGGAATACTCCGTTGGTTTGGCAAAAAACAATTCAGGTAAAAATTATATTGGTGTAGATGTGAAAGGCAACAGGATCTGGACCGGCGCTAAAGAAGCCATAGACACTAATCTTAACAATGTTGCATTTATAAGAACACGAATAGATTTTATTGAAAATTGCTTTGAAAAAGATGAAGTAAGTGAAATATGGATTACATTTCCTGACCCTCAGCCGCAAAAAACCAGAACCAGAAAACGCTTAACTAATATGATGTTTATTGCCCGGTATCAAAAGTTTCTGAAACCCGGAGGTTTGGTTCATCTGAAAACAGATAGCACCAGTTTCTATGAATATACGTTGGAAGTGATTGCGGAAAATAATTTTAAGATTCTGTTTCATACAAATAACCTTTATGAGAATTGTCCTACTGACAGGCAAGAACTCATTGAAATCAAAACCCACTACGAAAAATTATTTACCGCAAGGGGCGAAAACATAAAATACATTTGTTTCAAAATAAATTAAATGGCAACCACAAGGTATAAATCCCTCCCGCATAAAAAGCACTTTTATTCGAGATTTGTAAAAAACATTATTGCTTCATTTATAATTTTAGCCGTGTCGTTGTTGATTGGCGTAAGTGGCTATATGTATTATTATAATTTAAACTGGATTGACGCACTATTAAATGCCAGCATGATTTTAACAGGTATGGGGCCTATTGATACTGCCAAAACAGATGGCGCGAAATTATTCGCATCGTTTTACGCAATATATAGTGGTGTAGCATTTTTAACCAGCGTAGCAGTTATTTTTGCACCTGTATTACATAGGTTCCTGCACCGTTTTCATTTAGACACAGAAGACTAATTAACTGACTTAAGTCATTTTATTCTATTACAAATAACCCCACCTTTGTTTCGTGAAGTCAAATTGTAATATAAATCGGTTTGCTTATGTGCAACCCATCAGGAATAAAATTATTATTCCGCCTTTTTAATCCGAAAAGACTCCCCCTGTTACATTACATTTTACATTTCTAATTCTTAAACTTTATCCTATGGACGATTTTAAAACTATTATTGAACCCTTTAAAATAAAAATGGTAGAACCAATTGAAGTAACTACCAAAGCACAACGCGAAACTTATTTAAAAAACGCGCATTACAACCCATTTCTTCTGAATTCGGATAAAGTGATGATTGATTTTTTAACTGATTCAGGCACATCTGCCATGAGCGCCAACCAATGGGCCGGCATGATGAATGGCGATGAATCATACGCCGGAGCACGCAGCTGGATAAGAATGCGTGATGCTGTTAAAGATCTTACCGGTCACGAATTTATTTTACCAACTCACCAAGGGCGGGCAGGAGAACGTATTTTGTACGGGTACCTTGGCGGAAAAGGAAAAACATTCATCAGCAACACCCATTTTGATACTACGCGCGCTAACATTGAATTTTCAGGTGCTGAAGCGATAGACATTGTTATAGAAGAAGGTAAACGTCCTGATGTATACCACCCATTTAAAGGAAACATGGATGTTGTAAAATTAGAACAACTCATTCAGGAAAAAGGCCCAGAAAATATTGGCGGGGTGATTCTAACCGTTACAAATAACAGTGGTGGCGGACAACCTGTAAGTATGGAGAATGCGAAAGCTGTTGCAGCCATCTGCAAAAAATACAAAGTATATTACTTTTTAGATTGCTGCCGTGTAGCAGAAAACTCATATTTTATTAAACAACGCGAAGAAGCTTATAAAAACAAAACCTATAAAGAAATAGCACAGGAAATGTTCTCGCTTACCGATGGTTCTGTTATGAGTGCGAAGAAAGATGCGCTTGTGAACATGGGTGGCTTTATGTCTCTGAAAAACGAAGAACTCGCGAATGCCTGTAAAAATTTATTAATCATTACAGAAGGTTTTGCTACATATGGCGGTTTATCAGGCCGAGATATGGAAGCCATTGCCATTGGTTTACAGGAAGTATTTGATGCAGATTATTTGCATTATCGAATCAGAAGTACAGCTTTTTTAGGAGACAGGCTGAAAAAAATGGGAGTGCCGATCATGTGGCCTGTTGGCGGGCACGCAGTTTACATCGATGCTAAGGCGTTATATCCAAACATTCCGGTTGATCAATATCCGGGACAGGCATTAGTTTGCGAACTGTACCGCCTTGGTGGAATTAGGTGTGTGGAAATAGGATCAGTAATGTTTGGAAAATACGACGATAAAGGAAAACTCATTCCTTCCCCAATGGAATTGGTACGCTTAGCCATACCTCGCAGAGTGTACACCCAAAGCCATATTGAATTCGTAATTGAAGTATTTGAAAAAGTGATGGAGAACAGAAATAACGCCCGCGGACTAAAAATTATTGAAGAGCCGCAGTTTTTACGTCACTTTACCTGCAAATTTGAGCAATTGTAATTGTTAAATTCATTGGCTAAAGCTTATATTTGCTTTAGTGCCAAAAGTACTTGTTATATCTGATCACCGTTTTAACCGATCGCCAAGTCAACGCTATCGTTACGAACAGTATATTCCCTTTTTAGAAAAGAATGGTTTTATTTTCACTTATTCGCCCATTATAAGTGAAAGTGATGATAAAGTATTCTACAGCAAAGGAAAGCTTTTTATTAAAGGACTTATTGCGCTTAAATCTTTATGGATCCGTTTTAATGACTGGATGCGCTTTAATAAATTCGATATAATTTTTATTCAGCGCGAAGCCTTGTTCCTGGGCTCCACTTTTTTTGAACAAAGGGCCTATAAATCAAAAGCCAAAGTAATTTTCGACTTCGACGACAGCATTTGGCTCATGGATACTTCTCCGGAAAATAAAAAATATGAGTTCCTGAAAAACCCGGGGAAAACAAAAACCAATATCAAAAATGCGCATTTGGTGATTGCTGGAAACAAATATCTTGCTGACTTTTCAAAACAATTTAATTCTAATACCATTACTATTCCTACAAGTGTAGATTGCGCTTTTCATAAACCAATTGCAGAGTTGAGAGGAAAAGAAAAAGTAGTGATTGGCTGGAGTGGCAGTATCAGCACCATTAAGCATTTCGAAAGTTTTACACCTACATTAAAAAAACTGAAAGCCAAATACGAAAACAAAATTACTTTTAAGCTACTAGGAGAACTCAACTATATTAATACCGACCTACTCTTAAAGGGAGATGCATGGGCCGCTGAAACAGAAGTGCAGGAGTTAAATAAAATTGATATTGGCCTGATGCCGTTACCTGACGATGAATGGGCAAAAGGTAAATGTGGCCTTAAAGGCTTAACCTATATGGCTTGCGGAATAGCAACAGTGATGAGTCCTGTTGGCGTGAATAAAGAAATTATTACACACGGACAAAATGGCTTTTTAGCTACAACTGAAGAGGAATGGCTCAATTACCTTTCGCAATTAATAGAAAATAAAGAATTGAGGCTGAAACTTGGCGAGGCCGGCCGGCAAACAGTAATTGAAAAATATTCGGTTGAAGCCAATAAAGAAAAATATTTTTTGGCGTTTCTGTCTGCATTAAGTTAAGTATGATTGACAAATATTCAGAAATAATTCCGGAAACTTATTTTCACATTTACAATCGCGCAAATGGAAATGAAAAACTATTTCTATCAGTGGATAATTATCTCTACTTCCTTAAACGATATAAAGACTTTATACAGCCAATATGCGAAACTTATGCCTACTGTTTAATGCCCAATCATTTTCACTTCTTAATTCAAGTTAAAAGAGAGAATGACATTTTAGAACATTTAAAAACACTCCAAGGATTTAAAACCATTGAAGATTTAAAAAACAAAAATATATCAAGATTGCTTAGTCAACAATTTTCGAACTTTTTTAATTCTTATACGCAAGCGCTCAACAAACAACATAACAGAAAGGGTAGCTTGTTTATGCGAAGTTTTAAAAGAAAGATTATAACCAGCGATGGTTATAGATTAAAAACGGTTCATTATATACATTTTAATGCGGTGGAAGCAGGACTATGTGACGTACCGGAGCAGTGGCCTTATTGCTCTTTTTCGAATTTACTTAATAAACAAAATGATATTTTTGTCAATAAAGAAACCATAGATTGGTTTGGTTCAAGAGAAAACTTTTTACATACACATAGGAACTCCAATTTTAAACCTAATATTGATGTAATAATTTAAAAAGAAAATTAACCCTTGAAGGGTTTAAAACCCTTCAAGGGTTACTAAAATATGTTTAATCCTTTAGAAAATTATTTTTTAAATCAACCGGAGCCGCAACAGAGTTGTATGTTGTTTTTAAGAAAATGGCTGATGGAGCAAGGTTTAGATGAACAATTCAAATACATGACTGCCATGTATTATTTTAATGCGAAACCATTTTGCTATTTAAGTTACTCTTCTAAAACCAACAAATTATATATTGGCTTTATTAAAGGGTATTTAATGAAACACACAAAACTAATGCAGGAAGGCCGCAAACAAATAAAAGTACTTTACTTAAATCCTGAAAAAGATTTACCTATAAAAACACTTAGTGAAATTGTGAATATGGCAAAGAAACTTTTCAAATGAGCAGCATTATTAATTATTGCCACGAAAACACAAAAATTACACCAAATGTTTAGTGGCATTTAGAGCCTTAGTGTTTTAGTGGCTTGACTTCAAAGCATGCTGATAAAATTAATGTAAAAAAATCCTAAAATTCAGCTCTTATTTTACTATCACTCACAAATTTTGTACCTTGCTTAATAATGGACGAGAAACCAAAAAAGAAAAAAGATAAGAATGAGGTGAACGACCCCGGTGTTTCTTATGGCGAGGGCAAGAGTCGTATTGTTTTTTTTAAGTCTTTTGAGGAAGAAGCTGAATACAATGCAAAAGAAGCCTCGGAAAAAAATCCTATTCAAGGAATTAAAGATACAGTTGGATTAATTTTAAGGGTTTATGGTTTTACTCAAGAAAGTTTAAGAGAACGAAAATCATCGGACGAAATTATTGTAGATAAGGAATGAATATTTTCATAGAAAAACATCAGCAGTTACTTAAGGAATTACTTGATGCACAAGTTGAGTTTATTCTCATTGGCGGCTATGCGGTAATTTACTATGGATACAGACGTACTACCGGCGACATGGATCTTTGGTTAAAACCAACTAACGAAAACAAAATTAAATTACTTCCGGTTTTAAAAAATCAAGGGTTTAATGAAGTTGGGATAAAACATATTGAGAATTTAGATTTTACTAAACATAATGCCTTTCATTTTTGGGAGGAGCCGGAACGTGTTGATTGCATAACACACATTTCTGGAATAGAATACGATGAAGCTGATAAACAAAAAGAGATTGTGACTATTGAAGATTTAAAAGTGCCTTTTATTAATTACAAACACTTGATTTTATCTAAAATTGCTACAGGCCGACCTAAAGACGCGGCTGATATTGAAGAACTACAAAGAGTAAACAAGTATAGAAAATAATTACTCCTTTTACGATCTCCGCTCATCACTTAAAAATACACAGAGAATAAACTAAACCTTCCTCCCATTACTCATTGCTACTAAATTAGCAATTCTGTAGAGTAAACGGGCTGCTACATTTTCATTCCAGTCGTTGTTTTTTGCAGGTGACACCTCGTTAATATCAAAAGCAATAATTTGTTTCCCCGACTTTACTATCTTTTCAATTAAGAACAATACTTGCTCAACCTCCATTCCGCCGGCAACAGGCGTTCCGGTATTCGGACATAACTTCGGATCTAATGCATCAATATCAAAACTCAGATAAATTTTTTGCGGTAATTCCCTTACAATACGGTTGCAAATTCTATCCCATGAATCGCCACGGTACATCGTGTGCTGCATATCACGATCAAAAAATGTTTTAATGCGACCCTTTGAATTATTTATTATTTCGAGTTCTTCTTCGCAATAATCCCTGATACCAACTTGCACTAATTTCTCAACTTCCTTTATCTTTAAAGCATTGTACATAATAGAAGCATGCGAAAACTCAAATCCTTCATAAGCAACGCGCAAATCGGCGTGAGCATCTAATTGCAACACGGCAAACTTCCCAAATTTATCTGCCAGCGCCTGCATCATTCCTAATGGTGTAGAATGATCGCCTCCAATTAAGCCAACGATCTTCTTCTGATCAAGAAAATATTTAACTCTTTCTTTCACTGTTTTATTCAGCCACAAGCAACCTTCCTGAATTTCCATTGCAGATTTTTGATGAACCTTGTTTTTACTAATATCTTTTCCGGAAGCCATTGCATCTATCATCGCCTCCGCCTTTTTGCGTAATGCATTGCTCTTCGTACGGATGGTTTTGTTTTCATTATCCATTCCAATACCAAGTTTCCAGGCATCTTTTAAATTCGGGTCGTATAAATCAACCTGATAAGATGCTTCGTGAATGGCTTTAGGTCCGTTTACTGTACCACCCCCGTAACTAACGGTTACCTCCCATGGCACGGGTACTAAAACTGTTTCGCATTCATCTAACGTAAAAGGCAAACCAAACATGCCTGCTGTTGTGTCCCCAATACTGCTTGGGTCAAATGATTTTATTTTTTCTTTTTTTGTCATATAACTTTAATATTCGTACTCCCCTCTCTATTAATAGAGAGGGGTCGGGGGTGAGTCTTATGGTGCTAATCGTTCTATTTTCCAGTTATTGTTTTCTAAAGTATAAATAATCCTATCGTGCAATCTGCTTTTCCTGCCTTGCCAAAACTCATAATAATTTGGCGTAAACTCCCAGCCTCCCCAAAAATCAGGACGGGGTACTTCTTTGTCTTCAAATTTTTTTGTGAAGTCTGCTACCAAATCTTCTAATTCTTTTCTTGATTTTAACACGGAGCTTTGATTGGAACTCCATGAGCCAATTTTTGATTCGCGCGGACGGTTATTGAAATAATTGTCGCTATAACTTTTTTCACATTTAATTACCGTTCCTTCCAACCGTATTTGCCTTTCAAGGTCGGGCCAGAAAAATGTCAAGCATACATTGGCGTTATTATCCATGTGTTTTGCTTTTCTGGAGTTATAATTGGTGTAAAACCACATTTTTCCGTTCTCAAATTCACGTATATACACAATACGTGACGAAGGTTTCCCTTCCTGGGAAACGGTACTTAAATTCACAGCCTGGACTTCAGAAATCTTAGCTTCAACTGCTTGCCTAAGCCAGCTTTCAAATTGAGCAAAAGGATTTGCATTCACTTCCTGTTCCAGCAAGTGTCCCTTTACAAAATCTTCGCGTAATTTTTTTATTTCTTCTCTTAAGTCCATGTCGAAGTTTTGTCAAATTTACAATTATTGGGCATAAGTTTACCCTATAAATTACCTTTTGTTTTTTATTTTATTTAAATTTGTTTTATATGCAAGGCCAATTCTTAATAGCACATCCTATGTTGCAAGACGGGTATTTTAAGCGGGCTGTTATTTATTTAACAGAAGATAACGAGGAAGGATCATTGGGTTTTGTTTTGAATTTTAAAACTGATATGATGTTGCGGGATTTGTTCCCTCATCTCAAGAACGGAAATTTCCCGGTATATGAAGGCGGGCCGGTTTCGAAAGACCAATTATATTACATTCATAATCTTGGTAACGAATTAACCGATAGTATAAAAATTACCGATGGCTTATACTGGGGCGGCAATTTTTTTGAATTAACGCATTTGATTGAGCATGGAAAAGTAAAAACACATAATGTACGCTTCTTTGTTGGCTATGCCGGTTGGACACCAGGACAATTAAAAGAAGAGCTCATTCAAAAAGCCTGGTTTCAAGGTGAAGGGGATAATTTTACAGTGCTAAACAACAACCCTAAAACATTTTGGGGCGATGAACTCAGCAAAATAAAAGAATCATATAAGGTATTTTCCGCTATTGGATTTGACCCTAATTTGAATTAGCGAAGAATGAACTCGTCATTGCGAAGGCGAGTTTTTCATTTCGCCTGAAGCAATCTATATTAAGGACTGCTTCGTTCCTCACAGTGACGGAGTAAGTAATAAGAAACCAATGAAATTAAAACTATTCTTTCTTTTACTTTTTTATGCATCCGCATCTTTCGCGCAAACTTTTTTAGTAAACAAAGTCGGTTTTAAATTACCCAACGAGATCGTTATAATTAAACACGCCTTTTACGAAATCGGCTTTAACACAAAGTATCATTTACCGGCATGGGTGTATTATTCTCTCACTAAAAAACATCTTTCATTAGCGAATCTTGATCGGAAAGGATCATTTGTGAAAGACCCATATGTACACTCGGAACAGGCAAGCAATGAAGATTACAGCGGTTCCGGTTACGATAAAGGACATCTGGTACCATGCGAAGACATGTCGTTTAGTGAACAGGCAATGAAAGAAACATTTTACTATAGTAATTGTGCCCCGCAAACCACCGAATTAAACCGAGGTCAATGGAAAGTGCTGGAAGAATTGGCTCGCGAATGGGCTGTAGATTTTGGCGAAGCCATGGTTGTTTGTGGTCCGGTTTTTAAAACATTAATGCCAAAAATGGGCGCGCATGATATTCCTGTCCCGGATTTATATTACAAAATAATTGTGGTGCATAAAGAAAAGAATTATTCAGCGCTTGCATTTTTGATGCCCAATAGCAGTAGTGTTCTGTTGGCTCCTGTTAATTACACTTGTACCATTGATTCGGTAGAAAAAATTACCGGGCTGGATTTTTTCACAGAGCTTCCTGATAATTTAGAAGAGCAATTCGAAGGAAAAATAAATGTTTCGGAATGGAACTGGAATGTCCATCACACTAAAGCAAATGAATTTAAAAACGACAGTCTGCAAAAAAAAGATAAGGTTCCTGAGAATACAATTAGTATCCAATGCAAGGGGAAAACAAAAAAAGGGAAGCGCTGCAAGAAAAAAACTGACTCAATGAATGGCTTTTGCAATTTGCATGGCGGTGGTTGATAGGTTTGGGGTTGCCTTAGATATTGGATTGATGCTTCGCATCGGTCCCTTTTATGCAAAGCTGCAAATGAAAACCTCATCGCTACGCTATTCGTTTTTTGTTTGCTTAACACGTTTGAAGCAAGCTTCACGTATTTCAAAAACAAAAAACCCCGACAGTGTCGGGGTTTTCATTTTCTGTGCGGATGAAGGGACTTCCTTCGACAAGCTCAGGATAAACTTCTCGTCCATATTTCAATAAAAAAACCCTCTGCTTTAAACAAAGGGTTTTCATTTATCTGTGCGGATGAAGGGACTCGAACCCCCACGCCGTGAAGCGCCAGATCCTAAGTCTGGTGCGGCTACCAATTACGCCACATCCGCAGCATAATTCCTCATTAATGAGGAAGGCAAATTTAGTAATTTTTTCACATTATAACATTATTTTCTGCTAATAAATGTAATTAAGCAGACTCTTAGGAATAGCTTATTTGCTGATAATGAGCTTCTGACTGCGCTCTGAATTACCACCCTTTAACTTGATAAAGTAAGCACCGTTCTCAAGATGATACAAATTAAGCTGAATCAGTCCAAACTTCATCCCCGCCTCCTCAGAATAAACTACCTTACCTAAAATGTCGGTAATGGTTATAGCGATAGCTTCATTAAAGCTGTTCTCAGGAATTAATAAGTTCACTAAACCATAAGCGGGATTCGGATAAATATTGAAATGTGCAGCGGAAAGCTGTTCCTTTACCGAAACCATTTCAGTATTTGCAGTTACTTTATCTTGCGCACAATTTAAAATGTTTCTCTGAGCAACATCTGCGTTAAACTCAGAAATATTGGCAACAATGTAAATATTATCAGGATTAAATTTATTAATTCCTGCAGGCGCAATTGGCAAGGTATATGAATAGGCTTTGGTGTATGTTTGATTCAGGGTACCGCCTGTCATTGGAATTGTTCCAGCGGCGCCAAATGAACCGTCTAATACGGTGTCTAAAACATTCTTGTGTTTATACTGCCATGCATTCAACACATAACCATTAGCGGAAGCCAGGAAATAACCTTTCTGATAATACGGCGACCAAGGTGTGTTATACAGAAAACTCAATTGATTCCATCCGTTGAAAGTGGTATCAGCGCCGGCTACACCCACATTGTTTTCAGTGATGTAGGCATTTAAACGGTAGTCGCCGAATGTTTCGGCCACAAAATTAGTTTGCACTGTAAAAGTTAATTCACGTGTTGTAGTATTGTAATTTTTAGCAGTAATACTGATTGAAGCAGGTACAGCAGCAGCTAAACGCTGGTTGATACGTGTAGAATAACTTCCTCTTTCAATAGTTGATGAAGTTATGTCGTTAAAATAATTTCTATCGATAATAGCCGTTGTACTTTTCTTTTTAAATGCAGAAATTATTCCTGAAGCAGATGTGTTTCTTAAAGAATCACCATCATGTATATTCACTGCAATGACATTGCTGGAAGTTAATGCCGCAAGTTTTTCCTGTCCATCCGGACTATTCCCGTCGAATGCACTTAAAAATTGTTCTACCAATACATTTTTTGAAGGCTTGGCCGTCATTATGCTCAACCCTGCATAGATCGTATCGTTGAGGTTATTCTGATCGTTAGCGCCATTAACCCCATTTGCAGTTACCCAAATTTTTACATTGTAATATCCGGGAGCAGCAATATTATAAGGCGTGCTGAAAGTCAAATCCGTAAACCCGTAAGGATTTACAGGAGTTGATAAAATGAATGTTTCAGTCACCCCATAATTAGCCGGACCTTTTATAGTGTATTTTAGTGAAAGCAGATTAACCGGCTTATAACCTTTATTAGTGAACCGGAAATTAATATTCCCATTGGTATTAATAGTGTTGTATTTATAAATTCCCAATCCTGAAGTTAATTCTGCATTCAATGAATCATTCAAATTAGCAACTGCAATATCATCAACCCATAATTGATACATATTCTGTGAAATATTTTTGAATGCCACTCTGATATTTTGTCCGGCATATTTTGCCAATGAAACACCGCGTTTAGTCCAAACACTTTTTTCACCACCGCCAGTTGTATTGCCATCAGTAATATTAAACACCCTGTCGGTTAATGAAAAACTTGATGCGGTTAAAGTTCCTGTAGTATTCGTAGTCACGTACACCTCATAACCCTCCCGGTAATTTGCATCAGGTGATTTTGCTTCCCAGGATAATACTGAATTGGCGGCTATACCATTAATTACAGGCGTAACAATAAAACGATTTGCAGCAGCAGTGGTATCCAACCATGAAGTCGTCACTAAAAAAGTGTCATTCTCAATGGCGTTATAAACCACAGCCCAGCCGGTTGTTTTTAAACCAAGCACATTAAATGGTTTATTCGGTGCGTTATTGGAGCCCACATTGTTTTTAAATCCGTCGTCAATTAAATAATATCCGTTAGGAACTGTGGTGTAAGTCGTGGTAATTGTTTTACTGCCTATTACCTGAACATCATTTTGTAACGTTAATGAGCTAAAGTTATCGGAAAATAAAACCTGAGCGTTTAACTTTGAAAATGATATGAGAGCGAGTAGAATTAATATTTTTTTCATGATTCTTATTCAATAAATACACGGTCTTTTCCGTCAAATAATGGGGCTTGCACACTTAATACTTTAAGCGGATTCTTTCCTGTAGATTTTGCTGAATGAACCGTGTTTTCAGGAATAAATACTACATCACCCTTTTTTAATTCAATGGATTTACTGCCGAGAGTCATTGTACCGCTTCCGTCGAGCACAACAACGTGTTCAGAATGCGTCAAATGTTTATGGGCTTTTACTTCCTTCTTAATTACAATTACAAACGAACTTGCCAAGCTATCGCCGAACATTGCCTTATTATAAATGTTATCTGATACAGTTTTCAAACCAATAGTATCTGTATTCATGTGATTTTGTGATAAGCCTATACAAATACTTCCAACAACTAAAATCAATATAAATACCAACCGCATCACTTAATTAATTTTTAACCGGCGCTGCAGATGCTGTAACAGGCGCTTCGCCTAACATTTGAGGAGTTATATTTTTAAGTAATTGCAGTGAAGTAGCATGGTTCGGGTTTAACTTAAGTGCTTCTTGTAAACATTGCTTCGATTTACGATACTGTCCTAAGTTATAATATGAACCGGCTAAATTATACCATCCTTCAGGATTATACCTATCAAGAATTGTAGACTTGTTCAACTCATAAGCGGCACTATCCGAACGTCCGCGTTGTGCTTTTGCATAACCACGTTGCAATATTTCATTGTAATATACAATGTAATAATTTTTCAAATATGGGTTATTAGGATATAAACGCTCAGCATGTTTCCAGAAATATAATGCTTCCCTGTCACGCTTCAATTTATAATAAGCCAATCCCAAGTTCAAATATCCGTTCACGTAACGCGGATGCAAGCTGGTTGCATGCTTCAGGTAACTAATGCCTTTATACAAACTACGTTGACGCATTGTGAGGTTTTGTTCCTTGAATTTCTTTTCTTCATACGGAAGAATAATTTTCTTCTTGTTAACTCCGCTTACGAATTCGCTATCGTTAACAACAAAGTCAAGCATCTCATCCTTATATGTACTGAATGGAAGATTGGCTTCTTCGCCTGGCTTTTTGTTAAACCATTTAGTATCTGCCAAATCAATCCAACGTGCACCGGCATTACCTAATACCAATACACTGTTAGGCATTGTGTTGGCATCTTTAATAAACAAAGTAATGTCACTCTTCCAATCCCAGTTACGTTCCCATGCTTTGCACCCGTAAAGGAAAACTACCGCGCTTAGTAATCCTACTAAAGCAGTTTTTCTCAGACTGATATTCACGGTTTCCATTTTGTCCAATCCTTTTATTATGAGCCATGCCAATAATATACAGAATCCGATGGAGGAGTGGAACAATAAACGTTCACCCATTGTTGCGCCAATATCCATTAACACGTTACCAATCATCAATAAGAACGCAATGTATACCGCTAATGCAAAACCTAAAACATGTTTCTTCAAAATTAAACGGTAAGCGAAATACACAATGCCTAAATGAACAATTATAGATAAAATGAAATCCCAATCCGTGAAATGACGGTAAGCAATTGTGTTATACGAATAGTCAGAAGAAAGCGGATGAGGGAACCACAACAATTGTAAATATTTTAATAATACAAATGCTTTAGTACAAAATCTTTCCTGACCATCTGCCAACAAATAAGGGTTATTCAAAATTTCCGTATCAGGTACTCCGGGCTTCAGTTTCACAGCTACTAAACGCATAGCAAGGTAAAACAACATCACGAAATAATACCAGCTCATTAATGTATTGAAGTCTTTTTTGCCATTCGTTTTTCCAACGAAAAAGATTCCAATCCCTGCATAAATGAATGGGAATATCCAGAAACTCTTATCCGGTTTGTCGCCCGGTCGTGCATGCACATCAAAATTGTATTTAATGTACAGCATGATTAATGCAGACACCATGAAAATGATGAAAACTAGGAAAATATTTTTGTAATCTTTGTAAGTTTTATAAAAGAAATATGCACCGGCTGCACCTATTCCTAATCCTGCTATCCGTGCTATATTGGCTGTATTCGGACTCATACCTCCTGCTTTCATCATTACAATAGCGCCCATACCAATAGCGGCGAAACTACCAACTGGTTTCAAAAACTTTGCTAAATCAAAATTATGATTGGTAAATGTCCAAACTGCTAAAGGAACTAACCCCAACAATACGATTGCGTATTCTTTTGACAATAATGCCAATAAGAACATGACACATGCCCAGAATAAGGTACTGAATTTTTTATCTTCCAGATATCTGAATGAGTATAAAAAAGTGAGTGAAATAAAAATTAATGAGAAAATTTCGTCGCGGCTTTTAACATTGGCAATGGCTTCTGTATGCATCGGATGCGTTAGGAACAACAAAGCCGAGAGAAAAGCCATGTCCTGATTATCCCTGAACATATAATTCCTGAACACTAAATACAGGAAAATACATCCCAAAATGTAAGTCCACATATTATTAAAGTGACGCATAAATGCGCCTTTAACCTGGCAATCCACCTCATTAAATACCCCGTCGGCATTTAAATCTTCCTCGGGGTCGTCCACATTGTTTTTATTCTGGTCCCAACATCGGTTAGGATACAAACCATTATCATACTGACCAATAAATTGCTGCTCAATTGCGAAACTTACAACAGAAAGAGGACGATAACGACCTCCGGCAAGTTGATCCGTTGCATTCATCCTGCGGTAGAAACTTTCGTAAGCATCTTTGGTTAAAATATCCCCTATTCCTTTAAACCCCTTAATAACATGGTCATTCTGATGGATAATAATCCCGTCATCCAAGGCGTATTCATTATATAATGAAGTACAATAGAAAATAAACCCTACAATAGCGAGAATCATTATGGGCTGCCTCTGATTTAAAAACGGAAAGTACTTAAAAGTGTTCTTAAGTTCTTTAAACTGAGGCTGTTTGCTTGCTTTTGTTTGTTTTGCCATATGCTTGTTTTAAAACGAATTACAAATATAATTATTTAAAGAAAACTACCTAATAAGACTGAGTCAAATTATGGTCTTTTCAAGGGTATTTTATATATCGATGAGGGAGTTATGTACTTAAGAATGTGTCTTACTTATATTCAAATACATAAGTGGTAGTGTGTATTGGATGCTTTGCCATTGAAAGTTCTTGTAATGGTATAGCCAGCGAACTATCCACTAAATTTTTAATGGAATCCGACATACGTTCAGATTGACTGAACATTGTCTCCTTTTTTTCAGTTGCTGATCCACAAGCTAACAACAGTAAGCCGGTAGACATAATTAAAATGATTTTCATTTGTTATTTAATTTTTAGCTATAAAAGTGATAATGCTTGTTAGAACAGTTGAACTTTTTACAGATGCTTTTGCATCGTTTTTTGTTAGGCTTGCCAGAACAGTATTGCTCTTACTGGAAACGACATTTGTTGTCTCAGTTTTGCTAGTTGAATAATTATTTTGGTATTTCTGTTGCGTTAAATAAAAAACGCCTGCGACAATTATAATAGCCGCAAATCCAGCATGAAATACCGTGAACTCAAATCTAAAAAAATTCAAATTCCATTTGTGATTCACATTCACAGGTTTGATTTTGCGTGCCATTACTTTTTGGCGCGCTTGTTTTACTAAATCAATTGACGGCTCATCAATCTCCAATTCATCAAGTGAAAACTTCGCCTTTAAATATTTTTCTGTTTGTGTTTCCATAGCTAAATAACCGGATTAAACATTTGTAATTTTTCTTCTAATATTTTAATTGTATAATGCAGGCGGGATTTCACACTTCCCTCCGGACAATTCTGAATGTGCGCGATCTCACTGATGCTTTTGTCTTCCTGAAACCGCAGAATAAAAGCTTCTTTTCTCTCGCGAGGCAAGCCTTTCAATGCCTCGTCAAGTAGTGTCCGGAATTCACCGGCATCAATTTTTGAAGCAATGGCCGTAAAGCTATTGCTTTCTGAACTGTTGAAAAGGTATCCAAGTTCTTCATGGCATTCAGCAACTACACATTTATGCCTGTAAATGTTTTTGCAATGATTAGACGCAATCGAAAATATCCATGTTTTAAATTGTCGCGAACCATCAAATTTATCAGGAAACTCGGCCAGCTTAACAAAAATATCCTGTAAAGCATCCTCCGCCAAACACTTATCATAATTCAGCATTCTGATAAAATAACCTAATAAACGTTTCGCATACCTTTTATATATTTCGTCAAATGCCCCGACTTCACCTGCGCAAATGTGTAACATTAGCTCTTCATCAGAAACATTTGAAAATATACTCTTCTCTTTTTGCATTATTAATTCATTCTAAGTACGTCACTGCTCAAAATAAACATCCTGGATTTAATTGACTGTACACTTGAACGCGCAATTAGTTCAAATACCGTGCTGTTATTTCATAAAATATGTGAAAAAGCTATTCACAGATATTTGAGACTCTGATTTATTCAAGGTTAATTTGAGTCAAAAATTGGATGCTGAATCAATAAAAATCGCTACATTGCTAATGCAAAATGTTGAAGCGGTTTACCAATAAATTCAGTTTAATTTTAGCAGCCATATTACTGGCACTTTCGCTGGTTTTAAATTATTTTAACACTAAAACCACTAGTGAATTATGTAAAGCCGCTGAAAAAAACCTTTCTCTTAAAGAAAAACAGGCTTTAAGCGCATTACAGAACTTCAAAAACACCATCAATAATGCACCAATAGATTTCTCAGAAAGTTTATTGAAAGACAAACTGTATCTGGACCTAGAAGGAATTGTATTACTCGCCTTCAGAAACGATTCATTAAAATTCTGGACTTCGGGTTTGGCTCAATTTGATCTTTCTGCAAATTCGTTACAATCAAAAAACGGCATGTTGCATCTTAGAAATGGCTGGTACGAATATTTTACCGACATCAATAAAAATATTAAATCAGTGGCTTTGCTTCTGATTAAGCCGGAATATGATGTTGAAAATACTTTTTTCAATAACAGCTTTGCTCCATGGCTATCTTTACCGGAGCAATGCGCAATTAAACATCCTGTTACGAATGAAGCCAACGCTATACACTCCTCATCCGGTCAAGCTCTATTCGAAGTTGATCCGAAAGAAAGTGACCTTCACAGTGATTCCTTAATCATTAATTTTTCTGTTCTCTCACTTTTATCTGCCATGTTGCTGATGTTGTTTTACTTGGTAAAAAGTACGGTTCAGAACCAAATAAGTTTTAAGCGCTTTGTTTTTATCAGCTTCAGCTTAATCGCAGGAAGGAGTATAATGATTTATTTCAGGTTGCCTGGCGCTTTATATCATTCAGACCTGTACAACCTTGGTATTTACGGTATAACACAATCCTTTTTTAATGAATATTTGGGTGACGTGCTTATAAACGTAACCGTATTTTTTGCATGGTCGGTAATTTTTTATAAAAAAATTGATTTAAAACTTATCCCGGAAAAACTCAGACACCTTTTTTCTGTTGTATATATCTTTGTACTCGTAGTTCTCGCCCTGCAATTAAATTCGACTGTAAAGAATCTGACCATCAATTCAACAATCTCTCTCGATTTTTCAAACATCTTTAATCTGTCTTATTTAAGTTTTTTATGCTTAGGCATTGTTTTTATTAACGGATTCACCATTACAATTTTAATTGAAAAAATAATTTCGTACTTATTTAACTACAGCAAAAAACAAGCATTAGTACTTCTCACCTCATCACTTGCCGTATTTACTCTTATTTATTTTGCAGGCGCAAACACCAACTTTAGCTTAATTGAATGGTTCTGGCTACCAATTTTAATGAGTATTTCGGTAATATTCAGGAATTACGATTTCACTCAGAGTATTTTAAGTGCCGGGTTCAGGGTTTTGGCATTTGCTGTTATTACATCATGGATATTCGGCGAATATAACAGCATTAGTACCGAACAAAACCTTAAGCACCTGAGCGAACAACTTAGCGATAAACAGGATGCCATTCTTGAAAGCGAGTTTTTAAAAGTTTCGGGACGCATGCGAAAAGACTTACAATTAATAAAAGCCATAAAAAGATTGCCTTATCAGAATAACGAAACTGAACAACAATTAAGGCAAATTTATTTTACAAAATATTTTGAGAAACATAACATACAGATTTCAGCTTTTGATTCTTTATGTATGCCTTTGTTAAAGAACACCGATTACAAACTTAATAATCATGAATATTTTGACGAACAAATAAAAACGGCTATTCCAACAATCAGCGAAGATTTATTTTTTATTGAAAACTATAAAGAGAACACCAGATATATCGGTAAAATTGACTTTGAAAAAAATAAAGGAAGCAAACCCGCTTACACTTTATATGTTCAATTGGAGCCAAAGAAATTTACAGATGCGGGTAGTTTTCCAGAGCTATTACTTGACAAATCACAGCAAAAGCAAAATAGTTATAAAGAATTTTCTTACGCCATTTATAAAAATGGCAATCTCACTTCGGTTTTCGGAAAATACATTTATCCCAAATTTTTGAATTCATCTGTATTATCACAAAACACAGATCTGTTTAAACACAGACTTATTATTGCTGACCGTGAAACCCAATTGATTGTAAGCAGTAAAATAAAAGGCTTTACGTATTATTTCACCGCGAACTCTTATTACTTTTTATTCTACTCCTTATTGGGTGTTTTGTTTTTCATTCTATATCACCGACTAAACAACAGCAGTAATTCATTTTTTACTTTAAACAGGCGCATACAGTTTTTTGTAGTGAGTGTTTTGTTTTTGTCACTAACAGCTGTCGGGATCTTTACAATAAATTTGGTTGTAAATAAATCGGAAGAAGAACAAAGCAAACTGCTTACTGAAAAGGCGCAGCAAATTAATAATGAATTAAATAAAAAATTATTTTATAATCAACAGATTAACATTAACAGTAAGCCGTTCACCGAAAAAATTCTTAAAGAATATGCTGAAATGTTTAACACGGATATTTCATTATATAACGAGAATGGCATTTTATTTGCTTCATCACGTCCTCAACTATTTACTTCGGGAATTAGTTCTAAATTGATTAATCCGACCGTTATTTCGCATTTCAACAAAAACAAAGCGATGTATTTTATCACACGGGATAAAATCGGCAGTCTTAACTACACATCATTATATGCGGCACTTTATAGCTTCGATAAAAAACTTACGGGCTTCATTAATTTACCATATTTTGCAAGGCAGAACGACCTGGAAGAAGGTGTTTCGGACTACATTACAACTTTGATAAACATTTATGTAGTATTGTTTCTCGTAAGCTTATTCACCGGATTAGTCGTTTCCGTTTACATTACGAAACCATTAAGGATTTTACAGGAACAATTGGCTAAAATTTCCCTGGCAAATAAAAACGAACCAATATCCTGGAAATCGGATGATGAAATTGGCAGACTGGTTAACGAATACAACATGATGCTACTTAAATTAGAGGAAAGTGCTTTAATGTTAGCGAAATCAGAAAGGGAAGGCGCCTGGCAGGAAATGGCCAAGCAAGTAGCTCATGAAATTAAAAACCCGCTTACTCCAATGAAATTAAATTTACAATACCTGCAAAAAGTAGTGGGCGAAGAGGGAGTTGATTTTCCTGAAAGATTTAGGAAAGTTTCTAATTCATTAATTGAGCAAATAGATACATTAGCGCATATTGCCAATGAATTTTCAAATTTTGCAAAAATGCCGAAGGTAAATCTCGAAAAAATTAATCTTACAGAAGTTATTAATTCAGCCATCGGTTTATTTAGCGGCCAAACAAACATCAAAATCAATTTTAACGAAAAAGCACAGGATGTTTTTGTAGAAGCTGACAAAAATCAAACATTGCGCATTTTTAATAACCTAATTAAAAACTCAATTCAGGCATTGAATGACAAATCAAATGCGCAAATAGAAATAAGCATTTCCAGTAAGGATAACGCCGTTTTAGTGAGCATTCACGATAATGGTTGCGGTATACCCGAAAACATGAAAGACAAGATTTTTGTCCCTAATTTCACAACTAAATCTACAGGTACCGGTTTAGGTTTAGCAATGGTAAAAAACATTATGTCAACCTTTAATGGTGAAATTTCGTTTGAAAGTACAGAGAACGAGGGAACTACATTTTATCTTAAATTTCAGAAAAAATAAAATAAACAGGGGTTAATAACTTTTTACCTGTAAAAGGCTTATACTAGTATATTTGCTGTAACTAAAAAAACACAAAATGATTATGACTTCAGAAAGTGTTCTAACTGAAATAAAAAATAATGTTTTAGTTATAACTATTAACCGTCCGGATAAATTAAATGCTTTAAATAAATTAACTATTGAAGAGTTACACGAAACATTAGTTGAAGCAGAAAATCAGAAAGAGATCAGGGCGGTAATAATTACAGGTTCAGGCTCGAAAGCTTTTGTTGCGGGTGCAGACATCGCAGAATTTGCTAATTTTTCTATCGAACAAGGAAAACAACTTAGCTCAACCGGGCATTTTAAGATTTTTAATTTTATTGAAAATTATTCGAAGCCTGTTATAGCTGCGATTAACGGATTTGCTTTAGGAGGCGGATTAGAACTTGCATTGGCATGTCATATCCGAGTATGTTCAGATAATTCCAAAATGGGTTTCCCGGAGGTTAGCCTTGGAGTTATTCCAGGGTATGGAGGAACACAAAGACTTGCGCAAATAATAGGAAAAGGTAAGGCATTTGAACTTATTGTGACTGCCGACATGATTAATTCTCAAGATGCTTATAAATGGGGTTTAGTTAATTATGTAACCACTCCTGAAGAATTACTTAATAAGTGTCTTGAAATCACAACTAAAATTTCTTCCAAATCACCTACTGCTATTAAAACCGCTATTAAGGTTATTAATGCCGGCTACAACAACAAGCAAAATGGTTACGAAGTTGAAATCGAAGAATTCGGAAAAAGCTTTGGCACTTCTGATTTTAAAGAAGGTGTATCTGCATTCTTAGATAAGCGCAAGGCAAATTTTCAAGGCAATTAATAATTAATTGTTTTGCCGGAAGTTTATACTTCATATAACAACATTGTATCTTCTTTAGGTTTTACAACTAAAGATAATCTCTCTGCGATTTATCAAAATAAAACAGGTCTCCGGCCGGTCAAATTTGGCAAACAAAATGAAACATTCTGCTTATCTGTAATTGATGAGGATTTAATCCGCCAAGCCGAATCTTCAATTAAAGATGCTCAACTTTATACGAAGCTAGAGAAACTCAGTATTATTTCAATAAAGGATGTGTTAAATCAATCCGGTGTTTCTTTAAGTGATTCGAAAAGCTTATTGATTTATTCTACAACAAAAGGGAACGTAGATCTCCTCGACGGGAATGTGAACACGGGTATAAGCAGGGAAAGAACTTATCTCCCCACCATGGCTAATACCATTGGTAAATATTTTAATGCGGCTAATCAGCCTCTGGTGCTTTCTAACGCTTGTATTAGCGGCATTTTGGCAATTATTTACGCCAAACGGCTAATTGCTGAGGGCTTGTTTGATAATATAATTGTTTGTGGTGGTGATTTAATTACGGAATTTGTTGTTAGTGGATTCAAATCATTTAATGCATTAAGCCCGGAACCTTGTAAGCCATTCGACGCTAAAAGAATCGGTATTAATTTGGGAGAAGCTGTTTCAACAATTCTTATTACAAAAAATAAAAATTCTTGCCCTTCTTCCATGCAAATAATTAATGGTGCCTCTGCCAATGATGCCAACCATATCTCAGGCCCTTCAAGAACTGGAGATGGATTGTTTCAGGCTATAAAAGAAACCATGCTGTACAGTTCTTTCAAGCCGGATACCATCAATGCGCATGGTACAGCAACGCCCTTCAACGACGAGATGGAGTCTATTGCTTTTGAAAGAGCAGGATTAAATAAGGTGCCATTAAATAGTTTAAAAGGCTACTACGGCCATACACTTGGTGCCGCAGGTGTATTGGAAACTATCATCACTCTCGAAGCTGCCCATGATGGCAAAATAATTAAATCTGCCGGATTTTCTGAAATAGGCGTGAGCGGAAAAGTTGAAATAATTACTGAACACAAAAACGCAAACATAAAAGCCATTTTAAAAACGGCCTCGGGATTCGGTGGATGCAATGCTGCCGCTTTATTTGCTAAAACATAATGGGAAATTATATCACTTCATATTGCCGTATTAAAAACCAAACCATTGAGGTGAATGGCAAGGCTATTCCTATTGGCGAGAATAATGCCGGTGCCGGTTTTTTGATTGAAGCCTATAAACAACTTGGACTAAATTACCCTAAGTTTCACAAAATGGATGCCATGTGTAAACTTGGATTTATTGCAACCGAAGCTGCCCTTCAGGGAAGTGGATTCATTGAAAGAAACAAACCGGAAAACATTGCCATTGTTATTACGAATAAAAGTTCCAGCTTAGATACAGACAGGGTGCACCAAAATAGCATCAACGATATTGACAAATATCTGCCTTCACCTTCCGTATTTGTTTATACACTACCTAATATTATCATTGGGGAAATAGCAATAAAAAATAAAATAATTGGGGAAAATGCCTTTTTTGTTGCAGAATCCTTCGATGAAAAACTCCTGGTGATGCATAATAAATTATTAATAAACCAATCCCAAACAACTGCCTTAATTAGCGGTTGGGTTGACTATGATAACGGGGTTTGTGATGCCCTTATTTATTTGGTTGAAATTGCTGACGATTCAATTAAAAACAGTAATTTTAAAGCTCTAAATGAAATCACACTAAAACAACTTTATTAATATTATGGATGCTTTAATAGAAAAACTAAAAGGACAAATTATTGAACAATTGAACTTAGCCGAAGTAAAACCACAAGACATTAATCCTGATGCCCCATTGTTTGGCGATGGTTTAGGGCTTGATTCAATTGACGCATTAGAATTAATTGTTCTTCTTGAAAAACATTACGCTATAAAAATACAGAATCCGGCAGATGGCAAAAAGATTTTCGAATCTGTACGCACAATGGCTGAATTTATTAAATCTCAAGGAAAAGCGTAATTGGCTCAACCCATTTTTATAAGCGGACTTGGCATGATTTCGGCCATTGGCAACAATGTTCAGGAAGCTTATTTGAATTTACTGAATAGTCAAACCGGCATCGGAAAAGTCAATTACCTCAACACACGTTATAAAGACGAATACGTTTTAGGCGAAGTTAAATTATCCAACAACGAGTTAATGGATTATGTTAAGAGCCATTCGCCGGCACTTAACCGCACTTCCTTGCTCGGAATGGCTGCTGCCAAAGAAGCCCTAATTCAATCTGGAATTGATTTAAAAGATGGTATGCGTACCGGTTTAATTTCTTCAACCACTGTTGCCGGTATGTGTAAAACCGAATTGTTTTACAAAGAAATGGTGGAGAAATCAAAATATCTTGAGGTGCTTGATGCGCACGATTGCGGAGAAAGTACAGAAGAAATTGCGGATTATCTAGGCATTAAAGATTTTGTAACAACCATCTCAACAGCCTGCTCTTCTGCTGCCAATGCCGTAATGCTGGGTAGCAGAATGATTAAGCACGGCATGCTTGACCGTGTCGTTGTAGGAGGAGTTGATTCCCTTTCGAAATTTACCTTCAATGGCTTTAATACGCTGATGATTCTTGACAAAGAATGGTGTAAACCATTTGATGAAAACCGTAAAGGATTAAATTTAGGGGAAGCCGGCGCTTTTTTGGTAATAGAAAGCGATGCTTCCTTAAAAAAACGAAATGGTAAAGCATTAGCCATGGTATCGGGATACGCTAATGCCAACGATGCTTATCACCAAACCGCATCTTCACCTGAGGGTTTCGGAGCAACCGCATCTATAAAGGAAGCATTAAAAATGAGCGGATTAACCCCATCGCAAATTGATTATATCAATATGCATGGTACAGGCACTCCTAATAATGACCAGTCTGAAAGTAAAGCAGCTGTAAATGTATTTGGTAATAATGTACCGATGTTTAGCTCAACCAAGTCGTTTACAGGGCACACATTAGCTCCTGCAGCAGGGGTGGAAGCCGTTATATCTGTATTATCACTTCAGAATAATAAAATATTCCCGAATTTGAATTTCACTACACCAATTACAGAATTCGGTTTAGTTCCGGTAACAAAAGTAACCGACCACAAAATCAATCACGTTTTATCGAACTCTTTTGGTTTTGGCGGTAATTGTTCATCCTTAATTTTATCCAAAATATAATTGGCAAACAAAGCTTACATAATAGGTTCAGGATGCATATCACCGCAGAATACGACGGATGAAAATTATTTTTTCGAAACTGTTATTGGCGCAAATACTGATCATTTTTCTGCAATAGAACCTTCATACAAAGATCACATTAACCCCAATATGCTTCGCAGGATGGGGAGAGCCATAAAAATGGGTGCATCAGCAGCAAGAATAGCTATTACAGAAGCTAAACTCGAAAATGTTGACGCAATTATGTCAGGAACAGGATTAGGCTGCTTTGAAGACAGTGAAAAGTTTTTATTGGCCATCATTAATAACGATGAACAATTCTTAACACCAACTTCATTTATTCAATCTACACACAATACAGTAGGCTCTCAAGTGGCGCTTATTATGAAATGCCATGAATACAATTATACGTATACACACCGTGGTTTTTCATTTGAAACCTGTGTGATGGATGCTTTGATGGGATTAGAAGAGGGTAAAAAAAATATTTTAATAGGGGGGATTGAAGAGCATACACCAATCTATGTAGAGTTATACCGTAAAGCCAATAAACTTAACTCTGATAATTCGCACAAATATTTCGAAGGAAAAACAAATGGAGTTCAAATGGGCGAAGGTGCTGTCTTCCTGGCTTTAAGTTCAGAAAAACAAAATGCTCATGCAGCTATTGAAGGAATCAGTTTAGTATATAAGCCCGAAACTTCAAATGAACTTCTTTCTAAATTAAATGCGTTTTTAAGATTGCATGACAGAGAACTTGACAATATTGATTTAGTGCTGTTTGGGTTTTCCGGTGACAACAATAACGACAAATTATTACGTGAATTACTTCCTTTAGTTTCTAACAGCTCTGCCACGGCTTACTATAAACATTTGTGCGGGGATTACCATACTGCTGGTGCATTTGCTACATGGCTCGGAAATAAAATTATTGAGAAACAAAATATTCCACATACCATCCGGATTAACCACCACACAAAATCATCCATTAATTCTGTTTTAATTATTAACGAGTATTTAGGAATTAACTTCTCTTTCACTCTGCTAACCAAATGTTAAATCATCGCTTTGTAACGGCTTTATTCGCTATTTCAATTGGATTGGTTTTTTTATTGTGCGATCTTGCTTCAACTTGCTTTTATTTAACCCAAGCCGCGCTTTTGCTGATTTATTTATCCATTGAGTTCTGCGGAGCTTATTTCATCGGATTGAATTTTCATTTCAAATCATTTAATCACCTCAATAAAACTTCCAATAAAATTGCATTAACATTCGACGACGGACCAATTTATCCGCAAACAACCAATGTGCTTGAAACGTTAAAAAAACACAATGTGAAAGCCACCTTTTTTGTGATAGGTAAAAACATCAAAGGCAATGAAGATGTATTAAGGAAAATTGCTGCTAACGGTCATTCTATTGGGTCACACAGCTTTTCGCATCATTTCTGGATTGATTTATGGGGGAAGAAAAAACTGGAAACCGACATTACCAATAGCTTAATTGCAATTAAGGAATGTACAGGTAAAGAAACGAACTTATTCCGTCCGCCTTACGGTGTTACTACCCCAAATTTTAATTATGTGTTAAAAAAACTGAAACTAGTGCCTATTGGATGGAATGTACGCTCTTATGATACATCTACTAAAGACATTAACAAGATTTTAGATAAAATATTGGCAAAAACTAATAAAGGTTCTGTAATTTTACTACACGACAGATTAGATTATATGCCCGAACTACTTGACAAACTTATTCCGGCATTAAAACAAAAAAACTTTGAATTTGTAGCTATCGGATAAATGAAAAATATTCTGTTTTTAATATTCTTATCTTCATTCGCCATTGGCCAGACTTTTAAGCCTGTAAAGGACACTTCCTCTTTAAGGGCCAAAATTGAATTAATGAGTAAAACAGTCAGTTCTATAGAAAGTGATTTTACCCAAGAAAAAAACCTCAGCCTGCTTTCTGAAAAAATTCTAAGTAAAGGGCATTTTGTTTTTAAAAAAGAAAATT
>Ga0154020_10000850_pt1 | contig 37667 bp, 37 predicted proteins | sample Klosneuvirus_201_FD_109709 | JGI IMG/M metagenome (GOLD analysis project Ga0154020, IMG submission 109709) | Active sludge microbial communities from wastewater, Klosterneuburg, Austria - Klosneuvirus_20160825_MG | ecosystem: Engineered > WWTP > Aerobic digester > Activated sludge | place... | reverse complement strand
TCAACTCCAGGTTCTGCTCCACCGTCTTTCCGAATCCCAGCCCCGGGTCCAGCGCCACTCTCTCCCGCGCCACGCCCGAGGCAACCGCGTCCTCCAGCCGACCCGCCAGAAACGCCCGCACCCCCGCCACGACGTCGCCCTGCATCGCAGGCCGCTCGTACCGATCGCTGTAGCGGTCTTCGTCGGGCTTCCGGGCGCGATGCATCAGGATCAGCCCCGATCCGGCTCGCGCCACCACGCCCAGCATCTCCGCGTCGTCCGTCGCCGCCGAAACATCGTTCACGATCGACGCGCCCGCCCGGATCGACTCCGCCGCGACTGCGGCCCGGGTCGTGTCAACCGAGATCGGCACAGGGCACCCTGCGGCCCTGAGGGCCCGAATCACTGGCACGACGCGCCGGGTCTGCTCATCTGCGGGCACGGGCGCCGCCCCGGGGCGTGTGCTCTCTCCGCCCACGTCGAGCAGGTCCGCGCCCTCGGCCACCATCCGCAGCGCCGCGTCCCGGGCGGCGTCCGCCGTGGGGTACGCGCCGCCGTCGGAAAAGCTGTCGGGCGTCACGTTCACAATGCCCATCACCAGGGGCCGAGTGAGAGTCAGCCGTCCGCCCGGAATGTCCCAGACCAGCTCCACGCCGGAGCCTATCCAGCCAAGGGCCAGCCCGGCCCCGGCCCCCGGCCCAACCCGCGCTGAACCCGGTCGGGGCCCGCCCCGTACGTTCCTCCATGCGCATTCCGGGCCACGTTCCCTCTCTCGCGGGACGATCTCTTGCGCTCGCGTTCGCCCTCCTCGGGCTCGGATGCGCACTCGCGCCCATCGGTGGCCTGGACGACGCGGCCCGGGGAATCCTCGCCGGTCTCCCCGTGGCCGGTGCCTGGTGGCTGGTCGCGCTCGCACTCTTCCTCCTCGGCGAGGGCTGGCCCCGCCGGCTCGGAACGTCGCCACACTGCCGCGTCTGTGGTTATGCCTACACCGAGCCCCGTGACCGCCTGCTCTCCACGTGCCCCGAATGCGGCGGGCCCTGGCGGTACTACGGCGGGCTTGCCCGGGGCAGGCCCGCGTCGTCCGCCTCAGTCCTGTGCGCGGGCGCACTGGTGCTCCTCCTCGCAGCCCTCGCGGCTCTCAATCGGGCGCGCCTGGAGCGGGCCATCCTCGAGAACGCCTCCGTCGCGACACTCATCGCTCATGCGTGCGGGCCGGATTCTCGCCTGACGCGACCCGCGTGGGACCGGCTGGCAGTGCTCAAGCTCGCCGCGAGTGAAAAAGACAACCTCGCCGAGAGCCTGCTCGTGAAGCGCCGACGGGTCGCGCTGCTCTCGACACTCGAAGAAGCGTGGATCGAGTCCTACCTCGTCGGCTCGCCCCGCGCCGACCTGCTCGACCGTGCCGACCGCACTATCTGCGACTTCAGGCTGGAGGCGACCGCCACCCTACGACCGGACCACTACGCCCGAGTCCGCCTCCGCTGGCTCTCGCACGACCGTGACGGCTCTGGCCCCGCCGGAGAGTACTGGGTCATCATCGGCGGGCTGCGCGCCACTGGTGATACGCAGGCCGGACCGGACCTGCCCCCCGAGCTCTTCCGGGTGCCCGCCGCAGCCCCACCCGGACGCGAGGACATCGCCATTCACCTGGGCGATGCACGGGCCAGCGCGCTGTTGCTCGATGCAACCCTCGGGCCTGAGGGAACCTACGAACTCTCCGCACCCGTTTGGATCGCTCTGGCGCCGACGCGGCCGGTGGTGACCTGGGGCGCGGAGGGCACGCCACTCCTTTCGCCTCCCCCGCTCAGGCTCTGGAAGGACGAGCCGCGCGTCACCGTCGTGGTCCGATCTCCGTAATCGGGGCCGATTCTCGCCCTCTCGTTCGAGTGTTGCTGTGCCGTGGCCATGCAGGGCGGGGCATCCACCGTGAGGGCGGCTCGAACCTTGATGCCCTTGCGAGGTCGCTCCACTGTCGGCCCCGGTCCGACCCGGCCCGTGCCGGGGTTTTTTCGTTGCGCTCACCTGGCGTTCCGGCCGGACGTGGCGCGTGTGGCGGTCAACAGACGATCACCCACGAGCATCGCGCCGATGACCGCCGCGGGAATCGCCATCTGCTCACCTAGCGCCCACATGAGCATGGTCGCGGTAAGCAGGCCCCAGCCCACCGCACGGACGATCTGGAGCGTTGGCGAGAGCCCTCCACGGCGGCTGCCGAAGGGCGACGCGGGCGGCGCGCCCTGTTCCATCTCTCCGACGTCGACGCGGTCCCAGTCCAAGTCAACGGAGTCCCGGCGGACTTCTCTGAGGAGCGCGACTGCCCGGTCCGCGTCCGCACGCCTCACCATCACGCGCACCGCGTTCCCGTACCCGCCTTCCCAGCTCACGCCCTGCGCCGCCGCGGCGAAGACCTGCACCGGCACTCCCCGGTCCCGCAGCGCCGCCGCCATCGCCTGTCCCTCAAACTCCGTCCGGACGCTGGTGAGGAGCACCAACTGGTCCGGATCGGCGGCGGGGGGGTCGTCTCGCATGGGCTTGTCCGGTGCGGGCTCCATGGGGAGCCCCGACGCGAATCCCATGCCGGGCTGGCAACGCCGCTGGCACGCGCCGGGGGCCAAATCCCCGCTCCGCGGCCAGCCTTGGGCATGGGGGCTGCCTTTCTGGCAGCGGCGTTCTCGCGGGGGCTCATGACGCGGCGTACCTGTAGCGGACGCCCCGGGCCTCATGCCCGGCGAGGATCTCAGCGACCACGCCCGGCGCTTCGGCCAGCCGCTCCGGCGGATTGACCCCGGGTCTGCGGAACCTTCCTGCGGCGATCAGCCCGGCGACGATCGCGCACGGGAAGGCGGTGGTTCTGGACATGCTCGTGGCGGCGGCGGCGGGGTCGTAGAAGTCCAGCATGTCCCAGCGGTGCGTCAGCGGTGCCCCGCCCATCGTGCCGGTTGCCGTCACGCGCATCACCGTCAGGTCGGCCTCGCCGGGCTGGTACGTCCACTTTGGGAAGAGCAGGGCGGAGGTCACGTCCAGCGGGCGCACGCGCACGCCATTGACCTCGATCTCATCCTGGCTGAAGAGCCCGGTCTCGCGCATGACCCGCATGAGCTCGATGTGGCCCGGGTATCGCAGGGTCTTTTCCTTCATGAAGGGCACGCGGAGCGTCGTCGTGAGGCTGCGCAGGCCGTCGGTGTTGAACGCCTCCAGCGTTCCCACGCCCTCGAAGTCCATGAGCTCCGGCTCGGAGAGCGCGGGCCTGACCACCACGCGCCCGTGCTCCACGAGCCTCGCCGGCCTGACGTACTCCTCGATCACGTCGCTGGGCGCAAAGCCCGCCTTGTAGTCAAAGGGCCACCGGCGCTCGCGGGGCAGGCCTCCCACGTAGATCTCAATCTCCCGGCAGTCGTCGAGCATCCGCGCGCCGTGGGCCGAGAGGATGTGCGACATGCCCGGCGCGACGCCGCAGTCCGTCACGACCGTCACGCCCCGCTCGCGTGCCCGGGCGTCGAGCTCCTGAAAGTCCTCCGCCATGAAAGAGATGTCGCAGTAGTTCTTCCCGGCGTCGATCACCGCGCCCAGGGCCGCAAACCCCAGCCGGCTCGACAGCGCGCCCACCACGATGTCGCTCCCGCTCGCCAGGGTCCGGATGGCCGCCGCGTCGGACAGGTCCGCGCGAGCGGCCCGCACGCGTCCCCCGCCCCGCGCCACCGCCCGGGCCAGGTTCGCCTCGCTGCGGTCCGCGACCGTCACCGAGAAGCCCTGCGACGCAAGGTCCGCCGCGATCACCGAGCCGACCATCCCCGCGCCGAGCACCGTCGCGCTTCCCATCGCATCTCCCCGCCCGATGAAGGGCCTCAGAGTCCACTCAGAAGCCAAGGCCGCCGGGTGCCCACAGGTAATAGAACGGTGCCGTGCCGTTCGCTCCGAGTGCTCCGGTACCCACCTTCAGTTGTACCAGGTTGATCTCACGCTCCGGCTCGCCCGCCGACGAATAGATCGAGCGTGGCGGGGTCGCTGGGTCGGCGTACTTCACGAGCGTGGCGCGCTCCAGCCCCGCCATTGCTTTAGCCCGCACGAAGGCCTCGCGCAGCCCGCCCAGTTCATCCACCAGCCCGAGTTCCTTCGCACGCTCGCCCATGACGACCCGCCCGTCTGTCGCCATGTCCAGGTTTCCGCTGGAGAGCCCCGGACGGCGCTCCACCACCAGCCCTCTGAACCGCGCGTACATCTCGTTCACCATTTCCTGGAGCACCGCGTACTGCGCGTCCCGCATCGGCTCCATCGGGTTCGCCAGGTCCTTGTTGGGCCCGGACGTGATGGAGCGTGACCGGATGCCGATCATCGCCAGCCCCTCGCTCACGTTCACGGTCGGCATGATCACGCCGATCGACCCGGTGATCGACGTGGGCTCGGCCATGATCGTGTCCGCGCCCAGCGCCAGGTAGTACCCGCCCGACGCGCCCACCTCGCCGATCGACGCCACCACGGGCTTGCCCGTGACCCGCGAGAACCGGCGCAGTTCCTCGTGCATCACGTGGCTGGCGGTCACCGTCCCACCCGGGGAGGTGATCCGCACGATCAGAGCCTTGACCGCGGGGTCTTTCTCCGCCAGGGTGAGCTGAGCCGCAAAGCGGTCCACCGGGTTCGGGCCGTCCATGATCAGCCCGGGCGTGCGGCCGTCCATGATCAGCCCGCGCACCTCGATCACCGCCACCCGCGAGCCACCCCCTCCTTCCTCCAGCACCACCTGAGGCTTGAAGCGCTCCTCCGGCGGCATGACGTTGATGTTCACGATCGGGGTGCACGCGCCAAGCACCGCCGCCACAATCACGCACGCAAAGGAGATTCGCATGGGCCCACTTTAACCCGCCCGCGTCGGGCGACGCACTACCCTCCCCGAGGTGTCAGCCTTTGGCCACATCCCCGTTCTGCCCGAGGAGGTTCTCGCGGCGCTGCGTCCGGCGCCCGGTCAGACCTACATCGATGCGACCGCCGGCCTGGGCGGGCACGCCGCTCTGGTCGCGCCCTTCGTCGCACCGCGGGGCACGGTGATCCTCAACGACGCCGACCCGTCGAATCTGTCCCGGGCCCTTCCGGTCGTCCAAGCCGCGGCACCCGGGGTTCGGGTTCTCTCCCAGCGGGGCAACTTCGCCGAACTGCCTCACGTGCTGCGGGGGCTGGGGGTCCGAGCGGACATGGTGCTGGCCGACCTCGGGTTCGCCTCCAGTCAGGTGGACGACCCGGCCCGGGGCTTTTCTTTTTCCCGCGACGGCCCGTTGGACATGAGGCTGGACCCCACCCTGCCCATGTCCGCGGCGGACCTGGTGGCGTCGATGCCGGAGTCCGAACTTGCGCGGCTGATCGAGGACTACGGCGAAGACCGGCACGCCCGTCGCATCGCCCGGAAAGTTGTGCAGGCGCGAGCCCGGACGCCGATAGTCACCACAGCCGCGCTGGCCGAGGTGGTCCGCTCGGCCTGTCCGCCCGCCGCCGGGGGCATCGACCCCGCCACGCGGACGTTCCAGGCCATCCGGATCGCGGTCAACGACGAGCTGGGCAGCCTGGAAGCGCTGCTGGGTCACATCGAACGCGAGGCGGAGCATCTCGCGACGGGCCCGGGCCGGTGGCTCGCGCCCGGTGCTCGGATCGCCATCCTTACGTTTCATTCCCTCGAAGACCGGCCGGTGAAGCGTTCCTTTCAGCGATTGCGGTCCCTGGGCTGCACGCTCCACGACCCCGCCTTCGTCACCGCGACCCCGGAAGAGGTCGCCCGCAACGCCCGGTCACGCTCCGCGAAACTCCGGAGCGTCAACTTTCCGATGAAGTAGACAGCGGGGCGACGATCTCGTCCCGGAAGCGCGTTCTACACTGTGTGCCGCCGCGAGGAGGCACGCGGCGTTCTTCTGACGGGCCATGGGGTGCACGGATGCATCACGAGCCCGCCAAAGGCCATGGATGGGCCGACCTCCGCGCCGCGCGGGGTCCGCAGGGATGCAAAGACCGTGACCAGAGAACTCAAGTTGGCTCTTATCGTCGGCTTCGCCCTTGTGCTTGGCGTGACGGTCCTCATCAGCGACCACCTCTCCAAGGCCCGCCAGAGCACCCTCGAAACCAGCGCCGACTCCCAGCCCCAGCACGCGCCGGCCCCTTCGCCCGTCGAGCCCGAACTCAGGCTCGCGCAGGAGCCCCCGCCCGGCGGGAGCATCACCGGCCCTGATCTCTCGCCCGATCGGGGTTCGTTCTCGCCCGCCGGCCCCGACCTGGCCAGCAGCCAGTCCGGCTCCTCCTCGCCCGGCTCCATCGATGACCTTGTCCGCCAGCTCGGCGGTCAGGTTCGTGACGGCGAGATCCGCATGCCCGGACTTGCGGGCACCGACATCCCCGGGAGCACCCAGCCCGCCCCCGCCGGCCGCCGCGACCCCAACGTCATCGACCCCAACCGCCCCGCGGGTCCCACCTATGGCGTGGAAGTTCCCAAGCAGCAGCCCGCGCCCGTGAGCCCCGCCCCCGAGAGAACCGTCCTCGGGCCCAACCCCAACGGCACTCCCCCCGTCATCATCGATCCGCCCATCCTGCCCCCCGCGCCCACCACGCGTGACTACACCGTTGCATCTGGCGACACGGCGTACAAGATCGCCAAGAAGTTCTACGGCCGGGGCGAGGACTGGCCCAGGCTCTCCGCGGCAAACCCGGGCCGCATCGGCGCCAACGGGCAGGTCCGCGAGGGTGTCCTGCTGAAGGTGCCCGCGGCGCTGGCCGGGGCGAAGGCCGCCTCTGTCAAGCCTGAGAGCGCTGGCCCCAAAACTCCCGGCAAGCCCGCGGCGCAGCCAAGGGCCGGCGCGCGGACGTACACCGTGAAGAACGGCGACACCCTGGGCCAGATCGCCCAGCGCGAGCTTCGGACCACCAAGCGCATGCCCGAGCTGCTGGCGCTCAACTCCAAGCTCATCAAGAACCCCAACGACCTCCGCGTCGGCATGGTCCTCACGCTCCCCGAGTAGAGGCCGCTCAGATCCGGAGGCCCCAGTGTTCCCAAAGGTCGTGCTGCTCGTGATCGCGGTCGGCGCCGGGGCCTGCACCCTCCTCGCCATGAGGCAGTCGCGCCTGCAGGTGGCGAGCGAGCTCGCGCAGTCCCAGCTCCGCGTGTGCGAGGCCGACGAACGGCTGTGGCTGCTCCGCTCGCAGGTCGCCGCCGCCGTCACGCCCCAGAGCGTGGAGCGACTCGCCCGCGCGCTCGGGCCCATGAAGCCCCTCCGCGATGGGCTGCCGGCGTCGGCGCTGGCCGGCGTTCCGACCCGGGATGCCCTGCCGCTTGACGCAAAGCCCAAGGCGGACGGGGCGGCGCTCGCACCCGGGGATCGCGTCGCACAGGTGCCACGACCCGCCCGCAGCGCCAAGCCAGCGGCGACCAAGCCCCCAGCACTCCGGCCCAGGGCCGGCACGCCCTCGCGGGCTCAGCCCGCGGGTTCGTCCCGAACCACGCGCGTGGCGCAGCGGAGGCCAGACTAGATGGACCCCAACGCCTCAGACCGCGCCGGCCCGCTCGCCCACCAGCCGCTGGCCCCCCAGGCCGCGCCCCGCACCGGGGTCATCGCGGCCCTGCTTCTCGCGGGCGTTGCGGTCACGTCCGCGGTGCTCATCGCCCGCGTCGCGCAGCTTCAGCTCCGTCCCTCCGCGCAGCTCGCGGAGCACATCTCGCCACGCGTCGCGGTCCGCTCCCAGCCCTCGCTGCGGGGCGACCTGCTCGACCGAAACAACCGTGTCCTCGCGGCGACCCGCTACGGCGCGCGCCTCGTGATCGACCCCACCCTGCTCCGTGAAGAAGGGCTGGACGTTGCCATCGGCGACCTGGCCCGCGCGCTGGGCGAGAGCCCGGACGCCGTCGGCACCCGCATCCGCGAAACGCAGGCCACCAACGCCCGGCGGGCGGCAGGCCAGCCCGAGCCGGCACAGCCGGGCACGCCCAAGATCACCGAACCCGAACAGCCCCTCGAACAGCCCCCCGAGCAGCCCGGTGGACCGGTGCCGCCCAAGGGCCCCATCCGCTACCTGCGTCTTGGCGGGGTGCTGACCGCGGCGCAGGCAGAGGATGTCCGGGCCGTGCTCCGCACCCACAAGGTGCGGGGCGCGACCATCGAAAAGCTCCCGATCCGCGACCCCGCGGCGGGCCCTGAGGCCGCGGCCCTTGTCGGCAAGGTCGGCCACTACGACGATGGCAAGGTCACGCTCGACGACGTGGGCGTGCTCGGCGCCGAGCGTCTGCTGGAGAGCGTGCTCGCGGGCGATCCGGGGTCGGTCCGCTACGTGCGAGACGCCCGAGGCCGCCCGCTGTGGATGGACCCCGGGAGCGTGCGCCCACCGACCCCAGGCGAGGACTTCCACCTCTCGATCGACCTGGAACTACAAAGGCTGTGCCACGAGGAGCTGACCAAGGGCATTCTCGATCAGAACGCCCAGGGCGGGCGACTGGTCATGATCGACCCCGCCACGGGCGAACTGCTCGCGATGGTCGACATCGTCCGCACGGTCGACGACGCCGTTCCCTTCCCCTGGGCCGACAAGCCCCAGCCCCGGAAGAAGGGTGAGCCTGCGCCCAGGGTCGCCCCGATGCCCGAGGGTAAGCCCCGGCGATACGTCATCATCCCCGAGGACAAGAACCGCGCCACGCACCCGGCCCTGGCCCGCAACCGCTGCATCGAGGACATGTACGAGCCCGGGTCCACCTTCAAGCCCTTTGTCTGGTCCACCATCAACGAGCTCAGACTGATCCGCCTGGACGAGGTCATCGACACCGAGGGCGGGCGCTGGCGCCTCCCGATCGGCCGCTACCTCGAGGACGTCATCAAGCGAGACCGTCAGACGTGGTACGACGTGCTGGTGAACTCCTCGAACATCGGGATGGTGAAGGGCGCGGGACGCCTGACGCCTCAGCAGCTCCACGACGCGTGCATCCGATTCGGATTCGGCAAGCCCTCGGGGCTCGGCCTTCCGGGCCGCCCCATCGCGGGCGAATCCGCGGGCGCCGTCACCCCGCTCAGCAAGTGGTCACGCTTCACGCACACCTCGGTGCCCTACGGGCATGAGATCGGCGTGACGCCCGTGCAGATGGCCCGGGCCTTTGCCGTCTTCGCCCGCGAGGGCGACCTCGCCGGCACACTGCCCCGGCTCCGCCTCGACGCGGTTGCCTCCGGTGATCCGCACGGCGTGATCTACCGCGTGCTCCCGCCCGACATCGCGCTGGGTGTGCGAGAGCCCCTGTCCAGGGTCGCCTCAAAGATGGAAGAGACCATGAAGACCGGCCTCGCGCAGCCGATCCCCGAGGGTGGCTGGCGGTACCGGATCTTCGGTAAGTCCGGCACCGCGGACGTACCGCTCGGCCCCGCTCCCGAGGGCAAGGTCCGCCCCCGGGGCTCGTCGGGGTACTACGACGATCACTTCAACTCGAGCTTCATCGCGGCGGGACCGATCGAGCGCCCGCGCCTGGTCATCTGCGTGGTCATCGACGATCCGCGCCGTCCCGGCGACCGTCGCCTGCGCTACGGCACTGCCGCCGCGGGCCCGGTGGCGCGCCGCGTGCTTGAGCGTTCGCTGACGTACCTGGGCGTGGAACCCTCGCCGGCTCCCGCCGCTCCGCTTGCTTCGGGCACGCAGCACTGACCGGCGGGACATCGGCGCAGCGCCGAACCGGCCCCACCTATCATTCATGACGAAAGGGGCCGGTATGAAAGTCGCCGATCTTGTCACCGCGATGAAGAGGCTCGCGCCCCTGGAGTACGCCGAGTCCTGGGACAAGGTGGGACTACTCGTGGGAGCCGCGGACCGTGAGCTGCGGGGCCCCGTCCTACTCACGATCGACCTGTCTGAGGCGGTCATCGACGAGGCCGACCGCGTGAAGGCCGGCGCGGTCATCGCCTATCACCCGCCGATCTGGGAGCCTCTCGCCCGAGTCACGGACGCCACCCCGCGCCAGCGCGTGGTCATGTGCGCGCTCGAGCGGGGCCTGGCGGTCTACTCGCCCCACACCGCGCTCGACGCCGTGCCCGGTGGCGTCACAGACTGGCTCTGCGAGGGGCTGAGCGGCGGGTCCAACGGCCGGATCCTGGGTGACGTTCGCGCCCTCCGCTCGCACGCCGAACGCTCCCCCACGCGAGAGGTCAAGATCGTCACGTTCGTTCCCCGCGCGGAGCTCGACCGCGTGCGCGATGCGCTCGCCAGCGCCGGGGCGGGCATCATCGGGCAGTACGTCCGCTGCTCCTTTGCCACGCCCGGCCAGGGCTCGTTTGTGCCCGGTGAGGGCACCAACCCGCAGGTGGGCGTGCCCGGCAGGCTGGAGCGAGTGGACGAGATGAGGCTGGAGATGGTCTGCTCCCGGGCCGCGCTCCCGCTCGCCATCGAGACCATGCGCCGCTTCCATCCGTACGAAGAGCCGGCCATCGACATCGTGGAACTCCAGCCGATTCCGCGTCGGTCCGCGGGCTCCGGCCGCCGCCTGGTGCTGGATAAGCCCGCCACGGCCCGCGAACTTGCTGAGCGACTGAAGGCCTGGGTGGGCCGCAACCGGGCGAGTTTCGCGACCGCGGGGCGCGAGGATGTCCCGGTGACCCGCGTGGGCGTTGTGCCCGGCTCTGGAGAGGGCCTCAGCCGCCTGGCCCACGACGAGGGATGCGAGGTCTTCGTGACTGGCGAGATGAAGCACCACGAGGTGCTGGGCGCCCTGAACGCCGGGATGGGCATTGTCCTGGGCGGGCACACCGCGACCGAGCGGGGCTATCTCCCTCGGCTGCGGGACCGTCTCGCGAAAGAGGGGGTCGAGGCCCTCGTGAGCCAGGCCGACCGCGAGCCCCTGGTCACGATCTGAAGCGGCCGGGCCGAGTGAGAGCGACGCCTGGAATCCAGCCCCCCGGCCCCTGCGGCCGATATCTCCTCCATGGCCCCGTGCTACCTGCGCTCATGCTCCGCGCTCATGCTGGCCGCGTTCGTCTCGTGGCCGGCACTCGCGCAACCGGTCCACCGCCCGGAACTGGCACTGCGGGAAGTGGCGCGCTTCGACTTTGAGGAACAGGAAACCAACCCGGGGCTGGTCCCGGGCAACTGGTTCCGCGATCAGGATGACCCCGCGGGCACCCGCCGCCATGGCTTTCCGTCCTGGAATCAGGCCACGCTTGTGTACGACCGGGGCACCGCCCGCCAGGGCGTGGGCGCGGTCTCGCTCCCCACGCGCGGGGGCAGCACGGCGCTGCTCCTGGGCCCGGGCGTGGTTCCGGTCTTCCCGGGGACGGACTACCGGGTTCGGGGTGCCGTTCGGACGCGCGGGCTGAGCCACGCCGCCGCCGCCATCTCCGCCCGGTTCCTTGACGCCGCGGGCCGGCCTGTCTCGGGCACGCAGGTCCGCTCTGCGGCGATGCGGAGCGAGCGTGAATGGGCGGAGGTCGTCGTGGACATCGCGGGGCTCTCCGAGCAGGCCGCGTGGCTGCAGATCGAACTGCTCTTGCTGCAGCCTGAGCAGGTCGCTCCGGCGTCCGGGCCCTTCCACGTCTGGCAGGAGGACCACGCCGGCCTCGCCATCTTCGACGACGTGGTGGTGACGCAGCTCCCCCGCGTGGAGCTTGATTCTCCCGATCCCGTCAACGTCTTTCCCGCGCAGCTCAGGCCCAGCCTCCGCGCGATGGTCCGCGACCTCGCCGGCGAGTCCCTCACGCTGGTGCTCACCGCCCGCGACATCGACGGCAGGGTTGTCGATCGGCTCGAGAAGCCCGACCTCTCGGGCACCACCAGCCTCGTCTGGCAGCCCGCGCTCCCTTCACTCGGCTGGTACCGGGTTGATCTCTCGATCCTCGGTCCAACCGGCGAGGTCGGCGCCGCCGAGACCACCATGCTCTGGCTCGACACAGCGCCCGACCGGCACAACGAGTCCGCACGCTTTGGTGTCTGCCTCGGTGCCGAGGAACTCCGCCTGCCGGACCGGGTGCCCGCCATTGTGAGCCACGCGGGTGGCGGGGGCGTGACGCTCCCGGCGTGGGACTCCTCGCTCACCGCCGCCGACGCGCCCGCCCGCGCCAAGGCCCTCGCCTCGCTCGTTGGGGAGCTCATGGTCGGCTGGCAGGACGTGACCGTCTCCCTCCCCTCCGTTCCGGACCAGCTCTCGCGCGACCTCCGTATCGATCCTTCCGGCATCTGGGATGTCCTTACGCAGTCCGACCCCTCCTGGAAGGCTTACGCAGAACCCTTCCTCGATGAACTCGGCTCCCGCGTCTCCAAGTGGCAGATCGGCGACCGGGACCAGGGCCGTTTGTTCTGGCGTCCGGGGCTTTCCGCCGAGATCGAGACCATCCGCACGGTGCTCTCCGCCAAGATGCCCCGCCCCGCGCTTGTGATCCCCGGCGGCATCGACGCCGATTGGGCCGCGACCCCTCCCGGCGACGACCCCCTCGCCGTCTCCTTTGCCCTGCGCGTCCGCCCGGACGCCGACCCGGAGGGCGTCCGTCAGTGGGCCTCGGGCTGGGCCGCGGCGTGGGCTCCGGACCGCACGCCAGACGCGGCGCTCACCTTTGAGATCGGCCCTGGGGCGGCGCACGCGCCCCGCCAGTCGTGTGCCGCGCTCGCCAGGCGCGTCATCAGCGCCTGGGCGGGTCTGGGCGGCGGCCCCGCCGCAGACCAGGTGAACCTCCGCATCGAATCGCCCTGGGAAGTCTCCCGCGACGCGCGGCCCCGGATCCGCCCCCGTGCCGAGCTCGGCGTGTGGCGGCACCTTGTGCGCCAACTGGGCGGACGGCGGCCCATCGGCCAGTTCCCCGTCGCGCCCGGCGTCGTCTGCTACATGCTCGCGCCCGTGGGTGAGTCCGAGGGCCCGGGTGCCCTGGTGCTGTGGAACGAGTGGGCCCCGCCGGACCGCGCCGTCCTCCACGAGTTCCTGGGCGACGCACCGCTCGAAGTGGTTGACCTCTTTGGCGCGCGCCGGCCCGCTCCCACGCCGGAGGGAAGGGGCCGCGTCACCCTTCCCATCACCGACGAGCCGGTCTTCATCGAGGGCGTGGACATCGAGCTCGCGAGGCTCCTCGCCGCCGTCTCGATCGACCCGGCTTTCCTCGAGAATAACCACGAGGACAACGACCGAGCCATCCTGATCACGAACCCCTGGAACGTCGGCATCACGGGGCGCGTCACCGTGCTCGAGCCCGGGGGATTCAGCGGCGATAAGCGAGACCGCTCCTGGCGCGTTTCCCCCCGCACCCAGACCTTCGCCGCGGGCCCGCTCCAGGCCGTGCGCGTCCCGATCACCGTGGGCTTCAGCCTGGGGGAGGAAGCCTCCACGAAGGAGTTCGTCCTGGAGCTCGATGTCTCCGCCGGACGCTCGTACGAAAAGGTCCAGGTCCGGCGCACGGTCGAGATCGGCTCCACCACGTTCGGGCTCGACGTGGGCTACCGCGTCGCGGGTGATGATCTTCTCGTCGAGGCCCGCGTCCGCAACAAGTCCGGCACGCCCGTGGACCTCAGCCTCACCGGCTTTGCGCCGGGCGAGCCCCGCGCCATCGCCGCGGTGAGCGAGCTCCCCGCGGGGAAGCAGGCGGTCCGCGTCTTTGCCTTCCCGGGCAAGGCCACGGCCCTCCGGGGCCAGCGACTGGTCGTCCGCGCCGCGGATCGCGAGACCGGCGTCAGCGTCAGCCGCTCCGTCATCATCCGGTAGGGGGCCGCATCAGGAACACGAAGTACCCCGGCTCCCGGGGCGTGGCGGGCTCGCCGTGGCTGTCGGTCACGCCGTCGATCGTCCACCCCGCACGGGCGAGAAGCCCCGTCCACTGCGAGAGGTCGTATCCCCGGAGTGCGTACGACGAGTCCACGTGCCGCTCCTCCCCGCGCCGCGTCACAGTGAGGTGGCTGAACACCCTCTCCACGCGGCTGGCCTCGCCGCGTCCGCCGGTGGGGGGGATGTACTGCACCACCTGCACCACGCGCACCGGGCCGCGTTCCCCGTGCCACACGTCCTCCGTCGGGGCTTCCGACCCGTACGCGCACAGCGAGAGGCCCACGGCGTAGACCCCATGGGGGTGCAGCACCCGCGCCATCGCGGCGAGGTGCTGCCGCATCGCCGCGTCGCTCGCCAGGTGCCGGATGGTGTTGATGGGATTGAACGCGAAGTCGAACCTTCCGAGGCGCCGGCCCGCGTCAAAGTCGCGCATGTCCGCGAGAAAGAACCGGGGTCTGCGCGCCGCGCTGCGCCGTGCCGCCCGCGCCCGCGCGTACTTCACCATCGGGGCCGAGACGTCGAACCCGACGCCGGCGACGCCTTGCCCCGCCGCCTCCAGCAGGTATCGCCCGGTGCCGCTTGCGGGCTCGATCCACCGGGGTGAGCGGACGATCCCCACTGCGCGCCGCTGGATCGCCCGCAGCACGTCCACCTCCTCTGCGGTGCCGGGGGCGTGCAGCACGTCGTACAGGTCAGGGATGGAGTAGAAGTCCGTGGGCACGGGCAGAGAGCGTACCCGCGCTCTCGGACCCAAACTTCCCGTCACGTCTGGCATCCCCAGCACGCCCGGCAGTTCTACCACGACCTCCGCGACGCCGCGCCGGCCGGACCCGAAAGTCACCACCCGAGCGGGTCGATGAGGCGCGCAGCGTGGGCGGAGACGCCGCCATGACCCGCCTCTTCATCGGCACCCCCGACAGCCGACCCGCGGGCTGGACCGTCCTGGGCACCGGCCCGGACTGCCATCTCGCCCTCGACCCCGCCTCAGCGCCCCTCCCATTCCCGGACAACTCGGTCGACGCGGCGATGGTCTGCCACACGCTGCAGCGGGTGCCCGCACCACGCCTGGCCTTCGTCCTCGCCGAACTCCGGCGTGTCATCAAGCCCGGTGGCTGGCGTGACACCGCCGACGGCTCACAGCCCTTCGAGGGAGGGCTGGTGCGGTTCAGCGTGCCGGACCTTTCCGCCGCCTGCCGCGCGTACGTGGAGTCCAACGAGACCTTCTTCGCCGGGCGACCGGTGGCGGGCGAGCCAGACGAGCCCATCGGTGTCCGCATGGCGGCGTGGCTCTCCGCCGCCGCCCCGCACCAGGCCTTCGACCACGAGACGCTCCAGTGGTGGCTCAAGCGACAGGGGTTCGACGGCATGTACCGGAGCGCCTACAGAAAGAGCCTCCTGCCCGAGCTCCGCGTGGAGGGTGTCGACCACCGCCCCCACGACAGCCTGTTTGTCGAGGCATGGAAGTCCCGGAGTGCCGCGTGAACAAGCCCGTGAGCCAGTCCAAAGGGCCTTCCTCCCCAGCCCGCGTCCGCTCCTTCAAAAAGCGCCTCGCCGCCGCCTCGCTGGTCGTCTTTGACTTTGACGGCGTGATGACCGACAACCGCGTGCTCACGCTCCAGGACGGGACCGAGGGTGTCTTCTGCGACCGCTCCGACGGCCTGGGCGTGGGCATGTTGAAAAAGGCCGGTGTTCCGATGCTGGTGCTCTCCAAGGAGCAGAACCCGGTGGTCGCCGCCCGCTGCCGCAAACTGCAACTGGACTGCGAGCAGGGCATCGACGACAAGGTGGCGAGGCTGGACGAGATTCTCCGGGAGCGTGGGCTCACGTGGGCGGGCGTGGTGTACGTGGGCAACGACGTGAACGACGTGCCCTGCATGTCGCGGGTGGGGCTCGCGATCGCGGTGGCGGACGCGTATCCGCCCGCGCTGCGGGTGGCAACGCTGGTGACCGCCCGCCCCGGGGGCCGCGGCGCGGTCCGCGAAGTGTGCGACTGGCTGCTCGCGGCCCGTGCCGGGAAGAAATGAATGCCCGTTCTCGGTCCCGTGATGGCCCGCGCAGGCCGCCGCCCCGGCACCGCCGCGGCAGCAATTCCGAGATTCCCTGGGCACCCCGCATCCGGCGCGTAGGATTGCCGGTACACCCCCTGCGGGCGTGCTCACGCCCCGCAGCCGGGGGATACAGGAGGATCGGCAGATGAACCTTCGCAAGGCGGTTCGTGCGGCGTCGCGCGGCTTCTCGCTCTTGGAGCTCATGCTCGTGCTGGCCATCATCGGCATCCTGATGTCGGTCGTGGCCATCAACGTCCTTGGCGCCGGCGACAAGGCCAAGATCAAGGCCAGCAAGGCCAGCATGGACACCATCAAGCAGGCGCTCACCACCTACAACCTCAACCACAGCGCCTATCCGCCCACGCTGGAGACCCTCCGCACCGTCAAGGAACTCGACCCCAGCAAGCCGCTGAAGGACGGCTGGAGCCGCGACTTCCTCTACAACCTCTCCGCCTCCAACAAAGACCGCCCCTTCACGCTCTTCTCCGCCGGGCCCGACGGCAACACCGGCACCGAAGACGACATCGACGTCTGGACGATGTACGAAGACAAGAGGTAACGCCGGCCCGCCGCCCGGCGCGACATCCGGAGGGTGTCAATGCCGCCCACCCGAGCCCGGTTCGGAGCCCGACCCGGGTTCACATTTCTCGAGACCGTCGCCGCTGCGGCGCTCCTGGGCATCCTCGCCGCCGCCGTGTTCGGCGCGCTCAACGCGATGGTGTCGTCTCAGAGCCGCATGCGTCAGCGTCTGGCGTGCGCCGAGCTCGCGAACCGCATCATCCTGATGTACCTCGACGACAAGGAGTCCATGCCCCCCCGGGGCGTGAGCATCCCGTACGCCGGCTCCGAGTATCGCTGGGAGATGACGGAGCGTCCGGTGGAGATCGTCCCCGCGAGGCCGGACGTCGCCGCGGAACGCGCCGCAGAGAACCGGGGCCTGCGCCTGGACCGCATCCAGAACGTCACGGTGCGTGTGTGGCTCGACGACGGCACGGGCGCGACCGCGACCTTCACGGAGGCCGGACCATTCGCGGTGCTCACCCGCATGGTGGACCCGATCGGGCGTGCGATGCGCAACCCGGACTCCGCCGAGCACCTCCTGCGGGACCCCAACTCCCCGCGCTTCCAGGAGTTCATGTCCGACCTCCAGCGGTTCAGCAACTCGGGCCGGGGCTCCACGCGCCCCACGCCCGCGGCACCATCCGGGAGCGGAAAGTGATGCGCCGGCCCCGCGCCTTCACGCTCCTGGAGACGGCGTTTGCTGCCGTCATCGGCGCCATCATCGTGCTGGTGGTGATCGGCATGATGGCGTCGATGGAGCGCACGGACAGGCTGCTCGCCGCCCGCGCGGAGCAGTCCGGCGACCTGCAACGCGCCCGCATCGTGATGCAGCGTGTGTGCGGCAGCTTCCTGATGTCCGCCAAGCTCCCGCCCCGGCCCGCCGACCAGGCGACCGACCCCAAGCAGCCCGCAGCTCGCACCTCGCGCCGAGATGCCGATCGCGCCCAGAGCCCTATCACGCCCCGCATCATCCTCGACGCGGACTCGGCCTACCCCGGAGCGCTGATGTCGCGATCGGACGAGACCGGCGACCTCTTCGCGGTGCAGCGGTTCGAGGTCGTGGTCTCTGACCCTCCGGTGCCGACCACGGAGCGAGATGCCTGGAGCATGATCCGTGCGGGGGTGCCCATGCGCCGCACCGACCGCGAGGCCCGCGCCCGCGAACGCGCCGCCGAGAAGCCCGCCGACCGTGACGAGCAGGCGAGCGGCGGCGCGGCGCTCCGTGCCGCCCTCTTCGAGGAAGAGGCACAGGGCATGGTTCGGGCGGTCCGCGGCGCCATTGAGTTCCACCCGCAGGACCGACGCTCCGCGCAGGGCCGGCTGGAGGACCTGAAGCGTGCGTCCGGCGAGACCTTCGAAACCCCGACGCTGTGGGAGATGTGGTGGGTCCCCCTCCCGCCCCGGGGGGACACCATCGACGACGAGCCGCCGCCCGCGGGCGTCGCGGCACTCGACGAGCCCTTCCTCATCGCGTCCAACATCCGCTTCGCGCGCTTCACGGCGTTTGACGACCGCGAGAAGAAGCTGCGGTTTGCCGCCGCCCGCCGCCAGGAACTCCCCGCGTACATCGAGCTTGAACTCGAAACCGGCGCGGGCCTGCGCGTGCACTGGATGTTCGAGACCAGCGGCGCGTCGGGGCCGGAGGTTCCGCCCAAGCCCACGACCCCCGGCACCCCCGAGAACCCCGGCTCCGACAAGTCTGGTTCCGACAAGCCCGGTTCCGACAAGACACCCTCGGGCGCGTCCCCCCAGCCCTCGGCCCCGAAGGACAAGGGGGTGAACAAGTGAAGCGCCGCCGCGGCTTTGCGCTGCCCACCATCGTCATCGTGGCGCTCATAGTCGCGGTGATGCTCACGGTGATGATCGAGCGGAACACCGCGCAGGTCCTTTTGACCCATCGGCAGTACGAGTCCTACACGTTCTCGCACGCGACGCGTGGCGTTGGAGAGGCCATCGACGCGTGGATCCGCAGCAACCAGTCACGCCCCATCGCGGACGCGCTCGGGCCCGATGGCTGGGCCTTTGACCTCGAGGCCGAGGGGGGCTCCACCGTCCGCGTCTATCTGCACGACGGGCAGGGCCTGGCGCTGGCGGACCTCGCGGGCCTGCGGGCCGACGCGCTGGATTCTGGCGTAGAGATCCTCAGGGCCCTTCGTGACCTGCACCCGGACCGGGCCGCGCGTCTGGTGCGGCGTGAGGGGCCCCTGGCAGTGAGCGTGAACGCCGCTGCGCCCGAGGTTCTGGAGGCGGTGGTGGACTCGGTGATGGCGGGGTCCGGGACTCGCGACATCATCGCCGAACTGACCGCGGGTCGCGCCGGGCGCGCGCTGGACGACGAGGGGCTGACCCGCATCATCGATTCCAGCCACGCCGACGGCGACGCCAAGCCCCGCCTCCGGGCCCTGCTCACCGCCAGCCCGATCCTGTGGCGAGTGGAAGCGCAGGCCCGGTCCCGGGCGACGGGCATGGTCGGCGACCGGTTTGCCGCCTGGGCCGTCATCAACCGGGGCAGCCGGACCGGGGCGGACCGTGCCGCGGCGGTGCAAAGGACGGTGTCGGTATTCGGGTGGGAGAAGACCGAAGACCGCTAATATGTTCGGAGGCTCCCGGAGCTTGCCTCTGCGGAGGATCAGGCCCGCGGAGGATCAGGGAAGATCGGAGCGTTCGCATGGCACGCGTCATCGATTCTCAGCAGGCGGGCAGGCAGGCACTTGTGGCCCAGGCCGCCTGCGCCCTCGCCGTCCTCGCCGGCTTGGGCGTTGCCGCCGTTGGCCTGCCGGGCGGCGTCGACCCCACACCCCCCTCCTCTCTGACGCTGCCCGAGGTCGCCGTGACGCCGACGGGTTCCGGGCACGCAGCGACCACCCGTCCGGTCGACGAGGCCGGGATCGATGCACGCCTCGCGCGTTTTTCCAACGCCCCGCGCGTCACCACCCCCGTGGTCGTCAACGCCGGCGACGGGCAGCCCGCGCCCGCGACCGCCGCGGAGACCAAGTATCTCGGCCCCGTCGGGCTGGGCTCGCGGATGCTCGCGCTCATGTCGGTCCATGGCCGCCAGAGGTTCGTGAAGGTGGGCGACGCGCTCGGGGATGAGTCGCACGTCGTCAAGGTCACGCCCACCGAGGTCGTCACGGACGGCCCCGCGGGCCGGAAGACCTACGAGCTCGCGAGCCGCACCGGCCAGGTGCTCACGCGAGCGACGTCGGGCGCTGGGATAAAAGGCATGCCCCGGACGACGGCCCCCCCGGCCCCCCTCCCGCCCGTCACCGCCGCCGTCAACAGCGCCCTCGCGGGCAACACCAAGGCCCGCGCGGTCCGGCGCCGACCGGGCGACGCGGACGGCTCGCCCGAGCGCTTTCAGGAGATCGTCGATCAGGTGAAGAAGTCCGCGACCGGCGAAACGTCCGAAGACGAGCTGATGCAGAAGGCCAAGGCCGTCTTCGAGGAAGAGAGCATCAAGGCCGCGGAGTCCAAGGGCACCGAGAAGGGCGGCAAGCAGTGAGCGCACGAGTCTGCTTCATGCGCCGCACGGACCGCGGCGCCGCGATGAGGCAACTCCGCCTCGTCGACCACGCTCAGGACCTTCAGTGGCCCGAGCAGGGCCACGCCTCGGGTGCGCCGCAGGACTACCCCGCCGCCGCCGCCTGGGTCAAGGACAGGCTCGCCAGCTCTCGCTCCGACGCGTCGGTGGCGATGCTGTGCCTCGATGTGGAGGGGGGCGTGTGCTCGTGGCTCTCGGCGCCGTCCGCCGACCCCGCGGTGGTCGTCTCAGCCGCCCGCCTGGGCGCGGAGCCCGGCCGGGCCGGGGGCGGCGCGTTCGACTTCTACGCCCCGGGCGACCTTGACTCCACCATCCAGCCCCTCTCGGGGGAGCCCGGTGCGACGCGGCTGTCTGTTCTCGCCCTCGGCGACGTGCCCGCGCGCCTGCTCGTCGACGCATTGGACAACCAGCGCGTCCCCGTGGAGTCCGTCGCCACGCTGTGGCACGTCATCGCGCAGGCCTGGGACCCTGCCGCCTCGGTCGATCCCGCGGAGGCGCTCACCGCCTCCGGCCCGGTGACGGGCCTGATCGTTGTCGATCCCGCGGGGCGTTTGGTGTGGTGCTGGTCCCGCGCGGGGTCGCTGCTGGTGGGGGGCTCGATGCGCCTGGGCATCGCCCGCGAGGACGACGCCGATCGCCCACGCCTCGACGCGGGCGACGCCGCGCGCCTCGCGACCGAGTGGCTCGCGTGGGCGGTGCAGGTCGGGGCCGCCCCCGGGCGCATCGTCTGTGTCATGACCCCCGGCGGTGACGCCGCGACCTTTGGCCAGGCGCTCACCCGGGCCTGGCCTTCGACTCCCGTTGACGCCGTCACGCACGAGGACCCCATCGCCGTCACGCTCCGTCGCGCCGCGGCTCGCCTGGAGAGCACTCCCCGCAACCGCGCACGAACGCCGGAGCCGGGCGCGGGCGTCGTGGGGCTGTCGCAGCGCCCCGTGCGGGCCCATCGGCGGATGCACCTGTGGCGCGCCGTGGCGCTCGCCGCCGCCGCGGGGCTGCTGGGCATGGCCTCCTGGCGGCTGTACGCGCGAGCGGACGAGGCGGAGGCGTCCGCGAAGGCGTGGAGGTCGCGCGCCGATGAACTGATCCGGGGCGTCTACCCCGACGCCCTGATCCCGCAGCCAGGGAAGTCCGCGCTGCAAGTCATGGACGAAGAAATCCTCTCGAGGCGGCGCAACCTGCGCCCGCCCGAGCGCACCGACCAGGCCATGCCCATCCTCGAAGAGCTGGAGACGATCTCCATGGTCCTGGGCAGCGGCCGGTACGCGCTGGAGTCCATCGAGCTCAAGTCCCAGGGCTCGGCGCCCACCATCATCGTCATCGCGGAATCGACCGCCGACGCGGAGGCGCTCGCCGAGGCCCTCAACCGCATCGGCGGCTCGCACGTCTCGCAGTGGTCCCCGGCGTATGCCTCGCGGACCGAGGGCGGCATTCCCAAGGTGCAGGCCACGTTCCGGGGCGAGTGGGCCGCCCCCGCGCCCCGCGCGGGCGGAGGCACGCCATGAGCAGCGCGCCCCTCCCCGTCGGCCTGGGCGAAGATCAGCGCGCCGAGCTCGCCGCCATTGCGGCTCGCACGCAGCACGCCAACCAACCCCGCAACCTCGTGCTCTTCGCGGGGTTGATCACCGCGATCGCCATCCTCATTCTCTCGTTCGCGTGGCGTGCCAACGCCGCCGCGGCGGGGCAGGCGGAGCTCGCCCAGGACCGCGCCCGCGCCGCCGCCTCCAAGGCCGCGGAACTGCGGGCGCTCGAGCAGGCCGGTGCCACGCGCAGCAGCGAGGTCAACGAGCCCATCGCCCGCATGCTCTCGCGCATCGAGCGAGCCGGGGTCGACGCGGGCCTGAAGAACCAGGTGCCGGTGCCGGGCCAGCGCGCGGGCACTGTCGAGCGGCGGCTGGGCACGCGACAGATGCAGCTCACGTACCAGCTCCGCGATCCCTCGTTCGAGGCGCTCGCACGCTTCATGCAGCGGGCTATCCAGGAAGTGCCCGGGCTCGAGGTCTACTCCGTCCGCATCCGTCCCGAACAGCAGAACTGGTTCCTCGAAGTGGTCTTCTCCCGCTGGGAGCGGGCTGAAGGAGGTTGAATGAAGGCCCGGGCGTTGCTCCTGCTCACCGTTGGTCTGCTCCTTTGTGCCTGCGCCGCCAGGCCCCGGGCAACCTCCGCACCGCTCGATGATTCCCTCCGCGAGGCCGCGTCGCTCGCCACGCAGGCAGATCGTGCCATGCGCGCAGGCCGCCACGATCAGGCGATCGACCTGGGCCGTCGCGCCGTTTCACTCCAGCCCAGCCTCGGCGCCGCGTGGAACAACCTCGGTATTTCACTGATGGAGTCCGGCCAGAATATGGACGCGGTGCAGGCCTTCCAGCGCGCCGCGGACGTCAGCCCCGCCGACCCAAAGCCCTTCGAGAATCTCGGCCTCCTCTACATGCGCGTGGGCTGGGGGGAGGACGCGCTCCGCTACTACCAGCTCTCCCTCGAGCGCGATCCAAACTGGCTCCCCGCGCTCCGCGGTGCCGCCGTCTCCGCCAAGGCGCTCCTCCGAAGCAGCGAGGGCGGGCTGGAGATCGTGAAGCGGGGCCTGCTCATCGAGCAGGATTCTCAGTGGAGGCGGGTCTTCGAGTCCGAACGCCTCCGCATCACCGGCGAACTCACAGAGCGCACACGCGCCCTGCGATCGCCCTCCTGAACCGTGCCCGCAGTGCCCGCCTCCACCATCGATCTTCCCTCGCCCGATGCCACGCAGGCCCTGGCGCAGGGCATCGCCTCCATCCTGCTGCCCGGCGACGTGCTCACCCTCGACGGCCCGCTCGGCGCCGGCAAGACCACGATCGCCCGGGCCCTCGCGCACGCGCTGGGAGTGCACCCACACGCTGTCTCCAGCCCCACCTTCGTCGTCATCAACCACTACGCGGTGCCCGCTCCCGCCCCGGGCCCGCTCGCGGGCGGCGAACTGCTTTACGTCGATGCGTACCGGCTCTCCGGCCCTGACGACGCACCCTCGCTGGGCTGGGACGACCTCTTCGACCCCGCGACCCGCCGCGCGCGGGGCCAGCGTGCGGCGATCATCGAGTGGGCCGAGCGCATCCGCGAGCTTCTTCCGGTGGACGCGGCCCACCTGTCCCTCGCACCCACCGGCCAGGACTCGCGCCGCGCGACCCTCACCATCCACGACTCCTGGCTCAGTCGCCCGGGCGTTGAGCAACTCCTCCAGCGCCCGCCCACACGCTGCCGCACGTCAGGGCGATGGGTCAGCCCGACCTCGCCCACCTACCCGTTCATCGATCAGCGCAGCGCCCACGCGGACCTCTTCGGCTGGCTCAGCGGGTCGTACCGCACCTCCCGCGAGCCGGGTCCGGAAGATTCGGCCGACGCGCCGGATCCGGACGAGCGGCCCGATGCGCCCTTGGGCCGCTGACCTCCGGGCCCGGCGCGCTGAGTCCCGCGCCGCCCTGATACAGTCGGCGCATGACCCACCACGCATGGACGCTCGCCGAGGGCACCGGCCTCTGGCCCCTCTTTCTCCAGTCCTTCGACCTCTTCACCGTCCTGCTTCTCGCGGGGTCGCTCGCGGGTGTCACGAGCATCTTTCTCTGCCTCTTTGAGATCAGGGCCTCGGCCATCGTTCCCTCGCCTGTCGTGGGGCGACTGAAGGACCTCGCCGCAAGCGCGCGCTGGGAAGACCTCACCATCCTCGTGCGCGAGGACGACTCGATGGTCTCGCGCGTGATCCGGGCCGCCGCCGCCTCCGGGGGCGACCGTGCCGCGATCCGTGAAGCCGCCGAACTCGCGGCGAGCGAGGAGTCCGCCCGCTGGTTCCGGAAGATCGACTTTCTCAGCGTCATCGGCAACCTCGGGCCGCTGGTCGGCCTCGCGGGCACCGTCTGGGGCATGATCCTCGCCTTCACGAGCCTGGGGGACACGCAGGGCCAGGCCGGCCCCGCGGACCTCTCTCTTGGCATCTCCAAGGCCCTGTTCCACACGCTGCTGGGCCTGTGCCTGGCGATCCCCTGCCTGCTGGCCTACGGCGTGTTCAGAGGCCGGGTCGATCGTCTCTGCACGCGCGCCATGGTCGTTGCGGGCGAGATCATCGAGCGTCTCCCGCTGGCGTCCGGAGCCTCACGGTGAGGATGAGGGCCGCCCATCACGCCCCGCCCCTGGGAAAGATCAACGTCACCCCGCTCATCGACGTGGTGATGGTGCTGATCGTCTTCTACCTCATCGTGGGCCGACTTGCCGAGTCCGAGCGTGCCCGGGTGGAGTTGCCGGGCGCCAGCGCCGGGGCGGCGGAGTCCGGGGCGGCGGTGACGATCACCGTGTCTCTCGTAGGGGGCCGACCCGCGTACTTGCTGGAGGGCGTCAGCGTGCCCGCCGCGGACCTGGCGCGGGCCATCCGCGCCGCGGTTCCCTTGCCCGCGGATACGGCGGTCCATATCCGCGCGGACCGGGCGCTGGCGTACGACGCGGTGGAGCCCGCGATCCTCGCGTGCCGCGAGGCGGGGCTGGCGTCGGTGAAGCTGGTGGCCCAGCGCGAAGGGGGCCCGCAGTGAGCCACCACTTCCGCGACCGGAGCGCCCGGGCGATGTTCGACCTGCACTATGGGCCGAACATGACGCCCATGGTCGACGTGGTGATGGTGATCCTCATTTTCTTCATGGCGTCCGCCGCGCTTCTGGGCCCGGAGTTTCTGCTCCGCTCCAGCCTGCCCCGCCAGGGCGCGGGCGCCGACGCGGGGGAGATGGTGACGCTCCGTGTGCGCCTCACGGGGCTCTCGGCGGGGGTCACGATCGACCAGGGCACGGAGCTGCTCATGCCCATCGAAGCGGCGGAGGGCGTCATCGCCTCGCGCCTCTCGCTGCTGGGGCCGGACCGGCTCACGGTACTCATCGACCCCGAGCCCGACGCGCCCTACGACCGCGTGGTGAGGCTGCACGAAACGTGCGCCCGCCTGGGCGTTCCCCGCGTCGGGCTGGTGGATCGGCCCGCCTCTACGCCGCGCACGCCGTGATGCACAGCGCGGTCACGTCGTCCCCGCCGTGGAGCGAGCCCGCCTGCACGTCCAGCCTGTGCTGGAGTTCCGAGAGCAGGCCGGAGGTGTCCCGGCGGTGTGACCCGCTGGTGCCGCGTGCGAGTTCGGCGATCCATCGGTCGCGCTTCAGCACCGCGCGCTGCGCGCCCGAGGCTTCGAGCGGGAACGCCGCGTCCAGCCCGTCGGTATAGAGCATCAGCATGTCGTCGTCGGCGAGAGAGACCTCGCGCTGGTCAAACTCCGCGTCGTCGAAGACGCCCAGGAGGGGCCCTGCGGTCTCGATCTCCGACGAGTCCCCGCCCGAGAGCAGGATGGGCAGCGGGTGTCCCGCGCCGGCGACAGTGACCTTGCGGGTCTCCGCGTCGATCACGCCGTAGACCGCCGTGGCAAAGCGCCCGGTGCCCAGGCAGCTCGCGCACAGTCGCTCGTTGAGCCTGGCGAGCACGCGCGCTGGGGAGTGGCCCTCCGCCGTGCCCGACGCCGCCGCCGCGGACAGCAGGCTGCTGGTGAGGACCATGGTGAGGAGCGCCGCGGGGACGCCGTGGCCCACGGCGTCGGCGACAAAGAAGGCGACGCGAGACGGGCTGACCTCTCTCACGCTGTACACGTCCCCGCTCACGAAGTTCACTGGGCGGAAGAGCACGTTGATGTCCAGGCCCGGGACGCGGGGCAGAGGGCTGGAGGTGAAGTCACGCTGCAGCGCCGCCGCCAGGTGCAGTTCCTCGTGCAGGCGGTCCATCTCGTTGCGGATCCCGCCCTGGCAGCGGAGGGCCAGGTCGATCTCGTGGGCCAGCAGCCTGACCGCGGGCTGGCGCTCCAACAGCGCAAACAGCATGGCGGCGACCTTGTCCGGCGGCGCGTCGTGCGCCAGGAAGATCACACCGTGCCGCTGGAAGAGGGCCCAGTCCGCCGGCTTCTCGACCAGGATCACCGCGGGCGCGCAGCGGGCGGCGAGCGCTTCCAGCAGACGGTCGACGACGCCGGGCCGGACGCCCGAGCCCACGACCGCCAGCACCGCTCCGGGGATGGCGCTGTGGCCCGCACCCTTCCCCACCGGCTCCAGCAGGTCCACCAGTTCGTCCGTCAGCAAGGCGCGCCATTCCGGGGACATCGAGGGCCAGGCACCGAGGACCGGCCTGAGCCAGCGCTGCGTCGGTGCCGCAAGCCCGCCGGTCGCCGCGAAGTAGAGCGTTGGAGTGTTCACGCGACGCCGACCCCCTGACGCCCGCGCGATCGTCGCGCCTCAGGGCGTGCCGAGGGAAATCGACCTATTTCGCCAGCTTCTTCAGAGCGGCCACGTCCAGATCGAGCTTCTGGCCGGCTTTCAGCTTCAGGCTATCGGTCGTGCCACCCTTGAACTCCAGGGCGAACTGAGCCGAGAACTTGCTGGAGTATTTCTTCAGTCTCTTCTCGTACGCGTCGTTGGTCGCCGCCCACGCCGGGTACCCCGGGGGTGCGGTCTTCACCTTCTCCTCCTCGGTGCGAGGGGGTTCGGGGGTCATCTTGTGCCAGGCGACCACCCGACCCGCGCCGTCGAGGTACACCACGTCGATGGGCACCGGGCAGTCCCGCATCACGAAGTCCAGCTTTGTCATCACCCGCGGGAAGACGAAGATCAGGCCCCAGTTCTCGGGGATCTCGGCTTTGTCCGAGAGGCCTTTGAAGCGGGTCTCGTCATCGAGCGCAAGCTCCATCTTGAACTTCTTGTCGTTGATGGTCAGGTCCACGCTCTTGGGGGCTACGGGCTTCTCCTTGTCCTTGCCCTCCGGCTCCTTTGTCGCAGTCGTGTTCCCGCTCCCGCCGGACTGGGCGAGCGCCATCCACACCCCGGCACCGGCCAGCGCCGCCACCGCCACCGCCGCGAGGACTTTGTTCATCATGTTGTTCCGCTCAGCCATGTCAGCGACTCCGGCGTGAGCACCACCGGCTCACCGGCTATCTTACGAAGGTCGAATCCCCCGAGAAACTCCCGGCAGGACATCTCCCGCGGCTTCTCCAGCATCCCGCACCAGAGCGCCACAAGCCCGATGACCCGCTCCGCCCGCGTCCCCCCTGCCCGAAACGTGTCCAGCCTCGTGTCTCCGTGCCGCTTCGCCAGCCGCCGCCCGTCCGGCCCCAGCACCAGCGGCAGGTGCGTGTACCGCGGCTCGCGGGCGATCCCAAGCCCCCGCCTCACGAGCATCTGCCTCGCGGCGGAGTCCAGCAGGTCATCGCCGCGCACGACCTCCGTCACCCCCTGCCGCTCATCATCCACGACCACCGCCAACTGATACGCCGGCTGTCCCGGCCGGTCTGCGGCGCGCCTCGTCCACACCACGAAGTCCCCGACTACGCGGGACACGTCATAGGCCCGAGCTCCCGCGAAGGCATCTTCAAACCGAACCTCGCCCGGGGGCACGATCAGCCGCCAGCACGCATGTTCATCCGCAAACCGCCCGGGAACGGCCGCAGGCCGCAGCGACGCAGGGAACACGACCTCGTGCGAGCCCTCCTGCGGGGCGCTCGCCGCGGCTTCGATCTGCGATCGCGTCAGATCGCTCGGGTACACCATTCCCGCCCGGGCAAGGGTCTCCATCGCTTCCAGGTGCGGCTCGGGCGTCGCGCTTTGCACCAGCGGGCCCACGTCCCAGTCCATCCCGAGCCAGCGCAGCAGGTCCACCGTCAGCTCAAGAACCCCGGGCTTGACGCGGGGCGTGTCCAAGTCCTCAATCCGCAGGATGATGCGCCAGCCGTGCCGCCTCGCCAACGCCCAGTTCACCAGAAATGTCCGGGCGTTCCCCAGGTGGAGCGCACCGGTCGGTGAGGGAGCGAGTCGTGTGGTAGGAATATGTTTGGTCACCAAAGGGGGGCCCACGACGGAGACGATACACTGACGGCGGTGTCGCGTGCGGGTCTCGGCGTCGCTCGCCCCCCGGTCACCCCGCCCCGTCCGCATCGGAAAGGCCCCGCGTGTCCCAAGCCCCCGTCCCCAAGCTCACGCCCGAACAGGTGGACCAGGCTCTGAAGGCACTCCCGGAGTGGGCCGCGGTTGGCGAGGCCATCCAGCGGACCTACCAGTTCAACGATTTCGTCACGAGCATGAAGTTCGTCTCGCAGGTCGCGGTGCATGCGGAGCAGGTGCAGCACCACCCGGACCTGCTGATCCGCTACAGCCGCGTCACGGTCACGCTCGCAACCCACGATGCCGGGGGCATCTCCGCGAAGGACATGGATTCGGCCCGGGCGTATGACGCGATGGCGCTGGGCCTCCCGTGCCAGGCACCCGTCGCGCCTCCCCCGGCCCGGCCCCGCAAGAAGAAATAGCCCGCGTCGCCGCCGCTTACTCCTCGCTGGCGGAGCGATCGCGGTCGGCGCGCTCGGACTTGCGTCGCTCGGCCTCGCTCAGCAGCTTCTTCCGCAGGCGGATGGTCTCCGGAGTCACCTCAACAAGTTCGTCGTCCTCGATGTACTCAAGCGCCACTTCCAGGCTCAAACGGCGGGGCGCCTTCAGCACGACCGTCTTGTCCTTGCTCGCCGCACGCATGTTGTCCAGGTGCTTCATCCGGGTGATGTTCACCGTCAGGTCGTTCTCGCGGCAGTGCTCACCCACGACCTGCCCGGCGTACACCTTGTCGCCCGGTTCGATGAAGAGCACGCCCCGGTCCGCCAGCAGTTCGCACGCGTAGGTCGTCACCGGGTTTGTCTCGATGCTGATGAGCACCCCGGCCTTGCGGTGCGGGATCTCTCCGCTCACGGGGTCGAACCTCAGGAACGAGTGGTGCATGATCGCCTGGCCCTGCGTCGCTGTCAGCACGCGGCTGCGCATGCCGATGAGGCTCCGGCTGGGGATCTCAAACCTCAGGTGCGTCATGGTGTCGCCGCGGGGTTCGAGCTTCTTGACCTCGCCCTTGCGCCCGCCCACGAGCTCCATCACCGAGCCCACGGTGTCGTTTGTCGTGTCGATCACCAGCTCTTCGATCGGCTCGCACTTCACGCCGTCGATCTCGCGGATGATGACCTCGGGCTTTCCGACCGAGAGCTCGAAGCCCTCGCGGCGCATGGTCTCGATCAGGATGCCCAGGGACATCACGCCCCGCCCCGACACCATGAACTCGTCCGCGGTGCGCCCGGACTCCACCCGCATCGCCACGTTCCGCTGGAGCTCCTTCTCCAGCCGCTCGCGGATCTGACGGCTGGTGACGTAGTCGCCCTCCTGCCCCGCGAAGGGCGAGTCGTTGATGCGGAACAGCATCGTCATCGTCGGCTCGTCGACCTTTACCGGGGGCAGGGCGATCGCCTGCTCGGGGTCGGCGATGGTGTCGCCGATGTCCACCGAGTCCAGACCGACGATCGCCACCAGGTCGCCGGCCTCCACGACGTCCACGTCGGTCCGGCTCAGCCCCTCGAACCGCAGGAGCTGCCCGGCCTTGCTGTTCACGCGGGAGCCGTCGTGCTTCAGCACCGCCACGCTCTGCCCGCTGCGGATGCGCCCGTTGAACACGCGCCCGATGCCTATGCGCCCGACGTAATCGCTGTAGTCGATGTTGGTGATGAGCACCTGCAGGGGCTTCTCCACGTCCGCGGGGGGCGGGGGCACCTCGCGCACGATGGTCTCGAAGATGTCGCGCAGGTCGGTGGGCCTGGGGTCGGGCACGGGCCAGTGCGTGGTGGCCCAGCCGTCACGGCCCACGGCGTAGACCGTGGGGAAGTCCAGGGCATAGTCCTCGGCCCCGAGCTCCACCAGCAGGTCGAACACCTCGTGCACCACGTCCTGCACGCGCTGATCCTGACGGTCGATCTTGTTGATGACGACGATGGGGCGCAGGCCCGCCTCCAGCGCCTTGCCAAGCACGAACTTGGTCTGGGGCATTACGCCCTCGGAGGAGTCCACGAGCAGGCAGCACCCGTCCGCCATGCGGAGCACGCGCTCGACCTCTCCGCCGAAGTCCGCGTGGCCCGGGGTGTCGATGATGTTGATGCGGTAGTCGTGGCCGTCGAGCCCGTGATAGTTGATCGCGCAGTTCTTGGAGAGGATCGTGATCCCACGCTCCCGCTCGAGCGGGTTGCTGTCCATGATCAGGCCGTGCTGCCCGCCCTCGAGCTTCTCCAGCTCCCCGGCCCGGAAGTTTCCGGACTGCTTCAGGAGATTGTCCACCAGCGTGGTTTTCCCATGGTCGACGTGCGCGATGATCGCCACGTTGCGGATGCCGGTGTTGCGGTGGGACTTGGTCATGGGAGTCGTCGTTGCGGTGAGGGTGGTCATGGCGCGTACGGCCTTCGGGCGGGTCGGCGACGATCGCGCCGGCTCGGGTCACATTGGCACCGGGCTGGACGGCTTGAACGCCCTGGCGTGGTGATCCGGCCCCGTGCCACGCTGGCACGACACCGGCCACAACTATAGGTCCCCAAAAGGGCTTGCGGCGAGTTCACCCTGCGCCATCTGTGACGCCTGCGACGCCCCGCTCCACCCATTCTTCGACCCGCCCCGCGTATTCCCTGGCATGTGCCCCCTCCTGTGGCATAGTTGCGCCGGCCCCACCTGGGGCGCACCCCGCGTGGACAAAAAAGAGCACGGCCAGGCCCGCCGCCCACAGCGGCGCCGCCGGGGTATCCGCTGCGATCAGAAAGGCCCGCCATGAAGCTCGGACTTCTCGCGCTCGCGATCCTCGCCGCCGCAGCCCCCGCAGCCTCCGCACAGACCCTCCTCTACCAGCAGTCCTTCGAGAGTGGCACACTCGGCCCCGAGTGGAGCTCAAACTCCCGCATCTCCAACGGCTATCCGATCTTCACGTTCTTCAACGGCCGCTACTCGGGCGGCTCTACCACCCTCTCCCTCCCCCAGCCTCCGGGCTCCTCCCCAAACGGCATCAACACCAACCCCGGTGACACAGGCGGCGGTGGTGGCGGGGGAGGTGGTGGCGGCGGCAACCCGCCGCCCCCCGGCGGCTACTTCCGCCAGTACACGCTCTCCTTCGACTTCTACTGCATCGACTCCTGGGATGGCGACAGCCTTCTCTATGGCACCGACCGACTCCGAGTCCTCATCAACGACGCCGTCCGCTTCGATGAGACCTTCTCCAACCAGCCCGGGAACACCCAGTCCTTCCGTGCCGCCACCATCGGCCCCGCACACCTTGACTACAACCCCGGCGCGATGGATTCCATCTATCGCCAGATCTCCGTCGACTTCACCGTGCCCACGACAGACCCCACGATCCGCATCACCTGGGCCGACGGCGGGCTCCAGGGCATGAACGACGAGTCCTGGGGCATCGACAACATCCGAATCACCTACCAGACCGTGCCCGCGCCCGGTGCCGGCCTCGCGATGCTCGCCTCGTCCGCGCTCCTGGCCCGGCGCCGGCGCTGATCGCGCTCACGGGACCTCGCGGAACCGCACCGCGACGGTTCCCTGCAGCAGCCCCTCGCCCGCGGTCTGAAGCCGGGTCTCCACGCGCTCGATCCAGCGGAACGCGCGCATCGCGGACTCCCCGGAGCCCGAGGAGCTGGCGCGGATGATCTCCGCGAGGTCCGCCGGTCTCACGATCAGGCGATAGACAGTGCGTTCGGCGTCGTCGGGAGGCTCAGAGAGCCTGCGTGCGAGTTCCGCCGCCGCGGCCCCGGCGCGGGCCTCGTCGCCCGCCGCGGTCCGGATGTTCAGCACCCACCAGCCGCCCGGCCCGTCGGCCTCTGGGGCATAGGTCCAGGCCAGGCTCCCGCCCGGCTGCACAAAGCCCGGGAGCAGCGCGTTCCGCGCATCGCCCAGCACCATGACGGGCACGGTCCCCGGGGCGGGCGGCGGCAGCTTCATGTCCGGGGCTCCCACGACGCGCGCGATCCAGGCCTCCGCGATCGGCTTCACCGCCTCCAGGTCACGCGTCGGGATCGCGCACGTGATCGAGAGCGCCGGAACCTCCGCCCCCGCCGGCGTCCGGTGCACCGCGAGCAGCGCCACGCCTTCCATGCCGTCCGTCACCTCCGCGGGCAGCTTCAGATTGTCCAGCAAGGACACCATGAGCGTGCGCTGTGCGTGTCCCGAGGCGTCTTCGCCGAGGTTCAGGGGTTGTCTGCGTGGCGAGCCCGCCATCAGGAGTGACGCGTCGGACTCCATCAGCCTCACCGCGGACTCGGGCCACGCGCCGAACGTGCCACCCTTGCTGAGGAGCATGCTGTCCGTCGCCCGAAACTCCGCCGCCAGCGTGTCGTCCGCCACACCCGCGGTGAGGGCCAGGAACTCTTCCTCGCCCGCGCCGGCCCCGGCGGACATGCTGCGATAGAGCAGCGCGATGCGGCTGGGGGGCAGCGCCCGCAATGCCGCGAAGGCTCCGGTGTCTCCCAGCCTGGAACTCCCCGCGGGCCTTGGTGCGCTCACGACGGGCAGCAGCCGGTCGAAGAGGTCGCCGCTGCCCTCCGGGGCGATCAGCACACGAGAGAGCGCCACGGCTCCGGCCATCGGGCCCGGCGATGTGGAAAGCTGGAACGCGCCGCTCTCGAGCGCGAGGACGGGCGCGTCGTGAGAGATCTTCCGCGGCGCGGGCTTCAGCCTTGCGCGCAGCAGCGCCTCGGTTTCTGAGGTCACGGTCGCGATCACCGCGTGCTGGGGCTTGCGTCCGAGGCTGGGCCCGCTGATGCCCGTGATGCAGAAGGCCACGTCGTCCCCGGCGAAGGCCTCGATCGCCTTGTCGGGGGTCATGTTGAGCGAGCCCGCCGCGTCGCGCCACGCCGCCACGCTCCGGTCCCAGGGGCTCATCTCCGCGACAAAGTTCAGAAGCCCGCGCCCCGCGCGAGACTCAAGGCACCACGCCAGGTCGTCCGCGGCGATCAGAAACTCCGTGCGTGCCGGGAGCGAGGCCAGAAAGTCCAGGTCGGGTCGACCGTCGCTGGGCTGTGCGAGGCACACGCCGCACGCAAGGCCACTCGCAAGGCCCATCGCCAGTCCCGCCGCGAGGCCCGCACCCGGCCGAACCAGCCATGAGCGTTTCACCGCAGTCCCTCGCCCGCGGCCGGGAACGACCAGCCAGAACCGTCCCAGAGCAGCCAGACCTCGCCGGAGGCCTTGGGGAGAGCCGTGGGCGACGTCGCGCGCGTGGAAAGGACCATCGGCGTGGGGACCAGGAGGCTCGGGCCCGCTTCCGCGAGCCGGTGACCCGGCGCGGGAGTGATGGGGGGCATCGTTCGATCGGGCGCCTCGGGCACGCTGATCAGGGCCAGCCGCGTCGGAGCTCTGGAGGCTCCTCGCGTGCTCCGCACCTCGTACGCATCGGTATTGCCGAGTTCGAGCCCCAGCGATGGGCGCGACGCCGAGCGTGAGGTGACCAGCGTGCCCACGGGCTCGAAGAGCGTCTCACGCATCGCCAGCACGGCCCCGCCGAGGGTTTCGACAGACGCCGCAAAGTCGGCCTCGGCGGTCGTGACGAGTTCGCTCACCGGCGCACCCTGTGGCAGGGGAGAGGGGGAAACCCGCTGCACGATCATCGCCACGGCGAAGGCGCAGAGGGCACCCGCCGCCAGCGCCACGCGTCCCGCCGAGACCCGCCGCTTCCTCGCGCGTGTCCGGAGCACGCCCCGGCGATCGAGTTCCAGCATCACGGAGGGGCCAAAGTCCGGCGACCGGGGGAGCACCGCCATGGCTGACGCCGCTTCCCGTGCCGCCTGGAGCGCCGCTGCGAACCCCGGCGTCTTCGCGCCCGTCGCCCGCAGTTGCTTGGCCAGCTTCACGTTGCCCTGGGACTCGGCGTCCAGCACGCCGTTCACGAGCCGGTCGATGCGCGTGGTGCCCTGCACGGGCCGCCCGCCAGGAGTTGGAACCCCACCGGTGGTCATCGTGTGCGGCTCTCCTCGTCGGTGGTCTCGGTGAACTGCGCTCGCGCGGGGTGCTGCTCCAGCAGGCCCCGCAGCCTCGTGCGGCCCCGGTGCAGGTGGCTCTTCACTGTGCCCTCGGGCATCTCCAGGTGCTCGCCGATAAGCCAGATGGGCCAGTCGTGCTGGTGGAAAAGCACGATGACCTCGCGCTGCTCGATCGAGAGGCTCATCAGCGCCCGCTGCACCGCGTCGCGGCAGACGTCCCGATGCTCCTTCACCTCCGCGTTGAGGCTCACCTGGCAGGACCGTCCCCCAGCCTCCTGCGTGCGGTCGCTGTCAGAGACGGGCCGGCGCTTCTCCATCACGTTCATCATGACGCGGCGCGCGATCGTGAAGACCCACGTGGAGAACCGGAAGCGGGTGTCGAACCGGTCCAGGTTCGTGAGCACGCGGACGAATGCCTCCTGGACGACGTCCTCGGCGAGCTCGGGCCGGCCACTCAGCCGCAGGATGTACGCGTACAGGCCCTGCTGGTGGGTGCGGATGAGCACGCCGCAGGCGTCTCGGTCACCCGCCGCCGCGCTCGCGATCAGCCGCTGTTCCTCGGATCGTGACAAGCCATACGCCATGGAGGCCCCTCTTCGGCGTCCCGCGAGACTCCCGCCAACCAGTGTACAGCCCCCGCCCACCCCCGGGTTGCGTCTTTCGAGGCCAAAAACACAAAGAGCCCGGGTCGGCCCGGGCCCTGAGAGTGCATTCTGGCGGCTCGCCTCAGGCCGCCCTCTTGGTCCGGCGCGCCGGGGCCTTGCCTACGGCCCGAACAGGCTCCGCCGCACGCCGGGCCGGGGTCTCTTCGGCTTCCGGGGGCAGGGTGAGCAGGTCGACAAGGTCCGCGGGGCTGTAGACCCACTGCTCCGCGCCGATCTCCTCGGCCAGGCCGTGGGCCCGGTTGAAAACCCCGCCACCGACCACGATTCTGGTGCCGCTGGCCGAGCCGTTGACCCTGAGCGCGTCGATGATCTCGCGGATGCCGGGCAGGTCGCTCGGGGCCGAGGCGAACAGGACCAGGATGTCCGGGCGGCGTTCCTGCACGTTGGCCAGGATCTCGTCTGCAGCCACGCCCCCGCCGATGAACGTCACCCCAAAGCCCGCGGCTTCGAGCAGGTCGCAGGCCATCTGCCCGGCAAGTTCCTCGCCCTGGCTGGGCCCGCACGCGGCGAACACGGTCTCTCCCCTGGGCCCGGTCTTCCTGAGCATGCCGGCGGTCTGATCGACAAGCATCCGGAGCAGGCGCGTGGAAAGGTGGTAGCTGAGGTTGGTGAGCTGGTCCCCCCTGTAGAGCTTCTCGATCATCTCGTGGGTGGGCCAGAACAGGTCGGTCAGGACGCACTCGGCGGTGGCCCCCTGGTCGAAGGTCTCGTTGATGATCGTGCGGGCCGTGGGGCGGTCGCCGCTGACAAGGCTCTCGAACAATCGCTGCACCAACAGGTCCTGGCTCATGGGTCGTTCCTCAGGCAGTTCGCCGGGGCCGGTGTCCACCGGGCCGGAGCAAGGAGTGGTTCTCGATGGTGTCCCCCATCGAGGCGGGGAAGTCAAGTGACTCCCGCTGACCCTTCGCATATCGGGAGCCGCGACGAAACCCGTCGAAAGTGGGAGGGGTCAATCACACAACCGCATCCGAGAACTCGGGGCGTCCGATAAGCCGCCAAGCCCGATAAGTCCGAGCCGCGTCCGATTACACACGCACGGCGCGGTAACAGACACAGATCCCCAAGGAGAGCGGCGAAGCCTTCCCGTGTGAGAAGCCTTCTTCCCTCAGAGCGCCAAGCAGCGTCTCACGCGCCAGAAATGTCTCAACCGACGCGGGTAAATACCTGTACGCACCGGACTTATCACCGCTGATCCACGTCGCCGTCCGCGGCATGATTCCCCGGCAGTAGATCGAGTTGAACCACCGCACCAAGGGGTTTCTGGGCTGATCAAACTCAAGGATCACCAAACGCCCACCCGGCCTGAGCACCCGCGCAAACTCGCGCAGGGCCGTTTTGGGATTCTCCACATTCCGGATCCCAAACGCGATGGAGACCACATCGAACGCGCGGTCCTCGAAGGGCAGGCGTTGGGCGTCGCCTTCCACATATCGCAGCCGCCCCGCCACGCCCGCGGGCAGCGCCAACTGCTTCTTGCGGGCCAGTTCCAGCATCTCGCGGGTGAAGTCCAGCCCCACGATTTCCGCGGCGTCGGTCGCGGCGAAGGCCTGCGTCAGGTCACCCGTGCCGCACGCCACGTCGAGCACGCGATCTCCGGCACGCACCGCGGCTTCCGCCACCGCGAACCGCCTCCAGCGCTGATCCAGACCCAGCGAGTGCACGCGGTTGTTCAGGTCATATGACCCCGCGATCGCGGCGAACATCCGACGCACTTTTCCGGCCTTTTCCGCGTGCGTGTGCGGATCGCTCAACTCCTGCCTCGTCCACGCATTGGGGTCGGCGGCGCTCGCCGCGACTCCCGGACCCGGCGCCGGGCCCGACGGTGCCGGGTGAGCGTCCATTGCTTGGGCGGCTGGGTGCTCCAGCACAACCGAGCCGGCTGCGGCGGTGGAAGTCGGGGCGGGGGTCGCCTTGGGGGTCGCCGTGGGGGTCGCCGTGGGGGTCACAGCGAGGGATAGGGCTGGAGTTGTCGCGGGTTCCACCGGCATTGAGCCCCATCGTAGGATAAAGCCGCCCCCACCGGGGCTTCACGCACCACTCACCGGGAAACTGCCCATGCACACCGCACTCCGCCACTGCCTTGCCTTCGCCACGGTCCTGCTCGCTGGCGCAACCCTCCCCGCCTGCTCCACGAACCCCACCACGGGCCGCTCGCAGTTCAACTTCTACTCGCGTGATGACGAGATCGCGCTGGGCATGCAGGCCAAGCCCGAGCTCGTGAAGGAGTTCGGGGGCGAGGTTGCGCGGGCCGATCTCCGCGAGTATGTCACCGAGGTCGGTATGCGCCTGGCCCGGCACACCGAGGGCGACAGCCCGTCCCTCCCCTGGGAGTTCACGCTCCTGGACAGCGACGTCATCAACGCCTTCGCGCTGCCCGGGGGCAAGGTCTTCATGTCCCGGGGGCTCGCCGCCCAGATGACCAGCGAGGCCCAGCTCGCGGGTGTGCTGGGGCACGAGATCGGGCACGTGACGGCACGGCACACCAACGACCGCATGTCGCAGTCGCTGCTGGTGACCGTTGGCGCCCTCACCGCCGCGGTGCTGCTGGAGAACTCCAATGCGAGCGACGCGACGAAGACGGTGGCGCCGGTGGTGCTGCAGGTGGGGGGCCAGTCGATCGTGCTGCAATACAGCCGCGACCAGGAGTCAGAGGCGGACGCCCTTGGCCTGCGCTACATGACGCGCGAGGGGTACGACCCGCGTGCGCAGGTGCAAGTGATGGAGATCCTCAAGGCCTCCATGACAGGCGAGCGGGGTCTGGAGTTCTTCGCCACGCACCCATACCCGGAGACGCGCATCAAGCGCCTCAATCGCCTGCTCCAGACGGACTATGCCCCGATGGTCAACAACCCCAACTACCGCACCGGCGAGCAGGAGTTCCGCACGCGATTCCTCAGCAAACTCTCCGCGGCGTACCCGTGCGCCGGAGAGCCCCGATTCGCTTCAACCGAGGCGGAACTCGATGCGATGGGCGGCCGGGGTGACCTCGGGCTCATCGGCGTGGCCATCACCCGTGGCCAGACGCACGAGTGTGAGACGCACGAGTGTGAAAGGCCGGGCAGGTAGGCGAGGGACGCTCGCCCCACGAGGCTGGCCACGTTTTCGCCCGCCTTCCATCCCTCCCCTGCCCGTGTGGTTCGTCGTCGCACACAAGCAGGCATTTTGGGACCTTCACCTCCAACTTTGGTTGCCCCGGGGTCGATCCTGTGGTATGTTGGGTCAGGGACCAGCGGAGTTTTCGGGAGGCTCCTGATGCGCGACGCCGTTCTGCCGTTCTGCC